>Ga0137367_10003492_pt1 | contig 12710 bp, 14 predicted proteins | sample SagtaG_14_FD_104939 | JGI IMG/M metagenome (GOLD analysis project Ga0137367, IMG submission 104939) | Vadose zone soil microbial communities from Sagehorn Ranch, Mendocino, California, USA - Sage1_L_80_16 metaG | ecosystem: Environmental > Terrestrial > Soil > Vadose zone | place: USA... | reverse complement strand
TGTTGTCGGCGTGATCGGTGGCTTGGTAGGCGGCTGGCTGGCTGGGACGTTATTCCATGTTCAAAACGCTGTCAATGGCGTGAACCTCGGCAGCATTGTTGTCGCATTTCTCGGCGCGATCGTAGCGATCGCGATTGTCCGAGCCTTGCCGGGACGTTCCCCTCTTTAATTGAGATTTGAAATCAATAACAAAAGCGGTCTTCCTTTTCGGAAGACCGCTTTTGTTATCCATGGATTCCCAAGTGCTATAATTTTCGCACAGCCAACATCAAAATATGGCATCATTATGATCACAACACAGATTAATGGCAAGCTCATCGCGATCCGCCCTGTCACTGCAGATGATTTGCCCGCAATCCTGCAAGTGTATCAACATTGTGAGGACTTCCTGGCACTTGGACCTGTTGCGAAAGCCTCCTTGGAAATGGTACGCAAGGATCTCGAGATTTCAAAGGAAGAGGGTGGCATCTTCTGCGGTATCTATACGGAAAATGAAAACATGATTGGTGTGGTCGATTACGTGCCTGGTAACTTTCAAGGGAATCCACAACATGCTTTTCTTTCCCTGCTAATGATCGACTCCTCGTTTCGTAGTCACGGAATTGGGAAAGCGATCTTCGGTGCAGTTGAGAAAGAAATTAGACAGGATCCGTTGGTGACAACCTTACTTTCTGGAGTTCAAGTAAATAATCCGCAAGCTGTGCAATTCTGGCAAAGACGCGGTTTCTCAATTGTAAGTGAGCCTAAGTTAATGCCAGATCAAACCATAGTATTTGATTTGCGGAAAGAATTGAAATAACAGTCACATATCATGCAAAGCAAACACGAAAACATTCTCTCCTTCTTTGTACTTGTTTTCCTACTTTCAATTCCATTTTGGCTACTGGATACGATCTATCCTATCGAGTTGCTTCCGGGTCTTCCTCTCAGCGCACTGGGAGTACTTGTCCCAACGCTGGCCGCATGTATTCTCGTTTCTCGAGATCAGCATTTCTCGGGAGTCCTTCAACTGCTGAAACGGTCTTTTGATTGGAAACGCATCGAGAATAAGAATTGGTTGCTGGTTGCAATATTAATAAATCCAATCATTGCCGTGTTTGCCTATGGGAGGATGCGGGCAAGCGGCATCCCAATCCCGAATCCTAGGTTCGTGCCACTCATTGCGCTGGCATTGTTTATTGTTTTCTTTGTCAGTGCGTTGGCGGAGGAAATTGGCTGGACGGGCTACGCTACGGAAATATTACAAAGTCGGTGGGGCATTATCACTGCCAGCATCCTCCTTGGTTGCGTTTGGTCAATTTGGCATTTCATTCCTCTTCTGCAGGCATACCGTGCTCCAGAATGGATTGCATGGTGGTGCTTATGGACAATCTCCTTAAGGATGATTATGGGCTGGCTATATATTCATTCCGGGCGAAGTGTATTTGTCGCTGCTCTATTTCATACCATGATCAATTTATGCTGGCAGCTATTTCCCATCCATGGTTCATTTTACGATCCCCGAGTTTTTGGGTTGATTACATTAGACGTTGCAATTGTGATCTTATTGATTGAGCAAATTAGAATGAAGAATATTATGCAGGCGATTCAGTCTTAGTAAAATAAGGAAAACATGATGTCCCCACAAGTTGAAACATCCACTCCACCTCATACGCCGACTCCAATCGGTCCGTATAACCACATTGCGAAAGTCGGCCAGTTTATTAGTATTGGCGGCATTGCGGGTGTCAATCCCGCCACGGGACAGCTTGCTGGTGCTGATGTTTACTCGCAAACCAAACAAATCTTTGAATCGTTTCGCGTCATGTTGGAATCTGTGTCTTCCGATTTGGATCACATCGTCCATGTGAACGTGTTTCTCAAAGACATGCAAAACTTTGAAGAAATGAACCGAGCTTATGTAGAGGTGATGGGAATGCACCGACCCGCACGAACCGTGATCGGGGCCAATGAATTACCAAAACCGGGTGTGCTGCTGACAATGAATCTGACCGCCGTTACAAACGAATAAATACCTAACTATTCAGTCTTTCCAAAATATCCAGCAATTGCTGTTGCCAATCATCGCCAAACGAACACCAGTACGCATTCTTCCCCCCGCGCATTCCAGGTCCAAGATCTGCCAGACGTTGACCGTCTTTATCATCCAAAGAAGAGGGATAACGCAACACCACTTGTCCGCTCTCCCAATTGATTGCGGATAAACCAGCCGCTTCCGCCCGTAATTTGACGCGCATCTGATAAAACAGATTTTCCACCATTTCAGGCAATTCGCCGAAACGATCTCTAAACTCAGATACCAACGCATCAATCTCAGTCTCATCGCGCAAATCAGCAATACGGCGATATAAGCGCAAGCGTAAATCCTGATCCGGAATGTAATTCGCCGGGATACCAACTGCAATTGGCAAATCCACATTCACCGGCATGGAGATAGGTTGAGTCAAAGAGGAAAGTGCCACTTCAACCTTTTCCTTTCCATCGCCTTTACCACCTTTGGTTGCCGCTTCAATCCTGCGGATCTGGCGCACTGCGTCTGCCAGCAGCCGCGTATAAAGATGGAAACCAACGGCTTGGATGTGTCCACTTTGACGGGTGCCCAGTAATTCGCCGGCGCCGCGAATCTCGAGGTCGCGCATGGCAATCGAGTAGCCTGCACCAAGCTGCGTATTCTCGGCAATAACTTCAAGTCGCTGTTGGCCTTCCACGGTAGGACTCAACTTTCGGTGGCGGAAAAAGTACGAGTACGCCCGCGCTGCTCCTCGCCCGACGCGACCGCGTAACTGATAGAGTTGTGCCAAACCGAAGGTGTCAGCGCGGTCTACAATGAGAGTGTTCGCGTTTGGAATATCCAAGCCCGATTCGATGATCGTTGTCGAAAGCAAAACATCTGTCTCACCAGCATTGAAGCGATGCATGACCGATGCAAGCTGAGTCTCAGCCATCTGTCCGTGACCAATATCCACGCGCGCTTCTGGGACGAGTTGATGGATATGGGTTCTCATCGCGTCTATGGTGTTGACGCGGTTATGTACAAAGAAGACCTGTCCCCCGCGTTCGAGTTCCCGTAAGATTGCCTGCCGTACGAGCTTCGGCGAATACGGTCCGACGTGCGTGACAATTGGCAAACGTTCCTCGGGCGGTGTGTTGAGATTTGAAATGTCGCGGACGCCGGTCAGCGCCATATATAACGTGCGCGGAATCGGCGTCGCGGTGAGCGTCAGCACATCCACTTCGGTGCGCAATTTCTTGAGATGCTCCTTATGCGTGACGCCGAAGCGTTGCTCTTCATCAATGATCACCAAACCGAGATCTTTGAATTGAACATCGGAAGAAATAAGGCGATGCGTGCCAATGACAATATCAATCTCGCCAATCGAAAGCTTATGCAAGATCGTGGTTTGCTCACGCGGCGTTCGGAAGCGCGACAACATCTCAACATTCACCGGGAAGGCAGCGAGCCTCTGCAAGAAAGTTTCATAATGTTGCTGAGCAAGAACAGTCGTTGGCACAAGGATCGCGACCTGCTTGCCATCCATCACTGCCTTGAAGGCGGCACGCAGCGCGACTTCTGTCTTGCCATAACCCACATCACCGCATAACAGACGATCCATGGGGCGCGTGGATTCCATGTCATGTTTGATCTCAACGAGAGCGCGTTTTTGATCTTCGGTCTCCACATAAGGGAAAGAATCTTCCAATTCTTTTTGCCAGGTAGTGTCAAGCTTGAACGCGTATCCGTGAACTACATTGCGACGCGCATAGAGATCGAGCATCTCCTGTGCAACTTCGATGACCGCTTGTTTGACGCGTCCCTTTTTCTCCTGCCAGTCAGTACCGCCCAAGCGATCTAACGCAGGGACAGCGCCTTCTGCGCCGATGTAACGCGTCAGCCTATCGGCTTGATGGACAGGCACATAGAGCTGTCCACCACCCTCGTATTCAACCGCTAAGAACTCACGGATATGACCATCAAGTTCGCGCTGGACGAGTCCACCAAAGCGACCGACGCCATGATCGATATGAACGACATAATCGCCAACTTGCAAATCGGCATACACCGATTCAGGTGTTTCGGCGACCGGTCGCTGGCGCGTGCGTGGCTGCGGACGTTCCCAGCCAAAGATCTCCGAGTCCGTGAGCAAGTGGAACGCCCGCACGGGTTCTTCATTTCGTAAAATGAAACCTTCAGAAAGAGAGGCTTCAATAAATTCGGGTTCAGCCACTGCGGTTTCAGAAGTTTCGGAATAATGTTCCAACCAGAGTTCATGCAAACGATTTGATTGGCGAGAAATAACAAATGCTTCTTCGCCTCGCTCGATAAGCGCAGCGAGATAATCAACGAACGATTTCAGTCTGCCGCCAAATCGCTCATCATGGCTGAAACGAGACGAAAGATTCTCTTCCGGTTGTTGGTCGCTTTCTGCCTGCGTGGAATAACCTAATTCCATATTGGAACGGGTTTGGATGCCATCCAGTAATTCGGGCAACGTAATGTAAGGCAAAGGAAAGTCAGGAGAAAGTGTTCCTTCCTGGATGCTTTCGTTTCTGAATTTGACCGCCTGCTCTTCTATCTCCTCCACCATGCTTTCCATCACGGACAGATCATCGATTAAGACCAATGCTTTTTGTGGAAGATAGTCCAGCAAACTGGCGGACTGCTTGTGCAACAATGGGATGTGGAATTCCGATAATTCAACATCCGACACTTGATCATCGGGATTCGCTGCGCCGGCTAATTTTCGAATATCGATTTCCGAGTTTCGAGTTATAAATTCCCTGGCGGGTGTGATCAGAATCGAATCCAAGTTCTCAATCGTTCGTTGCGAAGCCGGATCAAATTTGCGAATCGTTTCGATTTCATCGCCGAAGAAGTCCAATCGGACGGGCAACTTCTCGGCAGGAGTCCACACATCCAGGAGTCCCCCTCGACGAGAGAACTGTCCCGGCTCAAGGACTGTGTTCGTGCGTTGATAACCAATTTCTGCCAGGTGACGAAGAATTGCATCGGGTTGTGTGGTTGATGCCACTGCCAATTTTTTACACGCCTTGAGAAAATCGCGGCGCGGAAGCGTTCTCGTCATTAAAGACCGCGCCGAGGTGACAAAGATTGGCGCTTGTTCTGGCTTTTGCGCAAACGGAAGATGATAGGCAGACAGCGCAGTTAGAGTCTGCAAACGGTCACGACGAATGGTCACGCTCCAGGTAGCTTGCTCGTAGAATAAAGGATTCGGTTCCGCAAAATGATAGCGCGGGGATTTAACCCAGAAGCCTAATTCGTCGAAGAGAGCCAATGCATGATCAGCACGATCGGTAATCAAAAGGATCGGTCTAGCGAGATCTTGATACAACGCAGCGAGAACTGGCAAGCGCGCGGCGCGCGGCAACCCCAGACCCGGAAGCTGTTTTCCATTTGTCTGAAGTTGCTCCAGCAATTGCTGATATTGGGGCAGTGAGTGAATCTTATCGAGAAGAATTTCCATAGTTTTTGTAGAGCCGGGGCGACCTCGCCCTTACGGTTCGATTGAACCGTTGTATTTATTCATGGCTTTATCCAAACCATTCATCACAAATTCCAGCGCGGCCTCAGCGGCGTGGTCGAGAATCTCCGAAAGGATTTTGCTTTCATCACGCGAAAAATTTTGTAACACAAACGCAGAGGGATCCATCTTTCCAGGCGGACGACCAATACCTAAACGCAGCCGAGCAAAATCTTTGGTGCCAAGCTGGGCAATCGTTGAGGCGACGCCTTTCTGTCCACCGGGCCCGCCGCCGGGACGCATACGAATCGTCCCAAACGGAATATCTAAATCATCATGAGCGACCAACAGATTCTCAAGCGGTAACTTGTAGAAATTAGCGAGTCCTTGAATTGCCTGACCGGACAGGTTCATATAGGTTTGCGGCTTGGCAAGAATCAACTTGCGATCTTGATATATCCCACTAGTGACGATTGCCTTGGATTGCACTTTCAATCCGCGCGCGTTGATCCGTACCGCGATTCGGTCCATGAGCATAAAACCAAAATTGTGACGGTTGTTTTGATATTCACGCCCCGGGTTACCGAGTCCAATAAGTAGAAAAGAGGTTTCAGATGTCATGTATTAGTTCCAGGTATATGGTGTCAAGTGTCAGGTTTAGAAGTGGCGAATGCGGACGATGATTCCGGCGAGGGCGAATACTCCGAGAATTACGAGAGCGCCACGACCGAGACTCATGAAGATGTTCTTTGAATCCAACGAGGCAGGATTGGCGGGTAAGGGCGTTGGCGTCGGTCTGGGCATATCGGTTGGTGTGGGAGAGGCAGCTAACAGAAACGGTGTGGGAATAAGAACTGTTACTTCATCGGGTGTTAATGTGGGAACAATCACCGTTGGTGTGGCAGGAGCAACATCGTTTTGAACTTTCACGGGAACGGTCACTTCTTGCGATGAACCGTCTGTGACAAAGACGTGTAACCGTAAAATATAATCGCCATCTGTGATCGTTGTTGTATCCCAAGTGTAGAGAGGAGAGTCAAAGACAGATCGAGATAATGCCTGGAGCGGGAACCAGGTTCCGGTCGAGTCTGACGCGTAGGCAAAATCCAATTGGGCAGAGACAAAGTTCGGGTCGTTCGTCGAGCCGATAATGTTCACCTGTCCGCGCAAAATATCGTTTGGCGCGGGCGAAGTGATCGCCACCGGGGTCGAATTTTGAGCGGCGAGCAGAAAGAATAGAAAAGGCAGAAGGACGAGAATTTTCTTCATCACCCGAACGTGTAAGTGTGCAACTCAAAAAACACGAAACTATCCCAACTTTGACGATTACATCGGAGCCGATAGACCTTGCCGCCGCGCTATTTAGCCGAGCAGACAAGGTTACAAGTATAGCATGAAAGACAGAACATAATTCAGATATAATAAAACGACCGCCCGCGATGCTGATACATCCGGGCGATGGTCTAGCCGAAAAGGACGGCATCGACAAGCAAAGTATAGCATACTTGCAAGCCGTCTGTAGTAGGCAGACGGCTTTTTTTGCGAGAGTGTGACCATGACCCAAGATAACATCATTCCTTATGTGCAGGAGATTGAAGAATTCCTACGGGATCGCTTAGGAAGCGATATAACCATAGTGAATTTAGGTAACATTGTTCACTTTCAACTTTGGGATACAGTTTACAAAGATGACGAACTAACCCAAAAAGTAACGGTATGGTGGGCAAATATCACTCTTTATCAATCCAACCAGGGGCTAGTGATTGGGGGAGAGTTATTTGTCGATAATATCTATCAGTCTTTCGCTTGGGATGATATGCGCCGCGCCGAAGCTATAGACGGATATAGGCAAACGCATAACAAATTATTGGCAGAACTGAAAAGAATCGGTAAGGTAGATCATGAGGAAGCCAACGCAACTAAGTATCCCCCAAAATGGAAGTTGCATTGGCGCAAAGTTAGGGGGGATTGGGAACGAGGCGCAAAACAGCCGGAACTCGCAAAAGCCGCAGGCGTAAGTATAAGGACCATAAGCAAGATCATAAAAGCGGGCAATGCAGGTTTATTGAAATAGGCTTACTGAAACTTTCCGAAACTTTCCGAAACTAACGCAAAAACCCAGACAACAGGTCTTACACTATAAAGCGTAAGACCTGTTTTTAGTTATGGAGATTTCAAATGCTTCAAACGACACAAACAACAATTTACCTTTCAGTTAATCGCGGCGGTGAATCTTTAGTTTTGGATGGCAATCTCTCTCTTGTCAAAGAATTGCTTACAACTTTGAACGCCAAGGACCACGAACAAGAAGATTTATCCGCTAACTTACCTATCGAAAATCCAAAAACCGAGCCAAGCCAAGGGGCAGTCTGTGCAACAGCCTAACGATTCGGATGACCCCATTGTTCTAATTTTTCAACTCGCCTATCGGCGTGGGCTTGAAATTATGCAAAATCAAACCGCAGACACGACCCGCTTAAATGACAATCTCCCCGACGGAAGGGAGACTGTCACAAGGGCGGCGAGAGGTGATAACTCTCGAAATGTGTCTGCAAAAGGACAACAAAATGCAGGCACAACTAAATCATACACTTCTAAGCAGTAAAAATCAAGTTGTACTTTTTTTGGGGGGAGAAGGGCAGGTAGTGCGGGGGGGTGAGTGATGGCAACTACCTTACTTGAAGAACTCCTAGAAGAAAGCCAAGTCACAACAAGTATATCGAGTTACCTAGACCGCGAGCAGATGGGCGATGCTGAATTATTTGCTTGTCGTTTCTGTGATCGCGTCATTTTCGACCATGCAGCAAAGTCATGGTTTATATGGCGGGGCAACTATTGGGAACGCGACCGAACGGGCGAAACCTTTAGTCTGCTAAGTAATCGCATATCTCGTGAGTATTGGCAGGCTGGACTAGAGGCTTACAAAGCTAATGACCAAGAAGGGGAGAAGAAGTATACAGCTCGCGCCAAAGCCTTACTTAAGAAGCGCTACGTTACAGACGTTTTATACCTTGCTGAAATGCAGGAGGGCTTGAAATTAAGCGGCGACGAGTGGGACGCTAATCCTCTTTCGCTGGGTGTTGGTAATGGCGTGATTGACCTCACGACAGGGGAACACAGACCAGGACAGCCAACTGATTACTTACGGATGCACGCCCCGACAGATTGGTTAGGACTAGATCAGCCCGCGCCCAGGTGGGAACAATTCTTACAAGAGGCTTTTGATTGCGAAACAGATTTAATCAACTTCATGCAAAGGCTTTTAGGCTATTGCATTACAGGCTTAACGACAGAACATAGATTACCAATTCTCTTTGGCGAAGGCAGGAACGGTAAAGGAACTTTACTAGAGACTATTGCCTATGTCTTGGGAAGTGATTTTACACACGCAACACAAGCCGATAGTTTGATGGATACCAAACGCGACGGGGCAGGGGCGCAACCGTTCGTAATTGCACTACGCGGGCGGCGCTTAGTGTGGGCATCCGAATCCAAAGACGGACAACGAATCAACGCAGGCTTAGTCAAACAACTGACGGGCGGAGATACCATCACGACCCGCGCACTATATGAGAATGTCGTCACGTTCAAACCCTCGCATAAAGTCATGCTAATGACAAACAGCAAACCCCATATCAACGCGGAAGATTTAGCGATGTGGGACCGGGTTTTACTTATCCCATTCAAGAACAGATTTATTGATAATCCTTCAAAGGCTGGGGAATTTAAGCAGGATAAAGACTTGCCCGAAATCTTAAAGAGCGAGGCATCAGGGATTCTTGCTTGGCTTGTCCGGGGGTGTTTACAATGGCAAGCAGAAGGATTGAACCCGCCCGCGATGGTGATCGCAGCAACGGACGAATACCGAGGTGAGGAAGATACTCTTGGAGAGTTTATATCTGATTGCCTAATAGTAGGCGACGGAAAGCAGGCACAAAGCCAGGATATTTATACTCGTTATGTTCAATGGGCGAAGGATAGCGGCATAGACCCCATGAATAGGATTGCACTAGGCAGGAAGCTAACGCGGCGTTTTGGAACGCCCCAGCGAACAGCCAGGGGCAATGTATATTCTGGGCTGGGGGTTTTGCAATGAACAACCTTAACCAAACCTTTGACCTCGTGGGGTATATCAGTCAAATTGTCAGCCTCAAGAAACATGGCGCTTACTATATCGGCGCTTGCCCGATGTGTGGCGGTAAAGACCGATTCAACATAAAACGGAATGGGCATGATATGTGGGTATGCCGCAATTGCGCGCCGGATAAATACCATTCTGCGATTGACTTTGTAATGGCTTACAAAAAGATTGACTACAAAGAAGCAGTAAGACAGATGGGCGGAGAGCTAGAGAAGCCCCAAAGAATACAGCCCGCGCCCGTCCAGGTGATACCAGATTCAACATGGCAGGCGGAAGCATGGAAACAGGTAGACCGGGCAAATATAAACCTAATCGGATCAGAAGCCGGGGAAGCTGGGAGAAGGTATCTACTGTCTCGCGGTATCTCACGAGGATCCATTTTTATGCACTTGCTGGGCTTTACCGTTGCTTACAAACGTCCCTGTATTGTCATCCCATATCTTGATCTAGGGAACGTAATCAGCGCAGTAAAGTATCGTTTCATCGACGACCTAGCGAGGACCGACAAAGGCAGGCGGTTTGCAATGCTGAACGGAAGTATTCCTTGCCTATTTGGTTTGCTTCATGTTTTGCCGACGGATAAAACTTTGTTGTTTGTGGAGGGAGAGTTAGACGCTATCAGTGTTTTACAAACCCTCCCGCATGGTGTCTCTGTGGTATCTGCTGGGAGTGATTCAAATGGCAACGCCTCACTACTTCGCGCACTAGGGGAGAAATACGAGCGTGCTTTTGTGTGGATGGATGACCCGGAGAAAGCAGAACAGACACGCGCAAAACTTGGCAGGGATGCAAAGCTAATGAAAAGCCCTATCCTTGAGGGCGTCAAATGGGACGCTAACCAAATGTTACAAGCTGGGATATTGCCCGCTTTTCTGGAAAGACAAATGAATACCGAGTGTCAGGGTGTACCCGTTGAGGTGTTCACAGAGGCGGAGGTATGAACGAACTTGTTAAGTTTGTTTGTAGTTTGAACTAGGAGAACAATGGCAGAAATCACAGGCACACGGACCGACGAAAAAGGGCGAGAGGTTGTTATCTATTCTAACGGACTAGAAAAAGACAAGTTGACCGGGCACATAGTAACCCCGCCAGAGAATCATATAACGACCAGTGAGCAGGGGCGCGAATTGGTCATGAAACGATGGAAAGCCAATGAGGAGGCTTTCAGGCGTGGTATCCATAAAGGCTTAATGCTGGGGGAACTTCCTAGCCCCGATGAATTGACCGTGAAAGAGTGTGAGGAAATCGGGCGGATTCTAGGTGAGACAATCGCGGACCCGAAATTTAGAAACCGCCTTGCGGAGAATATCAGGGTAGCGATGGAGGTAGGCGCGCTTACGCCAAACAAAACACACATTGAACTTGATATTAAAACAAGCGACCCATACAGCCAGGAAGAAAAACTTATGGAAGCCGCCGAAAAACTACTGCAAGCCATGCAAGAAAACAATCCCCCCCGCGAAGTGATCGAGGGGAGGGTAATCAAACCAACAGGAGAATAAGAACATGAAAACGGAAGAAGATATTGTCAGAGAGTACGCAGAAAAAGCAGCGTTAGAGATTCAAGCCCAGCGCGCCACAGATACAGCAACCCGCGAGCGCGAAGCATATAGCGCAGAATTGGAAACAGTAAGCACCCAGCTTAAGCCGCTATTGAAATCCCCCACAATCAACGCCGCGCAAATCAAAGAACTGGAAGCCCGTCAAAAAGTCTTGATCGGAGAAGTGAACGCGCGAACCGTCAATACCAAACCCCTCCATCAAGTGCAATCCCCGCAGGTGGTCAAGGGTGAAGGCTGGGGGCGCTAACATGCCATACATAATCAATGGAAAATTAGTTTTCCCAACAGAACACAACAGCCGAACGGATGACATGAAGCGAACCATCGAGGCAATAGGGCTGGAAGTTTCACGGCTGGAAGGCTTGCGAGATTCAGCTATAGCACAAGCCGCAAACCCTCAAGATGCTGAACTTGCCCGCGTTGCACTCCAAGCGGACATTGATCGAGCGAAGGAACGCCTAGCACAAGCAGAGGAACAATTAACTTTGATGGAAGAATAAACAAAAGGATGGTAACCGCCCCGAAGGGGGAGGGGCGGTTACTTTGGGAGCTTACGATAACAACATGCTAACATTCATCTTTGAGAAAATCCTAAAAGGGATAAAGCTAACCGACGAAGAATTATCTTTCTTCCTAGATTGGGCGAAGCGGGCGGAGGTGTTGGTTATCCCTCCCACGCAGAACGTAACCATTAACGAGACAAATATCACGCCACTGGAAAGTATGGTTCTACGTGTGGTGGACGACTACGTAAAGAGCAAGGCGAACATCGCCAACTTATCAGCTATCTCGAATCAGATGGGTTTACAAATCGCCGGGGAATTCAGGACAGGGAACGGCAAAGTACCAGGCGATGGATTTACGGGGGGGAGGTTTGGGTATCCGGGGTTTACTTACGGAGGAGTAGATTATTTTCTCGCAGGTGTAGATAGTGACATTTTACAAACAGGTATGTCTCTTACAGATGGCAAGATTTACGCGGGGGGAGGGGCGGTAGAACTGAATGAAGATGGTATAGAAATCCCTCAAGCAGGTGACGCGATTTTATTCAGCGACACCATAGATAAAACATACGGCTTACTCTCTTTTTCTGGTAGTGAGGGAAGCCCGACCGCTTTAAAGTTAATTGAATTTGCGGTATCCAGTGAAACAAACCAAGTCTCAAACGGAAACTTTGAATCAGGAAGCCTGTCATCTTGGACAGTGACCCATAACGCGGGCGGAACGTCACGGGTAGACGCAAGCCAGGGATACAAGAACAGTTACGGGCTTTACCTCAAGAGAGATATTTCATTAGGGGCGGGTGATGTTCTGTCGCAAAGTATAACGCCGGTCACGACAGGGGTTATTATTTCTCTAAGAATGAAACCTGTCTCGCCTTACGCATACTTAAAAATTTCTGATGGTGGCTCAAATTACGACCTCGTTTATCATTCCTCGCCAGAGTGGAGAACGTTTAACGTAGTTTTGTATGGTTCAATCTCAACCATAGCATTACAGGTTACAACAGGATTAATTACAAGTGAT
>Ga0137367_10003489_pt1 | contig 12713 bp, 18 predicted proteins | sample SagtaG_14_FD_104939 | JGI IMG/M metagenome (GOLD analysis project Ga0137367, IMG submission 104939) | Vadose zone soil microbial communities from Sagehorn Ranch, Mendocino, California, USA - Sage1_L_80_16 metaG | ecosystem: Environmental > Terrestrial > Soil > Vadose zone | place: USA... | reverse complement strand
GTGTAGCCGCGCCCCGCACCCTGCTTGGCGTGGCCGTAGGTCGCCTTCACGGTGTCATCGAGATCGACGAACGCGACCCGGTCGGCGCTCTGCGCGGCGATGTCGGCCGGGGCACGCCGGCGATCAGCGTGCCGACGAAGACCGCGAGGACCAGCCCGCTGACCGCCCGGAAGGCGGCTCTCGGGTTGTCGGCGAGCCGGCGCGCGGCCAGCAGCGACGGGGCGCCGGGGGCGACGCGGGCAAGCAGCAGCGCCGCCCGCATCGTCAGCCAGGACCCCGCCCAGCACCAGGCCGAGCATGATCAGCACCAGGCCGAGGAACACCGGCACGGGCGCCGGGTCGTCGGGGTTGTGAACGAGCGGGTAGAGGAACACGGGAATGCCGACCAGCAGCGGTAGCACCCGCCACACCGTCGGTGGAGGTGGCGTCGTCCTTCGAGCGACCCCCAGCGGCGTCGTCTGCACCCTGCGCAGCGACGCCAGCGAGCCCGCCGCGGCGGCCCAGCGGGACCGCCACCAGCATCCCCGCGTATCCCCAGACCGTCGGGGTGACCGTGTCGGCGAAGAACTGCGCGCCGGACAGCCCGATCCGGGCCAGCGCCGGCCGGATCAGTAGGAACACACCGATGCCGAGGGCTGTGCCCAACAGGGCGCTGACCACCGCATCCACCGACGCGAGGACGTTGACCTGGTGTGGGGTGGCACCGACCAGCCGCATCGCGGCGTAGCGCTCCTCGCGGCGTGCCGCGGCCAGCCGCGTCGCGGTGTTGATCAGGATCAGCAGGGGGAACAGCAACGCGATGGCGCCGATGCCGAACGCCAGCCGGTACAGGTTCGTGGTGCCCTGCGGATGCGGCGCCGTCGTGATCGTGTCGACCCGGATCGTGCCAGGCAGCGCGGCGAGCTGATCGGCGGAGTGCCCGATGACGGCGGCGAGCTCGCTCGGGCCGGACAGCCCGCGTAGATGTTCTCGCTGTAGTTCCACAGCTCCTCACCGGCGGCCGGCCGCCCGGGCGCGGCGGCGGTGGTGGACTCCCACGACGGCCGGGTGCTGGCGTGCTCGAAGGCGTGGTGATCGGCGAGCACGGCGAGCAGGACCGCGACCCCGACGGCCACCGCCGCCGTGGTCAGCGCCAGGCGGATCAGCGCCTCCCGGCCGCCGCGCACGCTGAGCCGCAGCCCGAGGCCGAGCATCAGTTCACCGTCGCGGGGAGCGGCGTGGTGACCCTGCCGTCGCGCACGATGACCTCGCGGTCGGCGAACGCGGCGACACGGGCGTTGTGGGTGACCAGCACGACGGTCGTGCCCTGCGACAGGACGAGATCCACCAGCGTGTCCATAACCGCCTCGCCGGTCAACGAATCCAGCGAGCCGGTCGGCTCGTCGGCGAACAGCACCCGGGGCGCAGTGACCAGCGACCGGGCCAGCGCCACCCGTTGCGCCTGACCGCCGGACAGCTCCCCGGTGCGCCGCCCACCCAGTTCGCCAAGACCCAGGCGGTCCAGCCAGCCGGCGGCCTCCCGGTAGGCCGTGCGTCGCTTCTGCCCACCGAGCAGCAGCGGCAGCGCGACGTCGTCGACCGAGGTGAGCTCGGGGACCAGCTGCCGAACTGGAAGACGAAGCCGAAGCAGCCGCGACGAAGCTCGGTGCGCCGCGACTCGTCGAGCTGATCGACGCGCCTGCCGTCGAACCACACCTCGCCGCTGTCCGGCCGGAAGATCCCCGCAAGGCAGTGCAGCAGCGTGGACCCGCGAAGGATGCGCGGGCACGCCGGAGACCGCGACGTCCGCCGTCGACCGTGTAGCCGTCCTCGGCGCGTCGGTGGCTGCTCCGTGGGGAGCTACCCGGCAGGTTGCCTAGCGGGTAGGAAGACGGCCATGGCTGGAATCCAGACCAACGGACTGCACCACCTGCGGCTGACCGTCACTGACCTGGAACGCTCCCGCGCGTTCTACCGCGACGTCCTCAGCTTCACCATCGTCGCGCAGTCGCCGGGTAGCCCGGCCGACCCCGCTGTCCGGAGCGACCCCGACCAGCTCTACGGCGGCGTCGTGTTCGCCGCAGGCGGCATGCTGCTCGGGCTGCGACCGGTCGCCGACGCCGGCGACCGGTTCAACTCCGAACGCGTCGGCTTGGACCACCTCAGCTTCACCGTACCCACCCGCGCCGACCTGGAGCACGCGGCAGACCGCCTGGCCCACCAGCGAATCGAACACGGCGAGATCCGTGACCTACCCGCGTTCGGCATCGCGATCCTGTCCTTCACCGACCCAGACGGCATCCACCTCGAACTCACCGCACCGCTCTAACCGCAACAACAACCACGCGGACAGCGGCATGGGCGCGCCTCCGCGCGCAGAGCGGCGGATGTGCGCGGCCGCTCGGCGGCATGGGCGTGGACAGATCAGGTCGAGGTCGCGGCTGACCAGTGAACCAATGGTGGCCGTACCTGGGCGCATAGCGGATGCGCCTTGGCGTCGGTGAGTCGCGGCCGAGCGGTGAGCCGTCCGGATCGCGTGGCGGCATCCAGGACGTCGGCGGGGATCGCGTCGAGCATCAGCTTCGCCCGGCGGAAGAGGGCGAACACGCCGGCACCGTTCACGGTGCCCCAGGACAGATAGATGAACCGGCCTCCCGGCCGTCCCTGCACGTACCGCCCGGTCAGGTCGATGCCCACCGGGCCTGGCGCGGTATCCGGAGGGCTAACGCGGCGGCGGGAGAGCCGCGGCCAGACGGGCGCGCAGCCAGGAGGCGTAGATCGTTCCCCAGACAATGCGGCCCTGGTAACTGAAGGTCTGCCCGGTGGCCAGATCGACGATGGCCGGCAGCAGGAACGCCGCGAACTCCTTCTTCGGACGGGCGAGGGCGGCGGCTCGGGCCGGCTCGGTGACGGTCTCGGCGACCAGGGCGGGGATGATGGCAACACCGGACTGAAAGCCGCGCAGCGCGCCCTTGGTGGCCTTGGCGTATTCGACCGCGTCCCGGCTCAACGCCGCGAGTTCGGCGTCGGTCGCCGCCGCGGTCGGATACAGCACTGTGAACAGATGCAGCTTGGTGGCCAACCAGGACAGCTTGAACTGCGACCGGTAGCCAACCAGAGCCTGCCCGCCCGGTAGGCCAGCCCACGACACCTGGCTCCCGTCCTGCTGCAACCGTTGCGCCGCGCCTTGCAGATACTCCGCTGCATCCATGGCGGAATCGTGCCGGGCGGACCAGCGGCGGGCAAGCCCGGCCTGAGCGCCGCGCGGTACCGACTGCGGCCCGACCAGGCAGGTCAGGAGCATGAGGCCGCGGCGTCGAGGACCCGGACGAGGTCGAACACGACGCTCACCTCCCTCACCCGGCGCCGCCAGCGTGGCTCGACCGCCGCTCCGACACCGGAGGTGACCAGCGGTACGCCGGACATGACAGTGGACAGGCCGAGCCCGGCGCCCTGGTCCGATCCGGTTCGTAGCCGCGCAGCGGCACCACACGACTCTGACTGCGCGCGAAGCACGTCCATGTCGCGGACGGCTGTGGTCGGGGGACGGCGGGTCAGTACCTGGGCCAGCCGGTCCGGGGTGGCGGTGCTGAGCGGTAGGGGATCGTGCCGAACCGGTGATCAGGGCCAGGCATCGGATCGGCCGTACTCGGCGATCTGCCTGTGGCTGCCGGGCACGATCGGCGGCGGACGGGTGGTCCTCGGCCGGCTGCGTCGGTTGGTGGCCGGCGGCATCACGGACGGGAGCCAACCCCGACCGGCTTGATCCTCGCCACCTGATCCGCGGGCCGGTGCGCGGCAGCGCCCGAGGATCCGGTGCCGGATTGTGGACATCGACGCCGGCCACGTCGGCCCAGCGCCTGCGGTTGCAGACCGGCCAGCAGGCCGCCGCGAAAAGGGAGTCAGCCAAGCCGATCTGCTCGGCCGGGCCGGCCGGGTTGCGGGACCGGGCCGGTGCGCGGCCGGCGGTTGAGGCTGTGCCGCCCCGGGGGCGTGGCATCATGGGCAGCGATGACCAAGCCCACATCATCCCGCCACCCCGTCACCGTCACGCATCTTCCGCTCCTGCGGTGCCGGATCTGCCGACGCACCGTGGCATACCGGCCCGGCCAGGCCAGCGCGGTCCTGACGGAGCACTATCGCCGCGCCCACGCCGCCACGCTCACCCCGCCGGCAACCCGGCCCGCCTGAACCCGGCCATTCGGCGTCGAAACCACCGGCGGGCTCTCCACCCCGCCCGCCGATCCGCCACCTGGCCTCCGGCACCGTACCGAAGCCCCAGACTCTCCCGCCTCGATCACTCGCTCGCCACACGCCCATGCCGAGTTGAGCACCCGGTAGACCCGGTAGGTGCGGATCGCGTCCGCGCGATGGGAGTGACACAGGAGGTACCAGCGCCCGTAGCGGACGACGACCGCCCAGGGGTCCACCTCGGCCTCCCACTCGTTGCCGGACTCGCTCCGATACGTGACCAGCACGCGACGTCGGGGCCGCGATGGCAGCGACGAGTGCGCTGGTGGTGGGGGGATCTGGACGGGCCGAGTACCGGTCGGGCGCAGCCGACGCGTGCTCTCGCAGCGCCGCCGCTTGCCGGCCGACGCTCTCGGGCAGTGCCCGGATGACCTTGCCCAGGGCAGAACCGACGAGGTCGTCGACGTCGGCGGCTGCCGGCTGGCCGTCGAGCACCGCCATGACCAGACCAACTGCCTCGGGCTCGGTGAAGACCACCGGAGGCAGCCTCGTCCCGCGCCCAAGCCGGTACCCGCCATGGGGGCCCCGGGCTGACCCGACGCGCGGCCCGCTCCGTGACACCGAACCACGCGGCGAGTTCGTCGGCCGTCGCGCCGGGGCGGGTCTGGAGGATCTCGAGGGCATGCAGAGCTCGTGCGGTGGGGCTGAGATCGGTCGGCACACGAGCAGACTCAGTGGGCACGAGATGAACCGGAAGTAGATCGTCCGGAACTGGTCCTAGCCTAGCGTGATGTCCATGACCGAGTTCCGCGAGCAGGACCTCACCGGAGCACGCTTCGAGCGGGTGAGCCTGCGGGGCGCCACCTTCACCCAGGTGTTCCTCAATGACGCCAGCATGCACGCAGTCGACTTCACCGGGGCGCAGGTCCGCGGCGCCCTGTTCAACGAGAGCCGCATGCGCGGCGTCGAGCTGGTCGACGTCGAGATCAGCGGCGAGCTACAGAACGTCGTAGTGAACGGCGTCGACATCGCACCGCTGGTCGACGCCGAACTGAACCGTCGCATGCCCGAGCGGGCGAGGATGCGCCCCGACGACACCGGCGGGTTCCGTGAGGCGTGGGCAATCCTGGAGCGGCTGTGGGAGGGCACCCTCGCGCGTGCGAGGACATTCCCCGAAGCGGCGCTCCACCGCAGCGTCGACGACGAGTGGTCCTTCATCCAGACCCTGCGGCACCTCAACTTCGCCAGCGCTGCCTGGGTGGGCCGGATGATCCTCGGCAACGCCTCGCCGTGGCACCAGTTGGACCTGCCGTGGGACGAGGCGCCCGGCTGGGACGGTATCCCGTGGGACCGCGAGGCCCGACCCTCGCTCGATGAGGTGCTCACGCTCCGACGCGAACGCCAGGCGATGGTCCGCCACGTCACGGAGTCACTCACCGACGAGCAACTCGCCTCCAAGGTGACTCACACCGAGCCCGGCTGGCCCCGGCTGGAGAACTTCCCCGTCAAGGAATGTCTCCGCATCGTCCTCAACGAGGAATGGGAACACCGGCTCTATGCCGAACGTGATCTGACCGCACTGGAGAAAGAGAACTGATCATGGATATCCTGCTCATTGCTGGCCTGTGGCTCGACGGATCCGCATGGGACGATGTCGTGCCCACGCTCGAGGCACTCGGCCACCGCCCCGTGCCGCTCACCCTCCCGGGTCAGGGTGACGGATCTGCCTCCGCCACGCTCGACGACCAGGTGGCAGCGGTGCTCGCGGCCATGGACTCATCGTCCGAAAAGCCCATGGTGGTGGGGCATTCCGCCGCCTGCACCCTGGCTTGGCTGGCCGCCGACGCGCGACCGGAGAAGGTGGCCAAAGTCGCCCTCATCGGCGGCTTCCCGTCCGCCGACGGGGAGTCCTACGCCGACTTCTTCGAGCCGAAGGACGGCGTCATGCCCTTCCCCGGCTGGGGCCCATTCGAGGGGCCAGACTCTGCTGACCTTGACGAGAAGGCCCGGCGCCGCATCGCGTCTGCTGCGATCCCCGTCCCCGAGGGGGTGACCAGGGGCGTGGTGCGCCTGGCGGACGAGCGACGGTTCGACGTCCCGGTCGTGCTCGTGTGTCCTGAGTTCACCCCTGCCCAGGCTCAGGAGTGGATCGACGCCGGTGACGCGCCCGAGCTCGCCAAGGCCAAGCACCTTGACTTCGTCGACATCGACTCGGGCCACTGGCCGATGGTCAGCAAGCCGATCGAACTCGCCCGGCTCCTAGCCGCAGCGACCGCCGAGGCCTGACATGGCGCCGCAGCCGTGGGCCGGACACGTCGCGCGCCATCGACGAGGAATTCCACTGCGGGCTGCTGACCACGTTTCTCGACGCTGGGTCCACGGCGGTGGATCCACCGGCCAAGCGGCGAGCGGTTGTGCGCGTCGAGCTCGCGAGCCGGGAAGATGGGAGCGCGCGGTCAAGGAGGACCGGGTCCGGACAGGTCGCGCTCACGCCGCGCTCGTCCTCGACCAGGACGGCGCCGCACAGGGGTGGTGCCAGTACGGCAGCCCCGAGGAACTCCCGGGCATCAAGCACAGGCGCGAGTACGACAAGGACGCGCCGCCGCGTCCGGACTGGCGGATCACCTGCTTCTACGTCGACAAGAAACATCGCGGCCAGGGCACCGCACGGGCGGCGCTGGAAGGCGCTCTCGACCAGATCGCCCATGCCGGCGGGCACAGGCGATCACCAAACTGGCCGAGTAGCTGACCTGGGCGCGCCGGCCGGGACCACCAGCTGGTGTACCTGCTGGTGCTGCTGGACAAGGAGCACACCGACCGGCACCTGTCCGAGCCGTGGGAGCAGTACTACGCCCGGCGGCTCACAGAGCACCTCATGCCCTGACATCCGCACGACCGGTCGGATGGTGACGGTGCCTTCGGGTGCGGATTTCCGGCCGCGGGGCGGCGGAGGCGTTCGTCCGGGACGCCTGCGGATCCGGCGAGTGATTCGGGCACCACCCAGCTACCCGGCTCCGCACCGACGACCTCATCTGCCTGCGCGCGGAACACGCCTGCCGCGCTGCGCTGGCACCCCGGATCGGTCCGCCGCGCTGGCAGCGGTTCGGGCGGGCGTACACCGGCCTCTGCGGGCCGCCCGGGTTGCGGGGACGGACCGGGGCGCGCGGGGCTGGCATCATGGACGCTGATGACGAACTCGAAATCCTCCCGCTATCCGGTCACCGTCACGCACCTTCCGGTCGTGCGGTGCCAGATCTGCCGGCGCACGGTGGCATACCGGGCCGGCCAGGCGAGCGCGGTCCTGACCGAGCACTACCGCCGCGCCCACACAGCCACCGTGTCGCCTCCCCGGTCTACCTGAACCCCTGCCGCGCACCAAACGGACCCGTCGGCGGGTCCGCCCGCGCCGCCCCCGGCACCAGCATGCCTACGACCGGGCGAAACCACCTCAACCGCCACCCCCCACTACATCCTCGCCGCCCATATACCCTCTCCACCACCTGGCGAGAACCCATACCCCTCCCGCCCGCTACACGACCCTGCCGACGTGAGTGCATCGCCAGCCACTGATCGCCGCCCCAACGCCGCCGGGCGAGTCCGGCGTCGACCGTGGCCGCGGACAGCAGCTGGCGGACCACCTCCGGGTCGAGCACCGTGCCGCCGCCGGCCGGTCCGATGCCAGCGGCGCGTCTGGATCGCGGGACGTCTGGTGAACGGCGTGCGCGGCGGCTATCGGTTGGAGTAGATCCTGTCGGGTGTGACCAGGACCGCCGCGCGGTGTTCGTCGGCCATCACCTGGTCGTAGGTGTCCCAGTCGTCGTGGGTTCCGCCGGCGGCGGTGAACACCGCCCGCAGCAGCAGTCGGCGGGCCTCCGCATCGATACCGGGCATCGGGTCGTCCGGTCCGATGAGATCCACTGGGCCTTCGGCCGCCGCCCATTCCCAGCCGGCGCGGACCACAACTGTGGCCCGGGGCCGGGCCCGCAGATGGACAAGCTTGTGGGTGCCGCCCCTGGCCACGAACCCGACCACGAGCGCGCCACTGACCGGGTGTTGCAGCACGCCCGCGTTGACCACCGAGGACTGGATCGTGTCATCGGCGCGAAGCGTCGATACCACACACAGACCAGCGTCCCGGCCGACCAGCCGCCCGAACTCCACGAGGTCACTCACCGCCGAACAATAGCCCCAGACCTCACCGGAGGCGGCCAGCAACGCCCGCATCTGCCGCTGATCGGCGCGGCGGCAGGCTTGGGAGGATATCGAGCATGCTGTCGGCGTTCTGGGGCCTGGTCGTTGAACTTGTCCCGCACTGCTCGGCTGTTGCTCGTGAGGGGTGGGCGGGTGATCACGACGACCGGCCGTTGACCGAGCAGGGCCATCGGCAGGCCGCCGCGCTGGCGGCCGCGCTCGGCACGGGCATCGATGCCGTCTATGCCAGTCCTGCGCTGCGCTGCCGGCAGTCGGTGATGCCGGTGGCGATGGCCGCGGGCGTGGACGTGCGGATGCGCGCGGACGCGCGCCGATGCCGCCCTGCACGGAGCATGTCCACGCTGTGTCCCGCGTGGCCATCCGGACCTCGTTGACCTGACAACGCCCCTCAGCCACCCCGCTTGATGCGTGATAGCGCACCGCGCGAGACGACCGCACATGCCGCCGACCGCGCGGAGCGGCGATGTCCGCCGCGACTCGCGCGCTGGATGGCCCCGGTCGGGGAGAAGCGCGCGGCGGGGCGCGGGCTGTCATGGGCCGTCGAGCGTTCCGTTGACGAGGGAGTACGTGGGTACATGATCGGTGGGTACGCCGTGGAATGGTTTGCCATGGTCATCGATCAGGGCCGTGTAGGACTCGCCACCCTGCGTGTAGGACAGGGTCGCGGTCCACAGGCAATCACATTCCGGTCCGGGTCCGACGGTCAGCTCGAAGATCTCAGGGTCGGTGTCAGAGACCGTGAACGGGAAGGTGACCGGCTTCGTCTTTACGGTGTTGCCGTCGGCGTCCTCTGTCGTCCCAGGTAATGCCTGGACTCGAGGCGGTGTGGTGCTGAAGTCCGCGATGAACGGGCGGGGAACGCCTATCCCGCCGCATTCCTCCAGGGACAGTACGGTCTTGCTGGCCAACGGCGCGCGGGAGATGAGGTTGACCCGCAGGCCGGTGAGGATGCTCACCCGGCTGGAGTTTCCCTCTACCGAAAACCGGATCCAGTCCGTCTCCGGCCACCCGCTCACCGAGGTGACCCATGCCTCCAGTGCGCCGACATAGTCGACGTAGGTCTGGTCATTGCCGCCGCGGAAGTCCGGCGGCGGCATGGGCATCACAGACTTGATTTCGTCGATGCTCAGCGGCACGTAATACCGGGCGGGCCCTCCGCAGCCCGGCGAACTCCCCCCAGCTACCACCGTCACGGGCAACGGCCCGTCGAACGCTGACGGCGACCCGGTGCCGCCGACCGAGCCCGTGGGAGCCGGCGCTGAACTATCCTGCCCGCGCGGAAACCACCACGTCACGATCGCTATTACCGTTGCCAGCAACGTAGCGAGTCCGCCGATGCCCGCCCACCATGGCGCTGAGTGCCATCTGGAACCCGGCTGCGGCACAGGCGGCTGGGCGGCCGGCACGTCAGGGGCGGCGGCAGCTGGCGGATCGCTGGTCACCACGTCCTCCTCGACCTGACATGCCACCCACTGGATGGTTTACCCGGAGCTCACAACCACAACCCGAATACGAGCGTATACCAGAGTCATGGTTCCAATACCATCGGGGTAGGCGTAGTAACCGGGCGGTACGCGAAGCTCGGCTGCCACGATCGGCTGATCGCGGGCCGATCAGGCCCGCCGCCCAGGACGGCATTTTGGCGCGGGCTGCTGTGACGGCGCGGACGGCGACGGTGAGCATGATGCGGCGCAGCAGGGCGTAGCGGCGGACTTTGGGAGTGGTCGAGTCCGAAGTGGTTCTTGCCGAACTCGGTAGGGTGGGTTGGCGACGTCCTTCCGCGTCCTCTTCTGCCGCGCAGCGGCACTGCGTTTCTATGTCGCGTGGCGTGCGCCTGTTTCAGGTTCTGTATCGGTCTGCCGCGTCGCTGTCTGCCAGGTGGCGAGTATCGGTGACGGGCTCGGATGTGGCGGTGGGTGGAGGTTGACGTGGTCCTGATGTCGTTGCGGGGCGTCCAGCCTGTGGCGGTCGGCCCGTCCGGCCGGGCAGTGGTCCGGTCATCGTGGCTGGTGTGCAGGGCATGGCGCCTTTCCCGACGCGGCGGAGTAGGCAGATTCCGTGCCGACCGACGCAGACAGCCAGCCCGTTGTTGCCCGAGCTTGAGCGCACCTGCCAGTACAGAGGTAGGTTCGGGGCGGTCTGCCGGAGGAGGAGACACCGCCGATGCCCTCAGCGGAGTTCGACCGGTTCGTGGCGAGGGTGAACGCGCCGATCCGATTCAGGCGGGATGACATCGACGGGTTCGCGATCGGCATCGGTCTGCACCTTTTGACCGGGCAGGAACGGGTCCAGGCGGAGGACATGCTGATCGGCAGGCTGGGCACCGACGACGGCCGCCTGGCCGCTGCCCTGGCCGAGGTCGGCTGCACCCGGGCCATCCCGGCGCTGGCCGAGCGGGCCGCCGCCTCGGCCTCGCCGGCGATGCGGTTGTCCGCGGCCCGGGCGCTGCTGGCCCTGGGCGATGACTCGGGCGATGACTCGGGCGATGACTCGGGCGGTTCGGCGCTGGCCGACCTGCTGCGCACCGGCGCCGGCGACAGGCACGACCGCGCCGCGGCGCTCACCCTGCTGGCGCAGTTCCCCGACCCGGACCTGGAGGTGTTCTGGGACACCGCGGTGGCCGACCCGCACGAGTCGGCCCGTTCCTCGGCCACCGCGGCCCTGATCAGCCTGCACGGCCTGACCGACTACAACACCTCCTACCGCGATGTGCTGGGCGGCATCCACGCGCGGATGTTCTCCCCGCTGCGATCGGTACGCACCGACGCGATGAGCGACCTGCGGACGGTCATCGCCCGCACAGCGGCCGGCGAAACCCCGCAGCAACTGGGGCTGACCTGGCAGGCCGATGACCAGGCCGAGCCGGTCAAGACCTTCATCGACAGCATCCACAACGACCACCCGCCGTGGGCGCACCGCTACGCTCTCGACGGGCTGGCCGCACTACCCGGCCCCGGCCGCGTCTGGGTCGAAGACATGCTGCTAGGGCTGCTGCACCGGGACCCACGCGCCGCCCACGCGGTCGCGACCCTCCGCGTCCAGCGCGCCATCGAACCGCTCCGCGAACTGCTCCACACCGCCGACGGCACCATCGCCACCCAGGCCACCACCGCCCTGCGGCAACTCACCGACCACGACACGCCTTAGCCCGACGCTCTTCACTACCATGCCGATGACAGGAAGCCGTTCGACCGGGATTTTCGTGCGTAGTCCCTCTGCGCCTCAACGAATGGCGGAGATCGTCAAGGCAGCCGCAAGGTGCCAAGCACCGCCCGCATGATGGTGCCCGGCGGAGCGACCGCCGGACGACGGCCGGGTGGCTCGACCCGGCCGGCCCCGACGCGTCCGACGCCTGCTTCTTGATTGATTCCAGAAGATGGGCCAGACTTCGGAGCGTGCCAACGACTTCGGACTTCGAGCGCATGTTGCGCGGGGTTGCTCTGCGTGTGACGCGTCCTCGGGTAGCGGTGCTGTCCGCGGTGCACGACCATCCGCACGCCGACACGGACTCGATCATCGGTGTCGTGCGAGAGGATCTCGGTGAGGTGTCCCACCAGGCCGTCTACGATGTGCTGCGTGCGCTGACTGCCGCGGGTCTGGTGCGGCGTTTCCAGCCGACGGGCTCCGTGGCGCGCTACGAGGCGCGGGTCGGGGACAACCACCACCACGTCGTCTGTCGGTCGTGCGGTGCCATCGCCGATGTCGACTGCGCGGTCGGCTACACCCCGTGCCTGACGGCCGCCGACTACTTGGGCTACGAGATCGACGAAGCCGAGGTCATCTACTGGGGCGGATGTCCCGAGTGTGTCGCGGCAACTTCTGCCGCGTCCGCCGGCTGATCGCAGACACGCAGCGCTCGGCACCAGCGCAGCGTTGGATCCAGAGCAGCCAACGTCAAGAGCAACCAGCCATAAGGAAACGGCGAGACAGGAGAAGGACCGACATGTCTGACCGCGGCAGCGAGAGCGAGAACCCGGTAATCCCCTCCCCGACTCCCACGCCGACTCGGCCCAGGACGAACCAGGACTGGTGGCCGAATCAACTGAACCTGCAGGTTCTCCACCAGCACTCGCCCCGGCCCAATCCGATGGGCGAGGACTTCAACTACGCAGAAGAGTTCAAGACCCTCGACCTCGACGCGCTGAAGCGGGACATCTTCGAGGTGATGACGACGTCGCAGGACTGGTGGCCGGCCGACTACGGCCACTACGGGCCGCTCTTGATCCGGATGAGTTGGCATGCCGCAGGCACGTACCGCATCGCCGATGGCCGGGGCGGTGGCGGCACCGGCGCTCAGCGCTTTGCCCCCCTCAACAGTTGGCCCGACAACG
>Ga0137367_10003486_pt1 | contig 12717 bp, 9 predicted proteins | sample SagtaG_14_FD_104939 | JGI IMG/M metagenome (GOLD analysis project Ga0137367, IMG submission 104939) | Vadose zone soil microbial communities from Sagehorn Ranch, Mendocino, California, USA - Sage1_L_80_16 metaG | ecosystem: Environmental > Terrestrial > Soil > Vadose zone | place: USA... | reverse complement strand
GGGAGTGAAGGCGCATTTCACGAAAAAGCCCCGCCAGTCTTGGGCCAAGCGGGGCTGAGTAACAGGGAGTGGGGAACACGGAAAATTCCCCACGCGCCTTCACTTCGCAAAGCCCAGTGTCCGAATTGGGACCGTAATGCGATCTGATGGAGACGGTTCCCGGAACACGGGGTCGCCGGAAGCATTTGCCCCGCTGGCCCCAAAGTAGAAGTATCTCACTCCTCAGAGTGTAGGGGCCGGGAACCCCGCCATGCTCACCCGTAGCGGGGTTTCCTTTGGGGCTAGGTGGGTCGGCCCGCGTGGGAACAAGGCGCGCGTTTCAGGCATAAGGTGTCATGGGCCGTCCGACGAGAAAAGCTGCAAGAATGTCGGAATGGGTGCTGCATTGTGAAGTCAAGCAGCGCCACATAAGACGCAGTCAACCTACCAGAGACGCAGCCCTAAAGGATGCCTGTTCGCAGTTGCTTCAAGGTTACTCCGTTAATCGCATCATTGGTCCGAATGAAACTATTACTGCGGAGCGAATAAAGAGCTGGTGCGCCTCGCGCGGGTTCCCGGAGGAACCTCTATGGCGCCGACACGTTTCACAAGCGGAGCCCTCATAACAAGAAATAATTTCGATGCACTCGACGGAGGGTTCCCGAGGCCCGCCCTTTAGTCCCTTCGGGCGGGGTTCTCGTGGTCTTTCCCTTTGTCGCAAACCCGCGTTAGTTCATCGGGCGCGGATCGGGAGGCGGATGTGGGAAGCGGTCCATGCGCAATCCCGCCGCCATAGCTGACCAGATCGACTACTGGATTCGTCGGGGCGCGATTCAAGTCAGTTGCGGAACCCATCCCGCTCAAAACAAAAGCAGACTGGTTGGGCTTTCAGCAATCGGCAAAGCCTGAAGGACCACTACGACGCCCTCGCGCCTCCAATGCCGCCGCACCTCGTGGCACTCGTCGAGCAACTCAAAACCCAGAAGTAAGGGAGCCGATCATGACCGACAACCGCACGCAAGTATTTGATGTCGCCATGAAGAACGCGCGCACAATCGAGGCCTGCGTCGACCGACTGTCCATGATGGGCGCAGACCACGAACTGAAATTGGTAGCTCAACGGCTCTCGCGTCTGACCTTCCGGCTGCGCCATCAGCCAAGCAAAGTTCGGAAGGAGTGGGCGCAACCACAGAGTAGCGCTGCCTAGCGTGGCGTGAGTGCGAACCCACCCCGCTACAGCGCCTTGCCCCGTGGCGGGGTTTCCTTGGGGCGGTCGGTTGGCCGCCCCCTTTCACTACACAATCCCCAAATTCGGATATTCGAGCCGTCGGTTAAAACCGTTGCTTCTCCTCTCTCGTAAAACCTGCCGCGCCGCCCTATTCGCAACCGCAATGGCAGCATTCGCCAAGAGCTGGCGGCGGGAGTGTGGGCGCGAGTGTGAAGTAGTTGACACATCTCTTCCGATTCCCTGTCTAAAATCTGATTCATCGACCGGGCGCCAGTATGGCGAATCACGATGAGCTTTACGCGAGCGGTACTGGGCGCAGGGCTTTTCGTCGGGCTAGTCGGCTACACAGTCGGGGTTGCCTGAGATTGCAAGGAACAAAACTTTCAGGCCAGCAGCGCACTTGGCCTAGGGTGACAAACGGATTAATTGCGACATAATGCGACACACTACCAACACCTACAGGGCTGGGAGGGTGTGTGATGTCGGTACGCAAGCGTAAATGGACTACATCGGCGGGCGAGGACAAGGAGGCCTGGATTGTCGATTACACCGATCAGGCCGGTGAACGACATATCCGAACATTCGACCGCAAGAAGGACGCCGACGCCTATCACGCAACCGTCAAGGTCGATGTACGTCACGGCGTCCACACCAGCAGCAAGGTCACCGTTGCGGAGGCCGGCGCCCAATGGCTCGCAGATGGCGAGGGCCGGCTCGAGCCGGCTACGTTAGAGTCCTATGCACAGCATCTAAACGATCACATTGTTCCCTATCTTGGTGCAGTAAAGCTCTCGCAATTGACTGTGCCTGCGGTACGCGAGTTTACCGATAGGCTGTGCAAAGACGGCCGCTCGCCAGCCATGATTAGGCGCGTGGTGGGCGATCTCGGTTCCATCCTTGCGGATGCGCAGGAGCGCGGCCTGGTGGCACAGAACGTCGTCCGCAGTCTAAGCCACCGCAAGAAACGGCGCGCCACAGAGAAGCGCCATAAGCCGCGCCTCAAAGTTGGTGTGGACATTCCCGCCCCTGAGGAAATTCGAGCCATCGTGGCCCATCTAAAGGGCCGATGGCGGCCTCTATTGATGACCGCAATATTCACCGGCCTCCGCGCATCGGAGCTTCGCGGCCTGCAATGGTCCGATGTAGACCTGAAAAAGGCTGAGCTGCATGTCCGCCAGCGCGCCGACAAGTTCAAGACCATTGGCAAGCCCAAGAGCGCATCCGGGCAGCGCACGATTCCCATGCCGCCGATTCTGGTGAACACCCTGCGCGAGTGGAAGCTAGCCTGCCCCAAGAGCGAGCTTGGTCTTGTATTCCCCACCGGGGCAGGCAACGTCGAGGATCACGCCAACATCGTTGTGCGGGGCCTGGTGCCGGTGCAGATCGCGGCTAGCGTGATTAAGGGCGGCAAGGCAAAGTACACGGGGCTGCACGCGCTTCGTCATTTCTACGCAAGCTGGTGCATCAACCGCAAAGAGGACGGCGGCCTCGGCCTGCCTCTAAAGGTCGTGCAGCATCGCCTCGGACATTCGACCATCCAGATGACCGCCGACGTATATGGTCATTTGTTTCCAAGCGGCGACGACGGCGCCGAGCTTGCGGGAGCCGAAAGGGCGCTTTTGGGTTAGACTCCGTTTTTGCGACTTGGCGCGGGAGAAGGGGGACCCAAATGAACGACACGAGACCTAAATCGAACGTCAAAATTGAATGGAGGGAAAAGCCAGGCTATTGCCAGGGCATCCAAGGGAGAGCTGCGATGGCCAGTAATACAAATCCAGGAAAGACAGTCCGCGCCACCATACGAGCAACTACAGATGTTCCTCGCCAAGGCTATCCTCGGGAAGACGTCGTCCAGCTGCCTCCGGGAGGGCGGGATCAGATTGGTTGCGAAAGGACCCCGGACGGGGCGTCTATTAGCTATCGGGTTGTCGGAGAGGAGCAGTAGGTTCGAATGGCCGCGACATAAATGCGACATGATGGCGAATTGTCTAGTAAATACAATGATACTTTGCGGACTTTGACTCCGTTAATCTAGGTTCGAATCCTAGTCCCCCAGCCAAATCTGAGTTTTTGCCGTTGTGACCGTGCCGCCGACCGCAACGCGCTTCGGTCTTTGCCAACAGGTCAATGGTTGTCGCAAAGTGGCACCCACCTCACCGTCCTCCCAAGTGCAGCGATGGTGTGACACGCTCGATGCGGACCACAGCGATCTTCGGCGACGTGAGCGGTCCCGAGGAGCGAGACTTTTGCTGCTCGGAATGAAACGAATTTTAGACGCAGTCTAATCTGATCGCCCGTCTGATTGGTCAGGTCAAACTTAATCGGTCGACCGCGCGCAGATCGAAGCCGGAATGAGGCACTCGTCGAATGGAGCAAAACTGCCGATCGCATGTCTCGGCCCGCCGCATCTGTGACCCGATTACAACGGGCTGAGAGAAATCCGTTTCGCATTTTTCACGCGATATTCGAAACAGTGACTGAGAAAAATCCGAAGCATGAAGATATTACTTTGTTGCATTTAATTGGAATAAAGCTAAAGCAGGCAGAACAGTAAAGTCATTCAAAAAGAAAGCGGGAGATTTATTCGGCGGCCTTCGTTAGTGACGTTGTTGGGAACGGCTTCACAACAACTCTCGCTTCTGGAGGCCAACGTGAGCAAGGATCAGTCTCGTCAACGCGTCAAGACTCTCACGAAGACAGCGCTGGTTTCAGTCAGCTATCTTGCGTTCGCTGCCGTGAGCGCAAACGACCTGCGTGCCCAGGAATTGCCGCAGGCGCAGCAAGCGGTGCCGTCGGACGAGTCTCCATCGCCGCCGGGCACGCCAGCGCAGCAAGCTCCTGCCACGCAACCGGGCGCTTCTCCAACGCCGCCGGCTACGCCGGCGCAACAGCAACCGAACACGACTCCATTGCCGCAGGTCACAGTCGATGCGCCGCGCCCAAGGCCGCACACCACATCGACGGTGCGGACGTCGCAGTTGGGCGCGACATCGAGCGCCCCCCCGAACGCGACACCCCCCAGCACGCAAGATCCGAGCGCGGCGATTCAGGCGGCCTGGCCGGCCAGCGGGACGCAAGATGCCCGCACGGGCACGGTCGGTATCTACGCGAACAGCACGTCGGTGGCGACCAAGATCAATACGCCGCTGGTCAATATTCCGCAGTCGCTCAGCGTCGTGACACGGCAATTCATCTCGGACACGAGCTACCAAAACCTCACTGACATCAGTCGCTACGTTCCGGGCGTCGAAGTGCATCAGGGCGAAGGCAACCGCGACGAGCTCATCATTCGCGGCGTCGACTCGAGCGCCAACTTCTTCGTCAACGGCTTCCGCGATGACGTCCAATATTTTCGTGACCTCTACAACGCGCAGAGCGTCGAAATCCTGAAGGGGCCGAGTGCGATCACCTTCGGGCGCGGCGCCGGCGGCGGCATCCTTAACCGCACCCTGAAGGAGGCCGATGGCCAGAGGATCTACGAGGCGACGGCGCAGACTGGATCGTATGACGACCGACGCTTCACGCTGGACGCGGGGCAAGCCGTCAGCGAGAACGCCGCCACGCGCCTCAACGCCATGTACGAGAAAAGCGACACGTTCCGGCAATTCGGCTGGCTGGAGCGCTGGGGGATCAATCCGACGGCGACATTCAAGGCCGACGATTTCACCAAGGTCAGGCTGAGCTACGAGTATTTCCACGACGCCCGCACGGCCGATCGCGGTAACCCCTCGCTGGGCGTAAGCGCGGTTCCGCCACCCTCGACGCGGTTCAATCCGGCCGGGCCGTTCGCCCCGAACGGGGATCTGACCGCCTTCTTCGGCAGTCCGAATTTGAATTATGCACGCGCGGACGTCCACACCGTGATGGGCTTCATCGAGCATGATTTCGGAAACGGGTTGACGGTGAAGAACGGCACGTACTTCGCCGACTTCAAGAAATTCTATCAGAACGTCTATCCCGGGAACGGGCCGCTGGCAGGCGCGGTCAATCCCAGCAATTTCACCTTCAACCGCGCCGCCTATAACCACACGACCAACCGCGACAACACGTTCAACGATACCGATTTCATCTACAAGGCGTATACCGGGCCGCTCTTCCATACGATCGGCTTCGGAACGCAGTTCGGCCGGCAGACCGGCATTGATGTGCGCAACACCGGCCTGTTTCCGAACGGGACGAACACCGAGGTCGACAGCGCGTTTGCGCCGACCTATTTCGGGCCGATCAATTTCGTCCACCAGTTCCCGGGCGCGTTCTCGCCCGGGATCACCACGCCCGACTCCAACAGCAAATACACGCTCAATACGCAGTCGTTCTATGCGCGCGACACCATTGAGATCACACGTTACCTGCAAATCATCGCGGCGGGCCGCTTCGATCGCTTCGACGAAACGGCGCTCGACATGAACACGAACATACTACGAAACCGGATCGACACTTTCGTGTCCCCGCAGGCGGCCGCAATCCTCAAGCCGGTGGAAACCCTGTCGATCTACTACGCGTACATGGTCTCGTACCTGCCCGCCTCGGGCGACCAGTTCAGCGCGCTCAACGACGGCACCGTGATTCTGGCGCCGCAAAAATTCGTCGACAATGAAGTCGGCATCAAATGACAAGCACTCCCGCATCTCTTGTGTACGGTCGCCGTCTATGACCTCCAACGCACCAATGTTCCGCTGCCCGACCCGAACAGACCCGGATTTTTCATCTTGTCGGGCCGCAACGCAATTCGCGGGCTCGAGACTGAACTGAAGGGCTATCTGACCGACAATTGGCAGTCCTGGCTTGGCTACGCCTATACCGACGCTCGGGTTTCCAGCGACACGTCGCCGACCATCCTCCCGGGCAACCGCATTCAACTCGTTCCGTTTCATCAATTCTCGTGGTGGAACAAGTATCAGATCACTCCGGTCTGGGCCGCCTCCCTTGGGGTCATTTACTTCTCGGATTCGTTCGCCTCGTCCGACGACACCGTGTAGCTGCCGGGCTTCGTTCGCTTCGACGCCGGGATCTTTGCGACGATCAACGAGACCTGGAAGGCACAGCTCAATGTCGAGAATCTCTTCGATAAGGGCTACTGGGCCTCGGCCAACGGCAATAACAACATCTCGCCGGGTCAAGGGCGGACGATCCGCCTGAAGGTCAGCGCTCGCCTTTGACGCCCCGCGGCCGGTCTCCGAAAACACTTCTGATGTGTTGCGGAGATTGGCCGACACATCATGGGCAACTTCTTCATGATTCGGATAGCTCAAGTTGCCCATGCCCTAAGCCATCGAGCCATTTATGCGGCAACACGTAACTCTATATCCTCCAGAATCTGCCTGAAGGCTGGCTCTGGGGCGCTACCCATGGTTCTATAAGCGTTCAGGAACGGCAACCATCAGTCCGGGTAGCCGATCCCATCAGCACGGGAGAAAACGATGAGACCTGTTGCCTTGGTATTGGCGCTCCTTTGCGCAGCGGCAACCTCCGCGCGCGCGCAGGATGCAATTCCCGATCTCAAGGGCACGTGGTCGGGAAAAGGTAAGTCGATCGTCTTCGGCACCCATGCGCATCATCCCGGCTCGCAAACCGCGGCCGATCCGCCGCGCGTTCGCGACATCGAGGCGACCCATACCGTGGAGGGACAAGACGGCCGCCTTGCTTGGGGCCGCTCTTCATCTGCAGTCGCCGATAACAAAGAGCCGTTCGCATGGGTGATTGCCAGCGACAACAAAACCATCGTCGGAGCGGATATGGACGGCTATTTTCGCATCACCCTCATCTCGCCCGATCGCATCGAGAAGTGCTACACGCACAACGGCACCAGCCCGAGCCGATCAATCGTTGCGACCTGTTACACGATGGATCGCTTGAAACGATAGATCGTGGCCAAGTCAAGCTGGCCGCGAAGCGCCCAGCGACGGAGCGTTGCTTGTTTGCTTGCCCCGGTCTTGAACCTGCGTCACCAGTACGGATACTCCGATGCAGGTGCGAGGTGATCCAGACTTGGCGGGGTGACTAAGAATTGCTTCCCCGGACACGTTCTGCGGCGGAGCATCGTGCATTTCCAGCCGGAACGAACCAAATGTCCCTGCTCATCGAACACCGCGGGCCTGTCGCAGTGCTCACGCTGAATCGGCCCGAGAAACTCAACGCGCTCAACAATCAACTCATCAGCGCGCTCACGGCGGCACTGGACGAGATGGAGCTCGACCGTTCCGTGCGCGCGATCGTCGTCACCGGAGCGGGTCGTGCGTTCAGCGCCGGCGCCGACATTGCGGAATTCCAAGCGCATATGAAAGCAGGCCCCGCCGAGGCGATCACACATTTCATGCGGCCCGGCCATCGGCTGACCCGCCGGATCGAGGGGTATCCAAAGCCCGTCATCGCGGCAGTCAACGGGCTGGCGTTCGGCGGCGGTTGCGAGCTCGTGGAGTCGATACATCTCGCTTTCGCCGCGGACACCGCCGTCTTCTCAAAGGCGGAGGTCAACATCGGCATCATTCCGACGTTCGGCGGAACGCAACGGCTGCCGAGACATGTCGGCCGTAAGGCGGCGGCGGAATTGATTCTCAGCGGACGGCAGTTCGACGCAAAGGAGGCGCTCGATCTAGGCCTCGTCAATCGGATTGTGACAGGCAACGAACTCCTGAAAGAAGCGATCGCGCTTGCGGAGGAGCTTGCCCAAAAGCCGCCGCTCACGCTCGCCGCGGCGCTCTGGGCTATCCATCGCGGCATGGATGCGTCAATTGACGACGGGCTTGCCATCGAAGAAGCCGCTTTCGCGCGCATTGTGCCGACGCACGATGCCAATGAAGGCGTGGCGGCCTTCGTAGAGAAGCGTCGTCCCGAATATTCCGGAACTTAAGGGCACGTTTCTGGCGCGCCTTGGGCCCTGGACTATTGGGCTTGTACCTTGGCGCACACCGCGACCAGCGGGCTGGTGGCCGCACGCCGCGGACAAGATACCGACCTCTCGTTGATGAGGGTCACGGCACTTCTACCGGGGCCGCAGTACGCAGTCACCAGCACCTCTTCCTGGTCACAGGCCGCGGTGCAGGCCGCGGTCTCGCAGCTTGTACGGATGACCCGCAGCGACCCCGTCGCCGCTCCCGGCGCACCAAGCGGCCCGGGAGGGCCCGCGTCCCCTTTCGGACCCGGTGGGCCAGGCGGACCCGGCGGACCGGGATCGCCCTTTTCGCCCGCTGGACCGGCGACCCCGGCTTCCCCTTTTGGTCCTGAGCTGCCCTGGCCACAACTCGCCAATCCGAGGGCGAGCGCGATGAGAAGCGCGATCCGTTTCGTTGGCGTGTTCGTAGATTTATCCATGATGGTGCTCGATCCGGCGGCGCGACCGCGTGCTGTTGCGGGCTCTGGTGCAAGGCATGCCCTGCAATGCATGCGCGACGCAGAGAGGCCCCGGCGAGGTTTTCACCGGGGCCAGCGCTCCCATGGGCTCTTGGGGGGCAGTGGGGCCTTCCGGGAACGCCACAGGATTATGGTCCGGCGGGCGGTTTGGTTCCCGCCCTCGTCGAGCCGACGAGATACGCATCAACAGCATGACGTTCACGTCCCGCATTGATGGATCGCCCGCCTGAGGTCGTCCAATGAGGCCAAGCAGATCTTCGGCAGTGTAGCGCAGCTTCAGCAGCCAAAAGATGACGTGATCACCTCATCTCGACTGCCATGTTGGCGTCGAGCGCAAGCTCTTCGAAATACGGGAAGCCCAGTCCCGCACCGAGCAGCCGGCGGCCGCGGCGCAACGCGGCTCCGGCGGTGCGCGCGTCGAGCGCAGTGCGCGCAAGCGCAGGAAGCTGGCTGGGCTGCCGCATCACCGACCGCAACACCTTGATGACGTCTGCCGTGCCGTCATGACGCAGGCCGAAGACCGCCGCGGGCGGGAGCAGGCTGTGAGCGGGATCGATGACTGCGCGGCAGGCGGCAAAGGGAATGCGGTGGGCAGCGGCGATCCTGGCCGCCACGTGTGATTCGGTATCGACGGCGACGGCGCCAGTTCGCAGATGGAGCTGCCGCTTTTCCACCGGTTCCGCGATCGGCGCATCCGCTCCGATGATCTCGGCGTGCACGGCACCGGGAAGCGCCTCGAGCAGTGCCCGTGCCCATCCGCGATCGGTTGGAAAGTGCCCCTGTTGCGTCCTGACGCCGGATGCGACGACCCAATCGCCTGCCGCGAGATGGGGCGCCAGTCCGCCGGCGATTCCGAAGCTGATGATTCCTGCAGCACCGTGCTTGGCCGCCGCCTCGAGCGAGGCGACGAGCTGAGAGGCATGGTTGCAGATTACCGCAACGCCCGGACCCAGGGCGATGCGTGCCTCCAGCGCAAGACAAGTGACTGCGACTACGTGCCCCCTAGTCGACATTCAACGCTCGTTCTGTTCGCGTAGCGCGGCCTGAATCGTCGGTAATCTTCCCCAGAAAGTGAAATTGGTCAACGGCCTTACCCCCGCGCATGTCTCCCACCTGCCTTGGGTTGGGGGGACATGCGGCCTCCGTTCCTCGCGCGTTTTGGCTGCATCCCTCGCGCGCGCGGCCACCCTACCGCCATATCGGAGCGCAGTCTGCGCCAAGTTCATCGCTGGTTGCCGAGCTGTTAGGCGCCGCTCGCCCCGTCGCAATGTGCCGCCTGCAGCGGTACGGCCATAGGAACGGACCGGGTACACGACTCCGCCGTATGACTCAAGAGATTCGATCGGGCTACAATATCCGAAACATGGGCGACAGCACGCGACACATTCGCGCTTTAGAGTCGGTTCGACGGCGGCCCGATCGCACAAGCCGCAAAAATCGAAAGACCACCCGCGAGGAGAAAGCACATGCCCACTTGGACGCCTGATCCGAGTTTTTATCCCTCTCCACGGCAAGCCGCAAAGGCACCGCCCGAAACGCTCGCCTACGTCGCCGCCTTCGATCCGGACCGCAGATCTCCGGACCGCTTGGCGATCGTCGACGTCGATTCGAAATCGCCGTCGTATTCCAAGATCATCGGCCACGTGGCGGCGACGGAGGCCGGGGACGAATTCCACCATTTCGGCTGGAACGCGTGCTCGTCGTGCTTGTGTCCGAACGCGCCACATCCCCATGTGGAGCGACGTTATCTCGTCGTGCCCGGTCTGCGCTCGTCGCGCATCTACATTCTCGACACCAAGCCCGATCCGCGTGCGCCGAAAATCGTGAAGGTGATCGAGCCGGCGGAGCTTGCCGAAAAGACCGGCTATACCCGCCCGCACACCGTCCACTGCGGACCCGGGGGCATCTATGTCGCAGCGCTGGGAAACAAAGACGGCAAAGCACCTGGCGGCGTGTTCGTCATGGATCAGGAGAGTTTCGAGCCGCTCGGCCGCTGGGAGGTCGATCGCGGGCCTCAGCAGCTCGGTTACGATGTATGGTGGCATCTCGGCTACGACACAATGGTCACCAGCGAGTGGGGCACGCCAGATACGTTTGAGAACGGCCTCGTTCCGGAAATTCTGCTCGGCAGCAAATACGGCAGGCGCCTGCATTTCTGGGACTTCACCAAGCGCAAACACCTGCAGGAGATCGACTTCGGTGAAGAGCATCAGCTCGTGTTCGAGCTCAGGCCCGCGCATGACCCGACCAAAGCCTACGGCTTCGTCAATTGCGTAGTAAGCCTGAAGGATCTGTCCTCTTCGATCTGGACCTGGTTCCGCGAGGGCAACAAGTGGGCGGTGAAGAAAATCATCTCGATCCCGGCCGAGCCGGCGAATGCGGACGACCTGCCGCCTGTGCTCAAGGGCTTCAAAGCGGTTCCGCCCCTGGTCACCGACATCGATCTGTCCATGGACGACCGCTTCCTCTACGTCGCGTGCTGGGGCACCGGCGACTTGCAGCAATACGACGTGTCGGATCCATTCAACCCGAAGCTGACCGGAAAGGTGCGGATTGGAGGGATCGTGTCGCGCGCGACTCACCCGGGTGCGAAGAACGGCAAGCTCAATGGTGGACCGCAGATGGTGGAGGTCAGCCGCGACGGCCGGCGCGTTTATTTCACCAACTCGCTCTACGGCGCGATCGACCCGCAGTTCTATCCGGAGGGCATCGACGGCTGGATGGTCAAGCTCGACGCCGCCCCGGCGGGGGGTATCGCATTCGACCCGAAATTCTTCATCGACTGGCCGAAAGGGCACCGGCCGCATCAGATCCGCCTGCAAGGCGGTGACTGCTCCTCGGATTCATATTGCTATCCGTGAGGCAGCCGAATCGGTAAGGGCCCGTGCGGCCGCGCGGCGAGCACCGCCATGAGTATACCGCCCACTGAGTTCTGGCCGTGGTTGGCGCTCGCCGGGCTGGGCCTTTTTCACGGGCTCAACCCGGCGATGGGGTGGCTATTCGCGGTCGCCCTCGGCTTGCACCGTGGAAGCCAACGAATCGTGCTGCTGTCGCTCGTTCCGATCGCGGTCGGGCATGCGGCGGCGGTTGCCGCGGTGCTGCTCGCCGTGCTGGCGCTCGGCCTGGTCCTCGACCACACGATCCTCCTGCGCCTGGCTGCGCTCGTGCTCATCGGCTGGGCGCTGTGGCATGCGCTCTATGGCCATCGCCGGCGCGTGCGGGTTGGAATGCAGACCGGCCTGTTGGGCCTCGTGCTTTGGTCGTTTCTGATGGCGAGCGCGCATGGCGCGGGGTTGATGCTGATCCCGGCGCTGGCGCCGATCTGCGGCTCTGCGCCGTCGGCAACTGCCGCGACATTCGGCACCCCCCTCGCGCTTGCGGCGCTCGCCGTTCACTCGACCACCATGCTCGCAACCATCGCGGCGGTTTCGCTGATCGTCTACAACTGGACGGGCGTCGATTTTCTGCGACGCAGCTGGATCAATGTCGATCTGATCTGGGTCGCCGTGCTCGCCACGTGCGGCGTCGCTTTACTATTCGCGTAATACCCACCTGTTTGATCTGGCATTCCGGGGCGCGGGCAAAGCCCGCGAGCCCGGAATCCATAACCGCTGTCGGTGATTATGGATGCCGGCCCTCGCCGCTATCGCGGCTCGGCCACAATGGCGAATTGAAAGCGTTGCTATTATTGCGGCCCGCTCGTGCCGCGCCAGCGCGCGAATTGCAGCACGCGTTCGCCGTCCTCGCGCGTTGCGCCCCGCTCCAGAGCTTCCCGAATCGACTTTTCCAGAGCGGAGAGCTGGAACGGCTTGCGCAGAATCGCATACCGCGATTGCACCGTGTGCACCACGTCGCTGTAACCGCTGGTGAGGACGACGGGGATGTGCGGATAGTGGTTGCCGATTTCCTGTGCCAGCGCGATGCCGTTCATGCCGCCGGGCATCACGACGTCGCTGAGGACAAGATCTATCTTGTCGCCGCGCTGCAGCCGGTTTAGCGCCTCGGTCGCGTTTTCCGCGCGCGTGGTTTGATAACCGAGCTGCTCGACGAGAGAAGCGGTGATCTCGGCCACTTCCGCGTTGTCCTCGACCACGAGAACGGTGCCCTGCCCGGACACGCTCGGTTGAGTCGGAGGCGCCTGCACGGCTTCGACCGGGATC
>Ga0137367_10003482_pt1 | contig 12721 bp, 9 predicted proteins | sample SagtaG_14_FD_104939 | JGI IMG/M metagenome (GOLD analysis project Ga0137367, IMG submission 104939) | Vadose zone soil microbial communities from Sagehorn Ranch, Mendocino, California, USA - Sage1_L_80_16 metaG | ecosystem: Environmental > Terrestrial > Soil > Vadose zone | place: USA... | reverse complement strand
CGGCGATCTGCGCGAGGCGCGCGTTCTTCAACGCAACGTCGTAATAGGGATCGAGATTGTCGACGCCGGTGACGCGCGCGCCCGAGTCGCGCAGACGGCGTGCGACGTGCATGCCGATGAAGCCGGCGACCCCGATCACGAGCACGTGCCGCCCGAGCGTCATCGCGCGCCTTCGGCCGCCGCGAGCGCGCGCAGCTTGGCGTACTTCATGAAGCTCGCAAACGCGCCGATCGCGATGTGGGTAAGACCTGCGACGCCATCGAGGAAGCCGAGCCTGACGACGTAGAAGCGCAGGAAGCGCACGAGCGGCGAGAGCACGAGCCGCGCAGCGCTCACCCGCTCGCCGCGCGCATGCATCGCCTGCGCCTGCAGCGTGGTGTAGCGGTTCTGCTTCGCGAGATACGCGTCGAGCGATTCGGCCGACTGGTGCAGCAGGTCGCCCTCGAGCCGCGCGATCCCGCCGTCGGCGACGACGTGCTCGTGCACCGCGTCGTCGCTCCAGCGCGCACGCCTGCGATCGAACAGGCGCACGTTCCAATCTGGATAGCCTTCGCCGTGCGCGAGCCAGCGGCCGAGGAAGCGGTTGCGTCGCGCCATCGAATAGGCGGCGGCTCGCGGCTGCGCGATCGCGGCCTCGATCGATGTCGCGAGCCGCGGTGTGACGCGCTCGTCGGCGTCGAGGCACAGCACCCAGTCGTTCGCGGCCAAGGCGACGGCGACATTCTTCTGCCGGCCGAAGCCGTCGAACGCATGCTCGATCACGCGCGCGCCGAAGCGGCGGGCGATTTCCACGGTATCATCGCGGCTGCCCGAATCGACGACGACGATGTCGCCGGCGAATCGCGCCGAGCCGAGGCAATCGGCGAGCTCACCCGCGGCATCGCGCGTGATCACACAAAGGCTCAACGGAAGCGGCCCCGCCATGCGAGCGACGATCGCGGAGCCGGCCGCTCCGCGCGGAAAAGAATTGCGCGCATTCTACGTGGTTTCACGCGCTGACTCGCATCGGACAGCCGTCGTCCCCGCCCTTCGACTACGCTCAGGACAGGCTTCGGCGGGGACCCAGTGTCATTGCACGAAAGTCGCTGGATTCCCTCCTTTGCGGGAATGACAGGCGGGCATGGCTGCCATTCTCGTGGTTCGTCCCTCGTCGCTCGGCGACATCGTGCACGCGCTCGCGCTCGTTGCCGACGTGCGCGCGCACCGTCCCGATCTTGCGATCGACTGGGTGGCCGAGGAGGCGTTCGCGGCGCTGCCGGCGTTGCATCCGGGCGTGCGCCGCGTGGTTCCGGTCGCGCTGCGGCGATGGCGCCACGGGCTTTTGCGGGCCGCGACGTGGCGCGACATGCGCGCGTTCCGTCGCGATGTCGCGCGCGAGCGCTACGACGCGGTGCTCGACTTGCAGGAGCAGGTCAAAGGTGCGCTGATCGCGGCGTTCGCGCGAGGACCGCGGCACGGCCCCGACCGGGCGAGCATCCGCGAGGCGGCGGCGACGCTGCTGCACGACGTGCATCATCCGATCGACCCGGACCAGCATTTCGTCACGCGTTGCCGGCTGCTCGCCGCCGCGGCGCTCGGTTACCGAGTCGAGGGGCCGCCCCGTTATGGTCTCGTCGCGCCACCGCCGCCTGCGCACGACATTGCGCCCGATCGCCCGTATCTCGCTTTTTTTCATGCGACGAGCCGCGCCGACAAGCGCTGGCCCGATGCGCAATGGCGAGCGCTCGTCGCCGGTGTCGCGGCCGCGGGATTCGTCATCCTGTTGCCGTGGGGCAGCGACGGCGAACGCGCGACCAGCGAGCGCATCGCCGCCGGCCAACCGCAGGCGATCGTGCCGCCGCGCCAGCCGCTGCCCGCGCTCGCGTCGCTGATCGCGCGCGCACAAGCCGTCGTCGGTGTGGACACCGGACTCGTCCATCTTGCCGCTGCGCTCGCAACGCCGACCGTCGCGCTGTTCACGTCGACCGATCCTGCGCTCGCCGGTGTGGCGATCGCAGGCGTTCATGCGCGCGATCTCGGCGGCAACGGGCTCGTCCCCTCGGTTGCCGACGTGCAAGGCGCGATCGGAGAGCTGATGCGCGCGTCGCCGCGCTGTTGAACGCGAGCGTTCTGTCCGCCAATGCGCACGCTCTACACGCTGCTCTGGCATCTCGCGCTGCCGTTCCTGCCGTTGCGCCTGTGGTGGCGCGCGCGTCGCGAGCCCGGCTATCGCGAGCACATCGGCGAACGGTTCGGCCGCTACGATTCATCGCCGCCGTCGCCGCCGGTCGTCTGGGTCCATGCAGTATCGCTCGGCGAAACACGCGCCGCAGCTCCGCTGATCGAACGCATCGCCAATGCATACCCCAGCGCGACGATCCTGCTCACGCACATGACGGCGACGGGCCGCGCCGCGGGCCGCGCCGCCTACGGCGATCGCGTCGTCCAATCATGGCTGCCTTACGACGTGCCGTTCGCCGTTCGAGCATTCCTTAGCCACTTCAAGCCTGCGATCGGCTTGTTGCTCGAAACGGAGCTGTGGCCGAACCTCGTTCGCGGCGCGCGAGCGCACGACATGCCGATCTATCTCGTGAACGCGCGGCTGTCGTCACGCTCGGCCGCTCGCTATCGGCGTGCAGGCGCTGCGACGCGCGAGGTGTTGTCGGCGTTGTCGGGGGTCGCCGCGCAGACGGATGCCGACGCCGCGCGCCTTGTCGACCTCGGTGCGCCCCCGCCGGTCGTCACCGGGAATCTGAAATTCGACGTTGCCGTGCCGGCGGCCGCGCGCACGCTTGGGCGATCGTTGCGGGAGCGCTTCGGCCCTGCGAGGCCGATCCTGCTCGCAGCGTCCACGCGCGAAGGCGAGGAGACGCTGCTGCTCGATGCGATCGCGAAGGTTGCGCTGCCGGATCGCATGCTGACCGTGATCGTGCCGCGCCATCCGCAACGATTCGACGCGGTGGCCGAGCTCATGCGCGCGCGCGGCCTCGCATTTGCCCGCCGCAGCGACGATTCGGCCGTCGCCGCCGACGTCGCGTTCGTGCTCGGCGATTCGCTCGGCGAAATGCTCGCGTATTGTCAGGCGGCCGACGTCGTGTTCGTCGGCGGAAGCCTGCTGCCGCTCGGCGGCCAGAATCTGATCGAGCCGATCGCCGTCGGCCGTCCGACGCTCGTCGGGCCGCACACGTTCAACTTCGCCGAAGCGACGGACAAGGCTGTCGACGCGGGCGCCGCCCGCCGCGTGCGCGATGCCGACGCGCTGATCGTCGCCGCCGCGGCGCTTCTCGCCGACGACGCGGCGCGCACCGCGATGCGAGACGCCGCGCTCGCATTCCACGCGGCGCACGGCGGCGCCGCCGACCGATTGTGGGCATGGCTCGCGCCACGGATCGACGCGGCGCTCAGCCCGCGCGCTTCCGCGAGCGGACGAGCGCACGGCTAGCCTCGGCGCTGAACAACATCGGTTGCCCCGAAAACGTTCAGCCGGCATCAAAGCGGCGGTTCCCGGCCGTTTTCAGTGCTGCCGACGTTGCGGCATTGCGTCGCGTCCTGCGAGCCGCCGATGCGGGATCGGTTAGCGATCGGTTAGGTGGGGCGCTTCATACTCGCCCGCGAATTTCCGATCCGATCGGTCCAAGGAAAAACATGATGAAGCTCTCGACGCGCATGACGTGGACGCCAATCGGCTTGTGGATCTCGCTTGCGCTCTGCGCGCCGTCGTCGAATGCCACGATCCTGGGCGTCCTCGGGAACAACACGTACAGCATCAACGAGATCACAGCGGCCGACGTCTTGCTCAGTACCAATTCCGGTCCCGTATTGCAGGCGAAGTCGATGGCGAAAAATTCCGCCGGCGTGATCTACATCGCGGGCGGCGCCGGCTCCAGTCGGCTTTCCACGGTGGACCCGGTCACCGGGATCATCACCCCGGGACCTAACATCAGTCTCGATGCGGACGTCTCAGGCGGCATTCAGGGCCTCGCCTTCAATTCCGCCGATGTGCTGTATGCGATCAACAATCCGGTGCCGCTGCAGAGCAACCCGCCGTTCAAGCTGTATGCGATCGACCCCGCAACGGGTCTGGGAACCTTTCATCGGCCTCGTCAACGGCGTGATCAGCGCACTCGAGTTCTCTCCCAGCGGAACGCTTTGCGCCTGGGAAGTCGGGACCGGACTGGGCCTGGTCACGATAAATCCCGCGACCGGCGCGATCACCGACCGCCGCGCAGTTTACGCCGCCCGCCCCGGGGCGCTCGCGCGTCAGCAAATGCGTTGCGGTTAGCCGCGAAGTGTGCGGTTGACTTCGTCGAGATCCTGCTCGGTCAGCGCGCCGACCGCGGATTTCAGGCGCAGCAGGCCGACGATGTGGTTGAAATACGCTTGCGCGAGATCGTGCCGCGTCTGGAACACGTTCTGCTGAACGGTCAGCACATCGAGGTTCGTGCGCACGCCGACCTCCTGGCCGAGCTTGTTCGACTCGTAAGCCACCTGCGCCGACTTCAGCGCCTGCTCGAACGCCGCAACGGAGGCGACTGCGCTCACCACACCCGCATAGCCGGTCTGCGCGGTGAACAGCGCGTTGCGCCGCGCGACTTCGAGATCCTGGCGCGCGCGGTCCTGCAACGCGAGCGCCTCGCGCACCTTTGAATTGATGAAGCCGCCCTGGTAGATCGGCACCGCGAACGAAAGCCCGATCGTCGCCGCGCGCGAGGTGACGCCGAATCCGCTGCTGACCGACGCGCCCGCCTCGGAATTGCCGAAGCTGCCGACGACGTCGAGCGTCGGCAGGTGCGCCGCGCGTTGGCGCTCGACTTCAAGCGTCGCGATGTCGTAGTTCGACTGCGCGATGCGCACGGCGAGATTTTCCTTCAGCGCGCGATCGACCCAGTAGTCGGCGGTGTTCGGCTCCGGCAGTCGCGGGACGTAACCCTGGCCGAGCTTCTTCAGATCGCTCGGCAGGCGGCCGACGATCGCGCGCAATGCCGTGAGCTTGTTGTCGAGGTCGTTGCGCGTCGCGATCTCGGTGGCGACGATCTGGTCGTACTTCGCCTGCGCCTCGTTCGTGTCGGTGATCGTCGCAACGCCCACTTCGAAGTTGCGCTTCGCCTGCGCGAGCTGCTCGGACACCGCCGCCTTCTGGCTTTCGACGAGCTCGACCGAGAACTGCGCGAGCAGCACGTCGAAGTATGCCTGCGCGACACGCAGGATCAGGTCCTGCTGCGCGGTTGCGAGCGAGAAGTCCGCCTGCGTCACCGTCGCCTGCGCCTGGCTGAGAACGACGTAGTTCTGCGGCCGGTAGAGCGGCTGCGACGCGGAGATCGTGTACTGGGAGCTCTGATAGCTTTTCTCGACCACGATGCGCGGATCGGAGTCCACCGTCGATCGGCCGTTGTTCAGATTCGCCGTGGCCGTCAGCCCGACGTTGGGCAGAAGCGCCGCGCGCGCCTGTGGCACGCGCTCCTGCAGAGCGTTCCAGTTGGCGCGGGCGGAGGCGATCGTCGGGTCGCTCTGCTGCGCGTCGCGGTAGATCTGCATCAGGTCCTCGCCGGCGGCGGCGCGGGACAGGCCCGCGACCAGCGCGAGCGTGACGGCAATCGAGAGCAGACGTCGTTTCATCGTGTGGGGATGGGTTCGTGTTCTTCGTTCAGTAGCGCGGCATCGCCGGGTCGACGTCGACCGCCCACGCCTCGACGCCCCCGCGCAAGTTCCACACGTCGTCGAAGCCCGCGCGGCGCAGGAAATCGGTCGCCACCCCACTGCGGTTGCCGTGGTGACAGACGATCACGAGCGGACGATCGTGCGGCAGCTCGTCGAGACGCGCGACCAGTTGTCCGAGCGGCACGAGCTGCGAGCCCTCGATGCGGCAATGATCGAACTCCCACTGCTCGCGCACGTCGATGAGCGCCGGCGCGGCGCGCGTCGCGTCGGCGCGCCAGGCGGCAAGCTCCTTCGGGGCGATGTCGGGAATCAAAACTCGAAACGCGCGGGCGCCGGTGCGTTCGCAAGCGGCGCGATCACCGTCTCGAACAAATCCTGGGTCGTCATCGCGCCCGGCGCGACCCATCGGACGAGTCGTGCCGTCATGACGGGCGCTTCACCGACCACCGCGAAGATGCGGCCGCCCGGCTTCAACTGGCGCATCCATGCATCGGGCAGAATGGGCGTCGATCCGGTAAGCACGATCGCGTCGTAAGCGCCGCTGCCGAATCCCCGCGCGCCGTCGCCGCGTGCGAGTTCGACGCCGGTGATCGCATTCTTCTGCAGGTTCGCGCGACCGAAATCGGCGAGCCGCGGGTTGATCTCGACACTCGTCACGCGTACACCGCTTTTTGCGAGCAGCGCGGTCAGGTAGCCGCTGCCGGTGCCGATCTCGAGCACTGTTTCGCCCGGCTTCAGCGTGAGCTCCTGCACGACGCGCGCCTCCATCTTCGGCGTCCACATCGATTGGCCGTCGCCGAGCGGTATCTCGAGATCGGCGAACGCCAGAAGACGGTACGCGGGCGGCACGAACTCCTCGCGCCGCACGACGAACAGCAGGTCGAGCACACGCTGGTCGAGCACGTCCCAGGTACGCACCTGCTGCTCGACCATGTTGAAGCGCGCTTGCTCGATGTCCATTTGCGTATGACGCGGCTCAGGCGTTCGATGTCGCGGGTTGCGTCAGGTTCGCGCCGCAATCGTCGCCGCGGCCGCACATGCGACCACGGCGCGAGCGGAGAACCGGCCGTTCGAAAGGTTCGTGCCGCGGTCAGGCTGAAATGACTGCGGGTCAGTTATTATCGGCGCGCCATTATCGCACGTCAATCCGCCGCGGCCCGGTCGTCGGTCGGCACCGCGTGCAACGCGGCTCGCGCCGCCCGGCGCGCCTTGCGCCATTCGGCGAGCCGGTCGAGCCACGTGTACAGAACGGGCACGACGACGAGCGTGAGCAACGTCGACGTGATCACGCCTCCGATGATCGCGCGGCCCATCGGCGCCTGCACCTCGCCGCCTTCGCCGAGCCCGAGCGCGAGCGGCGTCATGCCGCCTATCATCGCCGCGGTCGTCATCAGGATCGGCCGCAGCCGCACCTGGCCTGCCTGCAGCAGCGCGTCGTGAAGGCTTGCGCCGGCACGCCGTGCGCGATTCGCGAAGTCGACGAGCAGGATCGCGTTCTTGGTGACGAGCCCCATCAGCATGATGAAGCCGATGATCGAAAAGAGATTCAGCGTCGTGCCGGTGAACAGCAGTGCGAGGAATACGCCGATCAGCGAGAGCGGCAGCGACGCCATGATCGCGAACGGCTGCGTGAAGCTCGCGAACTGCGATGCGAGAATCAGATAGATGAACACGATCGCGAGCGCGAGCGCGGCGAGCGCCGCCTGAAACGACTCCTTCATGTCCTTCGCCTGTCCGCCGACGTCGAAACGGTAGCCGGGCGGAAGCGTGCTCGCCTTGATGATCTTCTCGACGTCGGCGTTGACGTCGCCGGACGGCCGCCCCTCGGCATTCGCGTACAGGGCGACGCGACGCTGCAGCTCCTGCCGCTTGATGATCTGCGGGCTTGTCGATTCGACGATCTCGGCGACCTGGCGCAGCGGCACCATGCGCGCCTCGCCGTCGGGTCCGCGCTTGCCCGTCGTGAGATAGAGATTGCCGAGGTCGGCCGCGAGGCGGCGCTGGTCCCGCGGAAGCTGCACGTTCACTTCGTAATTCTGGCCGTCGGGCGCGAGCCAGTAGCTCACCGTGTCGCCGGCGATCAGCGGCCGGATCGTCGCGCCGACCTGCTGGACGTTGATGCCCAGATCGGCCGCCTGGTCGTTGTTCAAGCGGATCGACAGCGCCGGGTTCGCCGCCTTTTCCGAGATTTCGAGGTCGGCGATTCCGGGCACTTTCGCGACCTTTTCGGCGAACTCGCCGATCAGCTGCGTCATCATCGCCGGGTCGGGGCCGAGCAGGTTCACCCAGACCGCACGATCGAAGCCGAACGTCGGCTCGATGCCGGGAAGGGGCTTGAGCGCCGCGCGGATCGCCCGCTCGACCTGCTTCTGCGAGCGCGTGCGCGCGGAACGCTCGGTGAGCTTGAGGTTGACGCGCGCGTAATTGTGTCCCTCCTCCGTGCCCACGGTCGTCATCGCAAGCGCAACCTCGGGAATCGTCTTCAGCACGTCCTCGACCTGGCGCACCTTCGTGTCGGTGTATTCGAGGCTCGATCCGACCGGCGTGTTCAGACGTAGCGACAGGAAGCCCTGGTCGGCTTCCGGAATGAATTCGGTTCCGACCAGCGGCACGAGACCGAAGCTCGCGGCGAACGTGACGAGCGCGATCGCGACCACGCTCTTGCGATGTGCGAGCGCCCATTCGAGCACGTCGCCGTAGACGTGGTGCACCCATTCGATCGCACGCTCGACGCGGTCCATGAAGCGGCCGAGCCACGGCGCTCGGCGAAAGCGCGATCCCGGCGGATCGTGCCAGACCGAGGAAAGCATCGGATCGAGCGTGAAGCTCACGAACAGCGACACGAGCACCGCGACCGCGACCGTGAGCCCGAACTGGAAGAAGAAGCGGCCGATGATGCCGCTCATGAACGCGATCGGCACGAACACGGCGACGATCGCGAACGTCGTTGCCATGACAGCAAGGCCGATCTCGTCGGTCGCCTCCTGCGCCGCGGCGACGTGGCTCTTTCCCATCGCGAGGTGGCGCACGATGTTCTCGCGCACGACGATCGCGTCGTCGATCAGCAGGCCGATCGTCAGCGACAGCGCCATCAGCGTGAGGAAGTTGAGCGTGAACCCGAATGCGTGCAGCGCAATGAACGTCGCGATGACGGCGATCGGCAGCGTGAGCCCGGTGATGATCGTGCTGCGCCAGCTGTGCAGGAACAGGAAGACGATCAGCACGGTGAGCAGCGCACCTTCGAGAATCGTCTGCTTGACGCGGTTGACGCTCGCCTCGACCTGCTCCGCCGTTGAATACACGACGCGCAGCTCGACGTCGGCCGGCAAACGCGATTTGAGCTGCGCGACCGCGTCCTTGATCCCCTGTCCGGTCTCGACGATGTTCGCGTCCTGCGCCTTTTGAAGATCGAGCGTGATCGACGGCCTGCCGTTGATGCGCGCGATCGAGTCCTGCTCCTTTTCCCCGTCGATGACGTCGGCGACCTGCGACAGGTAGACAGGACCCCCGCCCTGCTGCGCGACGATGATGCGGCCGAACTGGGCCGGGTCCTTGATCTTGCCTTCGACGCGAACGATCACGTCGCTCGGGCCGCTCGTCAGCCGGCCCGCCGGCACGTCCTGGTTCGCGGCGCGCACGGCATTCATCACCTGATCGACACCGAGTCCCAGCGCGTTCAGCGCGGTCGGCTTGATGCGGATCAGGATCTGCCGCGTCACGCGCCCGTTGACGTCGATGCGCGCGACGCCGGGCACGTTCTCGAGGCCCTTGACGATCGTCTGGTCGGTGAGCGAGGTGAGCTCGCGCAGGTCGGCCGTCGGCGACAGCACGGCGAGCGAGACGACCGCCTGCTGGTTCTCGTTCTGGATGCGGATCGCGAGCGGATCCTTCACGTCCCTCGGAAAGCCGGGCCGCACCTGCGCGATCTTGTCGCGCACGTCCTGCATCGCCCGCATCATGTCGGTCGACATGCGGAACTCGGCGAATACCTCGCTTCGTCCCTCGCGGGAGTTCGAGCGGATCAGCGACACGCCGGAGACCGTGTTGATCGCGTACTCGAGCGGCTTGGTCACATCGTTCTCGACGACCTCCGGAGATGCGCCGGGATACGCGGTCAGCACGAGCACGTACGGCAGGTTGACGTCGGGTATCTGCTCGACGCGAAGGCGGTTGTACGCGAACAGACCGAGCACGGCGATGCCGACCATGAACATCGTCGCAAAGACAGGATTACGGATCGAGACGCGGGTGATCCACATATTCGATGTCACTCCATGTCATTCCGCAGCGAGGAATCTGCTTCTGCACAGAACGGCAGCAGATTCCTCGTTGCTGCGCGCATCGGAATGACAACCATCAGCTCGGCTTCGCCTTGTCCTGCGTGGGCGCGCGCACGATGACCATGGCGCCTTCCTTCAGGTTGTCGAAACGCGCGGCGAGCACGGGAAGATCGGGCGGCAGGTCGGTCTTGATCTCGACGCGCCCGTTCGCCTCGTCGCGGCGGCCGACGACGACGAGCTTGCGCGCGAGCTTGCCCTGCGCGATCGTCCACACGTACGTCTGGCCCGCTTCGGTTCGCACGGCGATCGACGGCAGCGTACGCACGCCCTTCTGCGACGCAAGCGCGATACGTCCGGTCGCGAACATGCCGCTGCGCAACGCCCGATCGGTGTTCGGAATGCCGACGTAGACGAGGATCGCCCGCGTGCCGGGCTCGGTCGCCGGGTTGATCCGCTCGATGCGACCGGTGAAGCGGCGTTCGCCGAAGCCGTCGATCGCGAGCTCGACGGCCATCCCGATCGCGAGCTCCGGAACGTCGACGGCGGGCACGAGCGCCTGCAGCTCGAGATCGCGCAGGTCGACGACAGTGACAAGCGGCGAATCGAACGCAACCTTTTCGCCGGGCTGCACGTGACGCTTCGCGACCGTTCCCGCAATGGGCGCGGTGACCACGGCATCCTTCAGCGCATTCCTCGCGATCTGCACCTGCGCTTCGGCCGACTTAACGCTTCCGAGCGACACGCTGTGCGTCGATTCGGAATTGTCGTACGCGTTCTGCGAAATGAAGCTCTGCTTGAGCAGCGCCTGGTTAGTCGCGCGCGTTTTTTCGGCCATCGCAAGCTGCGCCTTCGCCGACTCGAGCGCGCCGATGCGCTCGAGCAGTCTGGCATCGAGGTCGGCGGTGTCGATGCGGCCGAGCACCTGGCCCGCTTGCACGGCCTCGCCCTCTCGCACGAGGATCTGCCGCACGTCGCCCGACACCTTCGCCTTGACGGTCGCCTGCCGCAGTGGCTGCAGCGTGCCCGAGACGGGGAGCCAGCGCGACATCGGTTGCGCCTCGACGCGCGTGAGGTCCGCCGGCCCGAATTCGAGCGTGACGGCGCCGGCGGCCGCCTTCGCGTCGGCTTCGGCCTTCTTTGCGACGACCCGAACCGCGATGCCGGCGCCAAGCGCGCCTACGATCACGAATCCGGCCAGCGCGGCGATCGCGCGCCGTCGCGTCCACATTCCTGCCATCCCCACACCCCCCGCCGTCCTGTCGACGACGCTTCGACCCCGATCGAGTGGACCGCCCGTGCGGGCCCACTGCTCGCGGTTACCCAGGCTTGGATGCGCCCGGATCTCGGTTCGGATTCGCGCGCGGCGTTTCGCCTCGCGCCCGCAAAGATCACAAGCTTACGGGTGGTCGTTGCCGGTGGACAAGTGCACTGCGACGGGCTGCATCGGGCGGCGACCGGAAGCGGCGCAAGGGCGTGAACGGCAGCGCGCAACACAAAAGACCACACGAAGCAGATTGACACCCGATGGCGGGTAGCAAATAATCCTTTGTTGTCCTTTCCTTCTATCCGGAGAATCCCCTATGACGATCACCCGCACGCTCGGCTTGACGCTCGTCGCGGCCGCGCTCGCAACCGCCTACGGCTGCGGCAAGGAAGAACCGAAGAAAGCCGAAGCGCCCAAGGCACCCGCCGAGGAAACGATCACCGTCAAGATCGGCCACGCGGGCCCGTTGACCGGCGGCATCGCGCACCTCGGCAAGGACGACGAGAACGGCGTGCACCTCGCCGTCGACGAAGCGAACGACAAGAAGATCAAGATCGGCGGCAAGGCCGTCAAGTTCGAGATGATGAGCGAGGACGATCAGGCCGACCCGAAGCTCGGGCCGACGATCGCGCAGAAGCTCGTCGACGCCAAGGTCGCCGGCGTCGTGGGCCACCTGAACTCGGGCGTATCGATTCCCGCGTCGGCCGTCTACAACCAGGCCGGCATTCCGATGATCTCAGGCTCGGCGACGAACCCGAAGCTCACCGAGCAGGGCTTCAAGAATGTCTTCCGCACCGTCGCCCGCGATGACCAGCAAGGGCCGGCGGTCGCCGCGTACATGGCAAACGAGCTGAAGCTGAAGAAGGTTGCGATCGCCGATGATGCGACGGCTTACGGCGAGGGCCTCGCGAACGAGGTCGAGAAGACGCTGAAGGCGGCGGGCGTTCAGGTGGTCCTGCACGAGAAGACCAACGACAAGGCGACCGACTTCAAGGCAATCCTCACCAAGATCAAGGGTCGCAACCCCGACGCCGTGTTCTACGGCGGCATGGACGCGACCGGCGGCCCGATGCTGAAGCAGGCGCGCGAGCTCGGCGTCAAGGCGGCGTTCGCGTTCGGCGATGGCGCGTGCACGAGCGAGATGAACAAGCTCGCCGGCGCGGCCTCCGAGGGCATGATCTGCTCGCAGGCGGGGATTCCCACCGCGATGGCGTCGAAGACGTTCACGGATAACTTCAACAAGAAGTTCGGCGAGATCAAGCAGTATGCGCCGTACTACTACGACAGCGCGAATCTGCTGATCGCCGCGATGCAGAAAGCCGACTCGACGGACCCGGCGAAGTATCTGCCGGCGCTCGCGAAGATCAGCTACGACGGCGCCACCGGCCACGTCGAGTTCGACGACAAGGGCGACCGCAAGGACGCCGAAATGACGATCTTCCAGTTGAAGAAGGGCAACGTCGAGCCGGTCGCGATCATCAAGGCCGGCAAGACCACGAAGATCGAAGCGGGAGCTGCTGCGGCACCCGCGGCGGCTCCG
>Ga0137367_10003480_pt1 | contig 12725 bp, 13 predicted proteins | sample SagtaG_14_FD_104939 | JGI IMG/M metagenome (GOLD analysis project Ga0137367, IMG submission 104939) | Vadose zone soil microbial communities from Sagehorn Ranch, Mendocino, California, USA - Sage1_L_80_16 metaG | ecosystem: Environmental > Terrestrial > Soil > Vadose zone | place: USA... | reverse complement strand
TGCTTCTGATCCTCCGCGCAGGAAAATCGTGAACATGTGATCCGTCTCCGGGAGGTGTAAATAGCGTTGGTGGCGCTGACGAATTTGCTCCGGGCTTTCCGGTCCGCCGAGGTGCTTCATCGTGTCAGCGTCACCTAGAAGTTTTTCGAGGAGCGGTAAGTCAGCGTCAGACCAACGCTCAAGGATGACGTGCGAAACTCTCATTTGATCGCTGGTGGAATGTTTTGATTGAGGCGGAAAAGATTTGTCGGATCGTATTGCGCTTTGATCGCGGCGAGTCGCTTCAAGGTCCGGGACGGATACGCCGCGCGCAGGCGCTCCTCATCCGTCCCTTCATCACTTTGGAAGTTCACGTATGCGCCTTTGTCACTTTGTTGCAGAGCTGCTGCGAAGTTCGTTGCCCAGATTTCATGTTCAGCCTTTTGATTGGGGTCGTTATAAAGCGCGGCAACGTTCACCATAATCTCCGACTTGCGATGCGCAAACGCTGTAGCATCTACTGGGACACGCGCCATTGCTCCACCCAGCACGCGAAGTTGTGCGACTGCCATCATTGCATTCTTCGACGAATTTAGATACTCAACAATCGTTTCAGCTGCTTCATGACCGATGGAGTCAACAAACATGTTGCGTGAGACGCCCATCGGATGATAACCTTCCTGCTCTGGTTGGTAGATTTCGGGATATTTCATCGGTCGGACCATATCGGCAAGCGGCGTCGTAATTGCCCGGAATGGTGCGATCACTCGCTCACCCTCGGTAGCATCACCAGCATACAACAGGATTCCCATGATCACTGGCTTGCCATAATATTCCTTTGGGAGGAAGGGCATGGGTGGCGCGGTCACAACATTCGCAATCGTTGACAATTCCTCAGGTGCTGACTCCGCCAAGGCGATGAATGAAGCGATCGTATCCGCAGTTGCTGGAAGGAACAGCATTCCTCCCACCGCAGAAGGGACCTCATGCAAACGGAATAGGAAGCGCGTCACGACGCCGAAATTGCCACCGCCACCACGGATCGCCCAGAATAAATCCGGATTCGTTTTGTCGTCCACTTGAAGGAACTCGCCATCAGCGGTCACCAATTCCGCCGCCAACAGGCTGTCAATCGTGAGACCATACTTGCGGACCAAAAATCCGACGCCACCGCCCACTGTAATGCCTCCGATGCCAACAGAGCCGGTATCGCCAAAGCCGGTCGCGAGACCATAGGCACCTACAGCGCTTGTATATTCGCCAGCGGTCAGACCGGGCGCTACCCAGGCAGTGCGACCCTCCACATCGATTTGCAGATCGCGCATCTGTGAAAGATCCAGCACAATTCCGCCATCAGAAACGCTGTGACCAACCACGCTGTGACCACCGCTGCGGACCGCCAGTTCCATGCCGGTCTCGCGGGCAAGTGAGATCACGCGGGCAACCTCATCTGCGTTCTGGGCGCGGATAATCACTGCCGGATGACGATCGATCCCGCCATAGAAAACAGTACGCGCGGCGTCATACTCGGCATCATCGGGTGCGATCACATTTCCATTGAATGTGGAACGAAGATCTTGAATTGAAACAGCGGGGGAATTGGTTTTGTTTACCATCAATAACTCTCCTCTAAATTGGTGTTACTTACAACATTAAGTTTATATCATGGACAAAAGTATAACAAATTTGTTTATTAAGTCATGCGATTACCTTTTCATCTTCGAGCCAAATTGTGATGAACTCCTTGCTGGTATGAATGTCAACCTGCCTCAATTGTGTATCACTCGTATTCCTAAATTTGTGTGGCACCTTTGCGGGAACAATGATGATTTGCCCGGCATGGGCTTGCAGTGTTGTGTCACCAACTGTAATGGTAGCCTCGCCTTCCTGTATGATAAAGATCTCTTCGTAAGGATGCTTGTGAAGCCGAACCGAGCCACCTGGCGGCATATCAACCCAAATGAATGAAACTTCCGTATCCTGATGGCGAGTTCCCTCGAACTCATACGTGTTCCCATCATAGGGAAGTTCATCGCGATTGAGCACTTTGTACTTCACCTAGATCTCCTGTGTTTATTTTTTCATGTGAAATCAATCCAACTTCACACTTGACATGCTCAGAAACGAACTGAGACGCGGTTATATCCGCTTGTGTATCGTTTCTCCATATACTACAGATTGTTTCCTTCAGGCTGATAGTTCAGTGCAGTGATCCTTGTGCCAGTCCTCCTTTCGCCAATATTATCTATTAAAGCATAAACCCCTTGATCGGGAAAAATCTTAAGAAAAGGATTAGAACATTGCCAGTTGAGACTCTGTGCGCTTGCCGTCCAGGAGTAAGAACGGCGCGGCGCGGGCGACAAGGATTCCCATTTTTCGAAGGGACGTTAGGTCCCGTACTTTGCCGGCACGCCGTGCTTGCAGGATCGCCTCGGCTCCTTTCAAGCCGATACCGGGTACGTGAAGCAATTCGCGTTTTCCCGCCCGATTAATTTCCACGGGTTTCTCGGACAGGTTCATCTGTGCCCACGCCAGTTTCGGATCAGTGGGGAGGGGCAGATTCCCATTTTGCAGAAAAGGCATATCTTCCAGATCAAAGCCATAATCCCGTAATAGAAAAGATGCCTGATACAGGCGATGCTCGCGCAAAGGATCCACCGCAGCTTTATTTTCCAGAGGCGTATCACGCACGGGACGGAATGCAGAGAAATAGGCGCGCTTGATTCGTACGTTCCTCATCAACCAATCAGTTGTCGTCAATAATTCCAGATCGCTTTCATCCGATCCGCCCGCAACAAATTGCGTCACCGTGGAGGGATGACGTCCATTCCAGAATTTATGGGCGGGTTGCGTCTGACGAATTTCCTCCACCCATTTCAACGGACGAAACAATTCCTCGACAAAGGTTTTTTGTGGAGCAAGCTTAGCTAATCTTTCGGTGTTCGGTGCTTCCAAATTGATGGATACACGGTCAGCCAATTGCATGAGTCGTTCCACCTGTCCCTTTTCGGCGCCAGGCATGATCTTCAGATGCAGGTAACCCCGAAAGCCAAGCTTCTTGCGGAGAATCTCCGCAGTATCCAAAATTTTATTTTGTGTGTTCGCACCGCCTGCTGCGATGCCAGAACTGAGAAAGATTCCCTCGGCGGCATTCGACTGATGCAGCTTCATGAACAATTCGGCAAATTCCTGCGGTCTAAACGTAGCGCGGCGAAAGTCGCGTCCCGCGCGGAAGGGACAATAGTAACAATCCTTTTCGCACGCAGACGAAAGTAACGTCTTTAATAACTTGATCTGTTTTCCGTTGGGAAGTTGGGCAGGATGGACAAAGGCAGCGCGCTGTTCCTTGGGAGTGAAGCACGCTGGTTTTGTGGGTTCGGAGCGAGATTCTTCGGCGTGTTCAAGTTCCATCTGCCCGGAAAGGAGATTTAAAGTGCCGATTGCGTCCATGTATGAATTATAGAACAAAAGTTCTAAAAGTCAAGTAGGCATGTGGTACTGGCATATAAGCGGCAATCAACACAATTTGCACACAAATTTTTCACTACTTTGTCATTTTGAATCTGTATACTTCGTGAAAAATAAATGGAGAGAGATATGAAAAGATCCATAGTGGCTGTTTTGGCTGCGCTTATTATCACAGCTTGTGTGGGTATAGCGATATTTGCGGTGGGAGGGGCGGCGCTATTCAATAAGAACGGTATCACTGTAGCAAATTCACCTACACAGGCAGTGAATGTATCCAGCTCGAATTTGTCGCAGCAAACCGATCAGATTGCTCAACTGCAAAATCTGGTTTCACAATATCAGGACCGCGAGAAACAATACCAACAGTGTGAACAACAACTTCAAAGCCAGCTTACCGAGGCAAATGCTCAAGTCCAGGCAGATCAGCAGACCGTCCAGCAGGCTCAAATGCTTCTGGATGCTTTGCAGCAACGCGGCTTGATCCGAATCACGGACGACGGCCGTATTTTTATTAACCAATAGATTACGAGGTGATATGAAACTTCTAAAATTTGGGTTGCGGTTTTGGATTACCGTCACGAGCATATTTAGTTTTTGGCTGGCTGGATTATGTTGGCACATGCGCCGAAACCAAGCGCGGCTGGTTCCTCGTCTTCAGCGGTTTCCGCTTCTGTACCTACGCTGGAGCCGTTGCGTCCGCTGTCCGATTTTGCACCCGGTGATAATGACGTTCAAGATCAGCCTACGTTTGGCTTTCAGTTACAAAACCAAAATCGCCAATCGCGTCCGTTCTTTTCTACAGGTGGCTCATGATCCGATCCATTGAATTTCGTGCGATGAACACAACGGTGATGCTTGCAGCAGAGGGAGAGTTGGCAATGGAAGGCATGCAAGCCACAAAGTCATTCATCGACGAATGTGAACAGCGGTTTAGTCGCTTCTTGCCTGCAAGTGAAATTTCTGAACTGAATCGTTCAGCAGGCGAGTGGCTCACTGTATCCGATGATCTGATGGAACTGCTGCAATTGTCTATCAAATATCATCAAGAGACTGGCGGAATTTTCGATCCATCCATCTTGTCGGACTTAAAGCGAATTGGCTATGATCGAAGCATGGATGATATCCGCCTGAACGGCACCATGAGCGAATCTTTTGTTTCAAAACGGATATCACAGCCTGCTTTCAAGGAAATTCGGTTTGATCTCGACGAAAAGAGAGTCCGTTTACCACACGGCTTGGAAATTGATCTGAGTGGGATCGCCAAGGGTTGGATCGTGGAAAAAGCCGCTCATCTGCTGCGTCAATATGTGGATGTCTGCGGAGTGAGTGCCGGTGGTGATATCCTGTTCCTCGGTCAACCATCGGATGGAATGGATTGGGATGTATACCTCGATGACCCACGCGACCCGGCACAGATGCTCGCGCAACTGCACGTTCCATCGGGAGCTGTGGCAACCTCCTCGGTCATGAAGCGGTTCTGGACTCAGGGCGAAGCGCTGCGCCATCATTTGATCGATCCGCGTACAGGTGAACCCGCCAAAACGGATTGGCTCAGCGTGACAGTCATCTGCCCGAATATCATCGAGGCAGATGTATATGCTAAAACGCTGCTGATCGGCGGCTGGAACGAGGCGTTAAAACTGTTGGAAACAAACCCAAGTGCAACGTTTATCGCCGTCCATTCCACGGGTAATCTCATCGGCTCGACAAATTACAAGGATTATATTTATGAACCAGCAACGGACATTTTCTGATCAACTGGGATTACTTCGTAAACCCATCGCCAACATTCTATTAATCAGCGTTATCTTTGCCGGAATGATGATGGCTGTTGTTTTTGGCGGATCTGTCGGCGGCTCAACGTTTGCGCAAAAGGCACAGTCCCTGCTGAACACGAACTCTGTTCAAATCTGGTGGTATGTGACACGTGCCTCGGGATTGACAGGTTATATTCTGCTGTGGTTATCCATGGTTTGGGGTTTCGCTATCCCAAGCAGGATCATGCAACCGATTCTAGATAATACGTTCACGTATGATTTCCATGAACACCTTTCCCTAGTCGGGCTAGGATTCGTCGTTCTGCACGTGACGGTTCTGCTATTCGATAAGTATTTGCCGTTCAACATCCTTCAAATCTTCATTCCCTTTATAGATACGTATCGCCCAATCTGGGTGGGGTTGGGCATTATCAGTTTCTACATTCTTTTGCTGGTCACGTTCACCTTTTACCTTCGCGGGCAAATCGGTGGCAAAGCATTTCGCTCTATTCATATCTTGAGCATCATTGGATACCTCGGTGCGACGCTGCATGGATTATTCGCAGGTACGGATTCCGCACTGCCCATCACAATGTCCTTGTACGTGGTTACGTTTCTTGTAGTAATTTTCATGACCGTGTACTGGCTGTTCATGCGCACGTTTGGGAAAGAGGATAAACCAACTATCACAACGAATACCAAGACACGTTACCAACGTAGATAGTTCTAAAAAAGGGATTCGATAATTGGACCAGCTACCTGGTCCCGTTTGATTTAATCGGCAGATAGGCTCAGATATCAAACAGGTAAGTACCATCTATATTTGAAACGCGGATCAATGTCACTTTTGGACTCGGCAATCGCTCACTATACTTTTATAAAGCATAGGAGGCATATATGTGTGAATTCTGCACGCAGCATGGGGAAGGGAAGAAGTGGTATCTGGCAATGGAAAATTATTCACTCGGGTTATTGGACCAGCATGACCGCCGAAGATATGCGGCTGAGTTTCTGAATGATTTTCACAAGCGTGTGCCTTCCAGTATTAAGCAACTGGATATGATCCGCAAAACACCGTTGATGAAGTTGGCAAAACCAATTCTGACGCATGGACAAAAAGCAGATCACTACGGGCAGGTGGTACCCATCGAAGATGTGGAGAAAATATTTGAAGTGGTGCATGGCGCGGTCAGATTGCCCTGCGTTTGCAGACGCGTGACCACTGGAAATATGAATGCACGTTATTGTTATGGCTTGACTTTGGACAAACAACTCATGGAGTCGCTCGACGATTCGTTCAGCCTGGAACTATTAACGAAAGAAGAAGCGCTGGAGTCCATCCGCAAACTCGACAAGGAGGGACTGGTCCATTCGGTATGGACGTTTAAAACACCGTTTATCGGTGGACTGTGTAATTGCGACCAGGACTGCATGGCATATCGCATCACGCATGCTCGCCATGATTACCCGGTTATGTTTCGCGCGGAATGGGTGGCAGAAGTCTCTGCGGAGGCGTGCAACGGATGTCGCCAGTGCATGCGCCGATGCCAGTACGGAGCGATCCGCTATTCATCGAATAACAAGAAAGTTGTCATTGATCCGACTGCTTGCTACGGTTGTGGGGTCTGCAGGGCGATGTGCCAGAAGAAGGCAATTACACTATTGCCGCGGCAAGGTGTCCCTGAAGCAGCACAGATTTGGTAATCAAAACCCGGAAGTTCCAAAGACTTCCGGGTTTGTCGTTTCGAGAAGATAGAAACCGCTTGGATTTATTTTGTTGCTGTACATGTATTTTCCATGACATCGGCTTTACTAAGCTGCTTGATTTTGTAAGCGTAGTAACTGACATCATCACGAAGCGGGTTCGATTCTCCGAGATAATGGTTAAAGATGATTCGAAACGAATTGACCGGCGTGATCGAGGCGTAGAGGTCCGCGGCAGTTTCTGAATTCACAAAATAGGCATCCAGATTTTTCATGCGGTCTTCTCTCGTCGCAAACTTGCCCGGAGGGGGACCATGATCGCCCATCAAAACAATGATCGGCGGACGCTCCGATTCCGCAACGATCGCTTTGATCGACGTCAAAATACCTTGATCAATGTATTCAGCATTATCTCGATAGCCGTCCTTGCTTTTATCTTCCAATCGTTTGAATTTGCCATCCGCGGTGAATATATAGGGATCATGTGGGACCATGATGTGAGCAAACACAAATTTTGGGCCCCTCATCTTCGGAAGATCAGCAAGCTTGGATAGGATAAATTTCGTCTGCTGATAGTGCTCGTAGTTTTGCAACTGGATAAGGCTATCTTCGTTGAAGCCGGGAATAATACGAGTATCCAGGAAAAAATTTATGATCGAGGTGTGAAACATGACCTCTTCGAATTCATTAATCCCACCGGAAAGATTCAACTTTCCGAGGCCAAACTGGTTTCGAGAGAGATGAATATCTTCCTTGAGATCGAAATGTCCGCTGGCTCTGTTTTCAAACGCAATGACGGTATACCCCAAAGATACAAGGGTCTTGCTGAGGATCGTTTCTTTAAGCGGGGGGAGTTTCGCGGTAATTCCCAGATCCTTCGGAAGATAGTTCATGCTAAAGAGTGAAGACAAAGAAAGATTAGTCGATGCGTAATTGCTCTGGCTGCAACTTGCGACATAAAATCCAAGGTTTTGCAATGTCTGAAGGAATGCCGAATTATCATAGCCGAAATTATTTTTCAACACATCCTGACGTCCATGGGCATCAAGAATAATTAAGTAAACATCTGGAAGCTGACTGGAGCTTTCCGATTGTCCGACGTGCTGATCCTGACTGGAAAGCAGCTTTGAAGCCTGATAAGTGCCGTAGTCATAATAAAGAGATTGTCCCAGGTTCATTACAAAAAGAACGACGGATGTTATTACCAAAAAATTGCGAGAAGTGTCTACAAAAGCGGCACTGCGTTTCGTCAACCAAACAAATACAAAGTAAAGAGCGGCTAAAAATACGATCAAGTAAGTATGACGGATAGGCTCTCCGAACAGCGCGGCAGATTGAGTATGAATATGACCGTACGACATTATCATAATCATCGTCCAACCCGTCACGACGCCAGATTTTGCCCAATCTCGGAATAGAATGTAGAGAACAAGCCAAATTGTGATCGTTATCGTTATGACGACGAGAAGAGTCCGGAAGATTGAAGCAAAATCAACATAGATGATGTTGTAATTTCGGAGAGCGAGAACTGGATAACAGGCAATCAAAAATGGGTATATAGCGTAAAGAAGCTTCTTCATGATGGTTCCCTAAATTGGCACTAGTTCGATATTGTAACATGCAGGAAATTACAGAAGGGTAGGGGAGGAAATTAATGAGATTGAACCTGCAACCAAATCAAGGGGCAATAAAACAGCAATAGATGCGTTAATAGAAGCGAGTTGAATCATTTTGTGCAAGAGCGTTTTTTCAAATCTGAGTAAGTGGGGGAGGCTTTCTGAATGATTCTATCGCAATCTATTGACTTTTCTTTCATCATTCGATATAATTATTATTAGATAGAATGATATGAAGATTGAAATTAACCACTTTTTAGATACATTGGACCGTTCTCCTAAAACCATTTCCGCATATCGAAATGCTCTCTCTCAGTTCGTACAAATAGTTGGTGAAAATGCCGAGCTCAATACAGAAACTTTTGTTCAGTTTTTGATTTCGCTTAAGCAAAAGTCCCCTTCCACCCAGCGAGTTTATAGAACAGCTGTCCTCAAATTTTACACTTTCTGTAAGACTGGAAACTGGGCAGAATTGCAGGAAGCTACTAAACACTACACTCGCAAGCCTGGAAAACGAATCGTTAATTTCAACCGCCAGGCTGTGGAGAAGATCATTAGCTATTGTGAATCTTTGACGGGAGATCTTGAGGCATTGCGTGACCGCGCTTTTGTGTTGACCTTAGTCGATACAGGCTTACGGATATCCGAAGCATGTGCGCTGAAGCGCAGCGATGTTGATTGGATGGAACAGCGGGCCATCATTATTGGTAAAGGTGATAAACAAGCAGTTGTACGTTTCTCGAATCGCAGCATAGAGGCATTAAAGGCTTATCTATACGCAAGATCGTCTGTAGAACCAAATTCTCGTAAACCCATTGGATCCCAGCCAATATTTGCGCGTCACGACATTCGCGCTAGCAAACAGATTCGTCCTATCACATCTGGAGGAATGTGGAAAGCCATAAAGTCGCGGATAGAAGAAGCTAGCGTCGAACGCGCTGATGTTCGCATTCATGACTTTAGGCACTATTTTGTTACAATGACCTACTTAGCTAAGCAGGATTTGAAGCTTTCGCAAATCCTGGCTCGGCATGAAAGTATTTCCACCACGAATCGTTACGCTCACTTTGGGAGCGAAGCTGATGTTGCGTATGATGAAATCTTCAATAAGAGGAAAGAATGATCGAAATCGATTTCAAGAGCTTTCATGAGCAAGAATACGCTGATGATGACTACGAGTTATACGTTATGAAAAATGGTGTTGGGTCTGTGCTCTATGTTGGAATTTCGAGACGAAGCATCTGGGAACGCTGGTTTGGTTTTGGCGGACATCTTCTTTGGGCGGATCAAATTATTCAAGGCAATAGTGTGGTTGGTCAAAAGATAGTAGATCATCTGCCGGATTCATTGCAGTGGAAAATTCAACTGTGGACACTAGATGATTGTGTAAGGTACTGTAAAGATGAATATCCCATTCCGGCTACTCCAAATATTGGTTTCGTTGAGCCATTTATGATCAACAAACTCTCTCCTATTCTAAATGGTAGTTATAACTTGCTTCCGGGAAAAGACACTACTCCAAAAAGCAAAAAGGAACTTCAACGCGAGAAGTTGCTCGATGAGATATACAGGAAGATTTTCGAGAATAAGCAGTAGCAATTTGGATAATTATAGAAATGGATACGCTGTCATACATTACTGTCAGTGAAGCCAAGGAAATGTTCTTAACGTCTCTGAGTCTTCTACAGAGTACGAATACTTCGCAAACATACCGAAAAGCACTGGACACTTTCACATCTGTACTTCTCTTGCAGCAAACTAGCCCTTCTGATTTTGCCGTTGCAAGTTTAACTGAAGAATCTGTTGCAGATTTTGTTGCTTATACGGAAAAATTCTCAAGTGCCACTGAAAGTCTATATTTATACGTGATTAGAGGATGATATCAGATACCTTGTTGAAACGATTAGTAACCCACACACTTTCGAGACATCAGCAATGGACAATGAAGCAGAAAACTTTGAGCTGCGCAATATGCGTGATCGAGGAATAATCCTCGTCCTTGCCGATACAGGCTTACGCACCGAAGAAGTGTGCAAGCTCCGATGTGGAGATGTGAACTGGGAATCAAAACGCGTAGTACTTAAAGTCCATGGAAGTAAGAAAGAGGTTGTGCGATTCTCTGCGAGGTCGATTGATGTCACTAAAGAGTATTTACGACTTAGACAAATTTTAGATTTAGAATCAGGCCAACCTCTTTCATCCCTCCCCCTCTTTGCACGTCATGATAAAGGCGCGGGCAAAAAGATAAAGCCTATTACACCTACAACTATTAGAAGGATTATCGCGGAGAGTGTACAGCAGATTTTAGGAGATGAAGCAACTGGAAGTATAACTCCACACACATTTCTACATTATTTTGTGACAACAATCATGCGGAGCACAGGGAATCTCAAGCTGGCACAAGAACTTGCCCGGCATAAGAATATTCAAGTCACTCAACGTTATGCCCATCTCAACGACGACGAGTTAGATAAGGGCTACTACGAAATCTTCGAGAAAAAGGAGAGACATAATGGATGAATACGATCAATCCGTAGAGCGGATTGACCCACTAACCGGAACCGGAAACCTGCTTTCCTTTCTTGAGACCTTTACAAGTCGGCTGGCTTCGTCGGAAGCGACCGACTTTTCGCTTTTGCTCGTTGACTTGAATAACTTCCGGCTCTTCAATGCGGAACGTGGACATGATGTAGGCGATGCCATCCTGCACTGGGTCAGCATTGTCATGCGGGATATCAAAGCGCCCATTTATCGCATTGGAGGCGATGAAATTGTAGCCGTGCTCACAGAGAGCGATCACAAAGAACGAGAATTCATAGCAATGGAGTTATTTCAACGAATGAATCGAGAAAGTACACAATTTTCATGGTCGAATCCGGCTTCTGTCATGCTGATCCATTTTCAGAATGAGAAGCTGGAAATCGCCGATTTGTGGATCGCCCTCAGTGATGCGCTGTTCGATGCCAAGGTGTATGAAAAGCGCGGTTTTATTATCAACACATATTCTCACGCCTCTGCTGGAAACAACTATCAAATCCGCGTGATCAACACGCTGACCGAACGCCTGCTGTCATTTGCGAATCGCCTGGACGCCACGCATCAAATTGCCTATCTCGACCCGGTCACGCAGCTTCCAAATAGCATTGCCGCCGAAAAGGAAATCCAGCGAGCGATTCATCAAGCGCAACGAGAGAATGAAATGTTTTCGATTTTATTTATCGATGGCGACGACCTGAGACTCTATAACGATATCAGTTATTCTGCAGGCGATAATATGCTGAGACGGCTTGCTAGTGTGCTGACAGAACATCTTCGACCTGGTGATTTTATTGCACGCTGGCGCGTGGGAGATGAATTTCTGGTTTTGCTTCCCCAAACGACCAGTGACGCTGCCTTTATGGTGGCAGAGCGACTCCGCTCGGCGGTTGAAACAAAATCCAAAATGTGGGAGATCCCGGTTACGATCTCAATTGGGGTTTCAGGTTATCCTTCAAATGGCAGTACGGTCGAAGAATTATTGTTCTCAGTCGAAAAAGCTCTCAAAGAGTCCAAGGACAACGGCAAAAATCAAATCACAATTGAACTAGTTAGTGATTAACCTCCTCCCTTTTGGTGTGGAAGAGTTTACTTCGACCACCTCCCTACCCCACCAACATATAGCCCAGCTAACCAAAGTTTATTTTCTTCAGCCCATTTGCTAAACTACCGGTATTCGAAACAAAAATCAGGTTGGGTTAGTAAGGTCTAACCCAACCTGAAAACAATCAGTACGCTTTCATTTTATACCAGGCTGCAGCTTTTACTGACATTGATCATTGGCCCAGCCTTTGCCCGGGCGGTTTAAGCCTTTATCAATTGCCGAGATCAATTCACCGTTCGGTGTATCGCCGGTTAGGTCCCAGAACATGACTCCGCGCAGTTCATTGTGCCGGATATAGGCGGTTTTATAGCAGATCGTCTGCGGGTCATCATACGTCCAGAAGTTGGTCCCGTCAAAAAGCCATGCGGCTTTCGTTGTATTATCCCAATAGCGGCTGGTCGCGCCGGCAGCCAGATTTGCGCTTAAAACTTTGTAGTCTTCCACGCCAGCTTCCCATGTGCCAGCAGCAGGCCCGCTTGCCGGTTGGAAAAGTCCGTGATTTTGATCGGTTACTCCCGTCCAACCACGACTGTAAAAGGGTGCACCAACCACTAACTTGCC
>Ga0137367_10003474_pt1 | contig 12734 bp, 11 predicted proteins | sample SagtaG_14_FD_104939 | JGI IMG/M metagenome (GOLD analysis project Ga0137367, IMG submission 104939) | Vadose zone soil microbial communities from Sagehorn Ranch, Mendocino, California, USA - Sage1_L_80_16 metaG | ecosystem: Environmental > Terrestrial > Soil > Vadose zone | place: USA... | reverse complement strand
GGAGAGACTTCCCAGGTCGCGGCCACCGGCTACCAGCAAATGATTTGTGCCGCCCTTGCAAACGCAATCGCTTCGATGGTTCCATCGCTCTCCAGCAGAACGGAAATTCAGCCGTGAGCTCACGTCCGTTCCTATTGCTTTTGTCGTGTCTGTTTGTTCTCACGATTGCGATGTCACTCTACGTGTGGCAACTGCGCAGCCACGCCGATGCGGTTGCACCGACGCTCGCCGCTCCGCAAGCAGTGGCGCCCCCGGGCGCAGGGCCGGCAAAGCGGGTCACCCTCTGCGTCGCGTACGACAATCCAGGAGTGCTCCGCAGCAACTCAGTTTCGCTTCCTCTCTCCTCCGAACGTCAGCGCCGCGCGGCCGAACTACTCCGCGCACTGCTGAACACCTACAGCGCGAAAGATTCACCGCATCCGTTGCCTAACACTGCTGAGGTCCGCAACGTCTATTTTGTCGATCCGGGACTCGTCGTCATCGACGTCAACGCTGCGCTCGCCGATGGACAAACCTCAGGCGTGCTGGCCGAAGAACTTACAGTGACCTCCCTCGTGCAGACCCTCACCGCAAACTTAGAAGGGATCCAGCGGGTGAAGATACTGGTCGACGGCAAAGAGCGCAGCACCCTCACAGGCCACGCCGATGTCTCGGGCGCTTACGATGTTTCGCAGGTTTCCGCGCTCGCAAAACAACTTTCCTCGCAATAAACTCGCGCATCGGAGGCGCACTTTTCTTTCCACAAAGACCACGCTCATTCTGTGAACTTCTGTGCAGATTGCTGTCTTGAGTAGCGCTATAATTCTCTCGCGCCTCGTTCTCCCCCAGGAGGCTCTATGTCTGATGTGAATTGGCAGGCGTTGTACACGGCTGCCTTGTCCGAGTCCGATCCCAATCGCTTATACGCCAAGATTGAAGTTGCTCGAAGAGCAATCCACAAACGAATTGAGGAAGTCACTGACGAAGGAAATTCCCGTGAGCGTGAACAGCTTGATCGCGCGCTTCACGCTCTATTCACCTTGAGTGCCCGGCGAAGATCGGCGTAAAGGTCGGCATCTTTCCCGGCGCCCCTACTGCAAGTATTTTCACGCTGTTAGGATTCCTTCATGTTCTATCGTTCTGATAATCGTGCCCCCGACCAGCTTCGCCCGGTCAACATCATTCCGGATTACGTCTCGACGGCTGAAGGTTCCGTTCTCATCGAGGTTGGCAACACTCGCGTCATTTGTACGGCGTCGGTGGAAGAAACCGTACCGATCTTTTTGCGTAACAGCGGCAAGGGGTGGGTGACTGCCGAATACGGCATGCTGCCCCGCGCCACGCTGACTCGAACCGCACGCGAATCTGCGCGCGGAAGGATCGGAGGCCGTACTCACGAGATCCAGAGGCTGATTGGTCGGTCCCTGCGCGCGGTGACGGACCTTGAGAAGCTGGGTGAACGCTCCGTTCTGCTCGACTGCGACGTAATTCAAGCCGACGGAGGCACGCGCACCGCTTCCATCACTGGCGCTTTCGTCGCTTTGGCTCTCGCGTTGGAGAAGCTGGTGCAGGCCGGCACATTGCCGTCTGTTCCATTACGGGACTCGGTCGCGGCGGTCAGTGTGGGCATCGTTGACGGCCATGCTCTGCTTGATCTCAGTTACGAAGAGGATTCCCGCGCCGACGTTGACATGAATATTGTGATGACCGCCGCCAACAAATTCGTGGAAGTCCAGGCCACTGCCGAGCACCAGGTTTTCGACGACGGAGAACTTGATTCAATGATCAAGCTGGCCAAGCACGGCCTGAAAACACTGTTGGAGAAACAGCAATCCGTTTTGGGAAATGCGACCGTATCGAGTCGTTGATGCAGACCCGAATTGCGTCAATAGCGGCACGCTTGGGATCGAGCTAGGAGCTCGCACCTGTTCCATTTTTGTAACAAAAGAACATTTTATATTTCGGTCTCGACCGCAGATGTCACAATCAGCTCACTTGCAGACCGCCGGACGCGGACAAGGACAGTAGCGTTGACCCCCTCGAGACGCTCCTCTTTCTGAAGCATCGCGTCCGGCCGCTTTACTTCCCTTCCGCAGGCAACTCAGAGAAATCCGCCAAGTACGATGAATCGAGTTAAAGTTGTCAGTTGTCAGTTGTCAGTTGGCCGGTGCGACGCTGCGGAACTGGCAACTGAGAACAGGCGACTGACAACTGGCAACCGAAAACTAGTCCACCCTTCCCTGCGGCTGGTAGAATCGAGAGGTCTTCGAGCGGGAGTAGTTCAGCGGTAGAACGCCAGCTTCCCAAGCTGGATGTCACGGGTTCGATCCCCGTCTCCCGCTCCAATCTTTCGTGGTACTTGTTGTGAGGTAACCGGCCCCGTGTAAAGGCGAGAGCCGCAGAAGCGGGTGGTGAGTCTTGATGGACACTAGTAGCAGCACTGGAGCGGCTTGCCCTCAATGCGGTGTCTTCCCTGATGCCGGATTCATCTTCTGCAAGAAGTGCGGAGCGGCATTACGGGGTCCTGTGTCGCTGCTGCCATCCGGTTCCGACGTCACTCAAAATCCCACTCCCATGAGCACGTTGCGACGTATCGCGATGATGATCGTGAAAGGCATCGCGGCAATTGCTGGGGTTGTAGTTGTCTTTTGGCTCCCGAAAAATGGAACCGATGTTCTGATATTTGGCGCTTCAATCATTGTGCTCTTGATCTGTTTCGCCGTGCTGAGCAGATGGGACGACGACTTCATTAACGAACATGTGAAGCAGGGCTACTGGCCAAAGCCACTCGATTGGAGTTCGCCTTCCAGCACGGCCAACAGGACAGAAAAGGGCCCACAGAGTTGAATGAAATGATCCCAGTCTCTCGCTCCATTCTTTTGGCGTATATTCCAAGAAAAGTAACGCTCGGGTGAATATCTCTGGAGCCGTTCTCCGTCTTCATGGGTAAAATAACGAAATAACTCGTGGATACTGCCCCACTCACTCGAGAACATGACCCTGGTTATTCGCAGATCGAACATCCACGCTGACGGCGTTTACACGACCGCTCCCATCAAGAAGCGGCACATCGTCGTCGAATACACCGGGCCCCAACTGACCAATGATCAGGCCGACGCGATTTATGAGCATTCGCCGCGGACCTACCTCTTCGGACTGACAAACGGCGAGCGCGTCATTGACGGCGACGGCATTGCCGCCTTCATCAATCACTCTTGCGATCCAAACTGCGAAGCCGATGAAGTTGATGGACGGGTTTTCATCCGCGCCATTCGCAACATCGCCGCAGGCGAGGAACTCGCCTACGATTACAACCTTTATGACGGAGACCTCGACGATCCGGCGCATTGCCTTTGTGGGACCAGGCATTGCCGCGGCAGTCTTTACTCCGATAAGGAACGTGCGCGCCGCAAGAAGCCGTTGTAGACGTGGCGCAAGTGATTGAGATTTTTGTCGGGGACCGTATTTACGCGATCTTCTGTTCCAGAGCTTCCGCCAGCTGCCCCGTGTCGAGCGGTTTCTCTTTCGTCTGAAGCCCCGGCCGAGTCGTTGTCGCGGCATTCAGAAAAGCTTCCGCCCAGTTCTGAACGCTATAGGTTCGCACCACATCGCGCAGCAATCGCATTCGGGCATGCTTCTCTTCGACCGGCATGACGCATGCTTTGTAGATGGCCTCCGCGATTCCCGCCAAGTCATTGGGATTGACCACCAGAGCGCCATGTTGCAACTCCGCCGCAGCGCCCGCAAATTCGCTGATCACGACAACTCCGCACTCATCCACCTGCGCCGCGCAAAATTCCTTCGCAACCAGATTCATTCCGTCTTTCAGCGAGGTGACGAGCGCTATATCCGCCGCGCGGTAATACGTCAACAACTGCTTGCGCGTCAGATTGCGATGCATGTAGTGAATCGGCACCCAGCCGCCTTCGGTGAACTCGCCGTTGATCTGGCTCACCAGCAACTCCACCTCGCGGCGCAGTTCCTTGTAATTTGGGATCTCTTCCCGGCTGGGCACCACCACCTGCAACAAGGTCACGCGGTGCCGCAGCTCCGGAAAACGGCGCAACAAGATACGAAACGCCTTCAGCCGCTCCGGAATTCCCTTGGTGTAATCGAGACGGTCCACGCCAAGCACTAGAAACTTGTGCGCCAGTTCCTGCCGGAATTGCTTGGATGCGGCCTCTACATCTCGGCTGGCCGCGTGGTTGGCGAATTCCTCAAAAGCAATGCTGATCGGGAACGTGCCCACTCGCGTGCTTCGGCCATCGAGGACGACCGTATTGAAGGGATCCTCGCGCCGCCCTTCTGCCTCCGGAACAATCCGTTCCAGGCAACTCACAAAATTCCAGCGGTCCCGGTCGGTCTGAAAGCCGAGCATGTCGTACTGCAGCATCGCCCGCAAAATCTGCCTGCGCCACGGCAGCTTTTCAAAAATGTCCGGAGCGGGAAACGGAATATGAAGGAAGAACCCCGCCGTGGTCGCACAGCCCACTTCGCGCAGGTATCGCGCCATGAGCATCAGGTGATAATCGTGCGCCCAGATAAGATCTTTGCCGTTTGTCATCTCCGCCGCGACTTGGGCAAACCGGCGATTCACTCGCTGGTACACTTCCCAATATTCCGGGTCGAAGTTGCACCGCGATGGCATGTCGTGGAACAGGGGCCAGATGATTTCGTTGGCAAACCCCGAGTAGAACTTCGCGATCTCGTCCCGAGACAACTGAACGGGTCTAAAGCTATAGGACCGCCCGCGTGTGGCTTTTTCCAGTAAACCGTTGGCGTTCGCCGTGTCAGCCGCTCCGCCCCAGCCGACCCACACTCCGTGCGTATAGCGCCATATGCTGTCGAGCGCCGTCGCAAGGCCGCCGGCACTGCGCGACAGACGTGGACCGCCCGCTCGGTTCTTGATCTCAACCGGCAAGCGATTCGAAACGACGACCAATCTACCTTCGAGTCTCATTTCCACTTTTCTGCTCCGCAGGCGGAAAGCCAGTCCCGCAGAAAATGCACGAGTTCATCTGGAGGTCGCAAGTAAATGTCGGCAACGCTGTCCCGTGGCTCAGACCGTACCAGTACCGAAAGTCCCCTTCCTTTGATGGCACGAAAGGCATTCTCGTCGGTCTGGTCGTCGCCTAAATATGCGGCTGCGGCTCCTTTGCCGGCCTCCGCAAGAATTGTGTTCACTGCGTCGCCCTTGTTTCTGCCCGGCGCACGCAGTTCTATCCCACCGTCGAAGGGCAGCAGTTCCAGTCCGGCATCCCGGGCTATGGGGACGCACACGGCTCGAACTTTCTTCTCAATGTTTGCTCTTCTCTCGGACGACAGCCCCCGCCAGTGCACCGCAATCGAGCCCGGCTTCGTCTCCATGCGCTCGTCTAAACCACAGTCCCGTAGTGAGCGAATCGCCAAATGCAGCGCGTGCCGGTGTGAGAGGTCCGGCGTATGAACCTCGTAAGCGCCATCTGGAAACAACCGCTCGACGCCATGACTTCCCCAGATTTCCGGCTGTGGCTGAATGCCGCTCAGAAACAGAAGTTCAGTCGCGGCGCGGCCACTCACCAGCACCACGCGCGTATTGTGGCGCATGATCTTCGACACCAGCTCCGGAATTTCGCGATACGGAAACGCGCGCGTCCGGTCCGGTGTGAACGGCGCGAGAGTACCGTCGTAATCCAGCAGGAGCACACGAGTAGACGCGTGTCGCACTCGATCAAAAAAGGACACCCAAACGTCGTTTTGTTCAGCTACGTTCACGCCGCATTCTCACCGTGCGAAGAAGCGGGAACCTACCCAGGAAGCGAGAAGCACTACGCCGCCAGACGAACGGTGAACAGAGATTGTGGCGCGCGCAATGCGAAACCGGCGCCACTTCGCGCCGAATTACGATACGGAGTCTAGCACTTGCGCGCAACTCTGATGCACTTGGAAGTACATTCCGTTGGTTGCTGGCCTAACTCCTGGCGACCACCACCGCCTAAGCCCAGCGAAACCAACGGAGGGCGAGGATGAACGACACACCGCCCCACACCACGAGGATCGCGATACGCCCGCTCTGGGAGACCAAGGTTGCTCCTTCCAGGATGACGGCGCGGAGCGCATCGTTCAGGGCTGTCAGGGGCAGCGCTTTGATAAACGGCTGGACCACGGCAGGAAACCGTTCGTAGGAAAAAAAGACGCCCGAGAAGATCCACATCGGCATCATTACGATGTTAATCAGCCCACTGACGCTTTCGATCTTCTGTGCCCGGCTGGCGGTTAGCAATCCAAGTCCACCAAACGAAACCGCTCCCAGCGCCCCAATCAGCACGATACTGAGAAAGGAACCCAGCACGCGCATATGGAAGATCAGAATTCCAAAACTGAGCAATAACCCGACCTCAATGACCATCAGGATCAGGCGGCTGCTGGCCAGCGCCATCAGGAAGTCGGTGCGTCGCATGGGGGTTGCCACAAAGCGCTTCAACAGCTTGCGCTGGCGCATATCGACCAGCGCGAACCCAATTCCCCACATGCCCGAGTTCATCAGGTTCATCCCCAGCAGCCCAGGAATCAGAAAATCGATGTAGCGCGAGCCCGGCTCGCTGGAGGTCACGACTGTCGTCGTCAGTACATCCTTGCGGCCAGACGCAGTCTGCAGCGCATCGTCCACCTCTGCATGCGATTGCACGCTTTCAGGCCGAGCGGGATCGTAGTGATATTCGAGTCTCTCGGGAGAAATCGGCTCGATCACCAGGTAGTATTTTCCTAGCCTCAACCCCTTGGCAGCCGCCGCGCTGTCCACAACGGCTGCGTGGATCGCGTTCTTCTGTGGAGAATTCTGAATCAGAGACAGCACGTGTTCGGCATTTGGCCCTGCCACGATCGCAATCGAGGTCCGGTCAGCCGGCTTGTTGCGGAATGCAAAACCCAATCCCAGCGCGAGCAGCAGCGGAAATACAAACACCCAGAACACGACTTCCTTCTCACGCGCGAGTTCCAGCATGCGCGCGCCGAGAAGATGGCGATATCCCGACCAGCGTCCGTTGCGCGGTGGGGATTCGCGATGCCGGAGATCCCGCTGCGATGGTGTTTCCAGAGCTACCGTCATTCTTGATCTCTCATGTCGAAACCGAGGTTTGCTCGGGGAGGTTCACCCCTGCATGGTCCGTTACTCGTCTCGCAAATGCCGGCCCGTCAGGTTGACGAACACATCTTCCAGACTCGCCTGGCGAGTATTCAACCGCTCCAGCTGTGCCGATCCTTTGTCCACCCGCTCAAGCAGCGCTGGAATCGTGCGATGCGGTTCGCGCACGCTCAGGCACATCACGCCGTCTTCATCCCGAACCGAGTCCACGCCCGGAAGGGACTGCCACGCCGACGGATCCGCGTGCCCGTTTCCGGCAACCGCAAATTCGATCACGTGATGTCCGCCGAGTTTCTCGATCAACTCGGCCGGCGTGCCTTCGGCAATCACCTGCCCGTGATCGACAATCGCCAGCCGGTCACACAACCGCTCCGCCTCGTCCATGTAGTGCGTGGTCAGCAGAACGGTACCACCGTCACGCTGAAATGCGCGGACAATATCCCACAGTTGGCGCCGGCTTTGGGGGTCGAGCCCCGTGGTTGGCTCGTCGAGGAACAAGACTTTCGGCGACGCAACCAGCGCAGTCGCCACCGCCAACCGCTGCTTCTGGCCGCCCGAAAGTTTGCCCACCAGAGAATCGGTCTTTTCGTTTAACTGCAACGCGCTCAATACATCGTCGGTTCGGCGCGGCTGGCGATAGAAGCTGGCAAACAGCTCAATCGTTTCCCGAACCGTGAGTTTTTCTGAAAGCCGAGTCTCCTGCAGGGAAATTCCTATGCACTCGCGCAACTCGCGTGGATGCGTCTTCCAACTGCGGCCTAGAATCGTGACTTCGCCGGACGTCGGTGCGAGCAGCCCCTCCAGAATTTCGATGGTCGTCGTCTTGCCTGCCCCGTTGGGGCCCAGCAGACCGAAGCATTCTCCCGGCTCGATGGCCAGGCTCAGGCCACGCACGGCTTCCACTTTGCCGTCATACGTCTTGCGCAAATCGCGACATTCGATTGCCGGAGGCATCGCTCGATTCTACCGGAGCGGAACGCCTTCCGCTGATCTGGCAGATCGCCGGCGCGCGAAAATTAACCAAGGTTTCGCATCCGCCCTGTGGAAATCCTCGGGGTCTCGCAGGTAATCTATAGTTCGCATGTCGGGCGCACCTCGCGGCTTCACTTGAACGTTCTCTCCTGAGCACCGTGTGTGTCTTCACACTGAAATCACTCTTCCAGGAGAAGGACTATGCTGCGCAAGTTTGTATTCACTGCTGTGTTCTCATTGCTGATCGCGTCCGCCGCTACAGCCCAATCCAGCCGCCATTTCACCTTCCATTACGTATTCACGGTGAAGAACGTTCCTGAGGGGCAACACGTGCGGGTATGGTTTCCAGCCGCGCATTCTGACGCTTATCAAGAAGTAAAAGTCGTGTCCGCGACCGGAGATCTTTCGCTCAAACGCACAAAAGAGAATCGTTTTGGAAACGAGATTTATTGCGCGGAATCAACGAAATCAAAGGCCGGCGATTTGCATTTCTCTATTGATTATGACGTCATCCGCCACGAGCGGTTGACTCTGGGGATCGCTCGTCCCCGCCTGCAGGATGCGTCTCTAAGTAAAAAGGAACAGCAGCAGAACCTTGCTCCCGACAAGTTAGTGCCGATCACAGGTCTCCCTGCGGAACTCGCCATCAAAGCTACAACTGGCAAGTCTGCGACTCTCGATAAAGCTCGCGCCATTTATGACTACGTCTTCGACAACATGCGCTACGACAAAACCGGCACCGGCTGGGGACACGGCGACGTGCTTTACGCGTGCGACGCTAAGAAGGGTAACTGCACTGACTTTCATTCGCTATTCATCGCAATGGCGCGTTCGCAGGGCATCCCGGCGCGCTTCGAAATAGGCTTCCCTTTGCCACCCGATAAACATGCCTCGGAAATTTCCGGCTATCACTGCTGGGCCGAATTCTTCGATCCGCAAAATGCATGGGTTCCGGTGGACATCTCCGAAGCCTGGAAGCATCCCGTGAAAAAGGACTACTTTTTCGGAGCCCACGACGCAGATCGCATACAGTTCTCGATGGGACGCGACATGAAGTTGAACCCTCTCCAAGCTGGCGAACCGCTCAACTACTTCGTCTATCCGTACATTGAGATTGAAGGCAAAGCCTATCCGAACGTTTCCAACGAATTTTCGTTTGCCGATGCACCCACGGCCCAAGCCGATACCTCCCAACATTGAGGTTGTGTTTTGAAAGGCCGCCGCTCCCAAACCCTTAGCCTTTGCAGGAGCCTGCTGCTAAGCCCTTGTGAAATCACGGACAACTACTCTCGATCCAACATGAATCGAATGTTAGAATTGAGTTGCTTCCTGGTTAATCGCAGGCTCCAACTCCCGGGCGGTGGCCCATAAGTCATTGAAAATATGCAGTCGAACGGATCCCAATCTCCCGTTGTTTCCCCCACCGAGAGGCAGTCCCGTGCCGTGTTTCAGCGCATGAGCCGCCAAATCGGTAAACTCGCAAAGACTGCAACGACCGACAACATACATAAATTCCGGACTACTAGTCGCCGGGTTGAAGCGCTCCTTTCCGAGCTTGCTCCGGAAAATGGTAATCAGAAGAAGCTCTTGAAGTTGCTCTCCAAATTCAGAAAGAAGGCCGGCAAGGTGCGCGATCTCGACGTGCAAATCGCCTTTTTGAAGGAGCTCAGAGCGCCCGACCGGCAGAATCACCGGACTCAACTGCTCGAATGGCTCGACAGCGAGCAGGCGCGACGGTCAAAGAGATTAGCAAAGAACTTCGATACCGAGACGGTACAGGAACTTCGCAAACGCCTCCGACGTGCGCAAACCGAAATGAAGCTTGACGGAATCGATCCGTTGAGTCTCGCGCACAAGCGACTACCCGATCCCGGAACCACTCCGTTGAGCGAGAAGATGCTTCACGCGTGCCGTATCGAGGCGAAGCGCGCCCGGTACCTGGCTGAACTCGCACCGGATTCTCCCGATGCCCATTATTTCGTAGAGGAATTGAAGACAGCGCAAGATGCCATTGGCGAGTGGCATGACATCATGAAGCTGAAAGAAGAGGCCGAACGCCTGTTCGGGGGCGTTCACGATTCTCCGCTGGTGGCGGTGCTGCAGAACATCAGCCGCGCGAAATTCCGCCGGGCTACCGGTGCACTGCTCACTGCCGTGTCAGCGCTCTCGATGTCGAAAAAGTCCGCAGCCTCTACTTCTGATCACAAACGACCGCAGCCGGCGTTCGAAGACTCCGCAGTAGCCTGAATTCATCCGATCATCTGCGCTGTGGTCGCGATTGGGTCCCCTATCGAAGGCGAAAGCAGCTTTCATCTCGACCTTCCGATTCCGGTAAAAAATCGCCTTCGGCTACGATCGCAGCGATGGCTTACCAGGGTAGTTAGATGACCCGATGATCCGATCACCAGATCACCCGATTCGGTACACTGTTCGTGAATGCCAACCTTCGCTGCCGTTGACATCGGATCGAACTCTGTCCGCCTGAAAATGTCCCGCTTGGCCGCGCACCGTCTGGTTGAAATCCATGAAGACCGAGAGGTCACGCGGCTCGGCGAGTCCGTTTTTCGCAGCGGCTTTCTTTCGCCTGAAGCAATCGCCCTAACGGTAAAAGTGCTGCGACGCTTCCATAGGGCCGCCCAGCGAACTGGCGCCGACGTGGTTCGGGTCGTGGCCACCAGCGCCCTGCGCGACGCGCGCAACTCGCGGGCATTCCTCGAATGGGTGCGGTCGGCCACGGGATGGACCGTCGAAATCATCTCCGGACTCGAAGAAGCGCGGCTGATTCACCTGGGCCTGACTTCGACCCTGCGGGTCAATTCATCTCCCGTTCTAATGGTGGACCTGGGCGGCGGCAGTTGCGAACTGACTGTCTCCCGCAAAGGACATATCGAGCAGACCGTCAGCTTGCCGCTCGGCGCGGTCAGGCTGACCAATGACTTCCTGCACCACGATCCACCGCGCAAACCCGAGATGCGCCAACTCCACGGCTTAATCGCGCGCGAGGTTGGACGCATCGCTCCGCGCATCATCCATGCCAAACCGAAAGTTGTGATCGCCACCTCGGGCACCGCGGAAGCGCTGGCCACCGTCTGTCACACCTTGTACCGGACCGAGAGCCAGCGCGCGATGACGGTCACCCACCTGCAAATGCGGAAGATCGCAAAGATGCTGACGCGGCTCACGGTTGAGGAGCGCCGAAAAATTCACGGCATTGGCCTGCGCCGCGCCGAAATCATCGTTGCCGGCGCCGCGGTCTTTGCGCAACTACTCGACCGCTGCAAGCTCGCGGGATTCCGTTCCTCTCCTCTGGGATTGCGCGACGGTCTGCTCGCACAAATGGCGGCGGACTACGACCATGCCACGCGTTCCGGCCGGCAAATCGAATCAGAACGACAGGACTCAATTCTGGCCGCTGTCGATCACTACAACGTGGACCTCGATCACGCCACACGGGTTCGCGACACGGCGGCAAAGCTGTTTACGGACCTGCGGCGTCTTCACCGCCTGCCCTACGACTACAAAGAATGGCTTGCAGCGGCTTCCATGCTTTGCGAGGTAGGCGACTACGTAAACCGCACCGGGCGCCACCGCCACGCTTACTACATCATTTCGCACTCGGAAATTCTTGGATACACCTTACAGCAGAGAAAGATCATTGCCGCTGTCGCGCGATATCTGGGCAAGTCACGCCCATCGCCTGGAGACGGCCCAATCAAGGCTCTCCCGTTCTCGGACCAGAAATGTATTGAGAAGGCATCCCTCCTGCTGCGGCTCGCCTGGGCGCTTAACCTTGGACGCAGTGGAGCGCTGAAGACCTTTCGGGTGCGTGCTCACGCCACCGCCGTGGAACTGGTACTCGTGCCCAAGTCTCCGATGAGCGTTGACCTGGAACTGTGGGCGGTCGAAAAGGAGCGCGCTTACTTCCGGGAAGTTTTCGGATGTGATTTTTCAGCGCTGGCCGCGGCGGCCTGAATTTCACGCGCCAGTTTGGGAGTAAAAAACCAGTTCAGCGTCGCCGCACGCCTCTCTGTCTCTACTCGCGCCACTGCTCCCTTCTTAAAATCGATTAGCGCCTCGCACCCCGTTTTGGCAATCATCTTCGCCAGAAAATCCGTGATGCTGGGATTATGGCCGACCACCATGATGGCTTCGTGCTTGGAGTACCTTTCCAGCATGCGACGAAAATCGGTGAATGAGCCTTCCGGCCGGAGCGCCGGCTCGAGCAGCAGCTTGGCTTCATACCCCATTTCATTGCCCATCAATGATGCGGTCTGGGTGGCGCGCTTGAGCGGACTCGAAATGATCACATCGGGCTGCGCGTTGATCGCCGCCAGTGCCCGTCCTATGAAGCCGCACTGCTCAATTCCATCTGCGTCGAGCGGTCGCTTCTCGTCTTTCTTCGGATTGCTCACTTGCTCGCCTGCGCTGGCGTGTCGGACGAAATAGATGATCATGAGATCCTACGTTCCTTTCGTGCCGCTGTTCGTCGCGCCTTCGGTTCGGGCACCGACGGAATCGCCTCAATCGTCTGTTTCCCTTCGGCGACGCCAATCAGAAAGTCCTGCGCGCTGAATCCCGGCACCGGCGCCTTGCGTTTCCCTGCCGCTTGCCATGCGCGGACGTAGCTGCCGTCTTTCCGTAGCACCCGCGCTTTGATGCT
>Ga0137367_10003470_pt1 | contig 12741 bp, 7 predicted proteins | sample SagtaG_14_FD_104939 | JGI IMG/M metagenome (GOLD analysis project Ga0137367, IMG submission 104939) | Vadose zone soil microbial communities from Sagehorn Ranch, Mendocino, California, USA - Sage1_L_80_16 metaG | ecosystem: Environmental > Terrestrial > Soil > Vadose zone | place: USA... | reverse complement strand
CCGCGATCCGGCGGAAGGCCCGCAGCGCCATTGGCGGAGTACCCATCAGCACTTCGTACTCGCTCCCATGGATATTCATCTTCAGTAAATTAGCGCGCGGCGCCTGAATGGTTTCGAGTACCTGCTGCAGGGTGTCCGTGCGCACCGCAACACCGCCTTCGCTTTGCCGGAGTGCCCCCTCTCCCCGATGTTGGGTATTCAACGCCTTGGTTGTTTCCGAGTGGATCCTTTTGTATTGACTCGGAATTTCGGCAGAAGCTGCGTCCATGGCCGCTGTGCCAGACGTTCCGCTGATAGCGCAATTCAGGATGGTAACTCTCTCCGTGAGACGATTGGTTTCGACAAGCTGCCGCAAACGTTGGCACGTATCGGGAAAGGGCTCGATGGAAACGATTCGCGCGCCCGGCGCTTCCCGCGCGGCGTACAGCGTGAACAACCCGATGTTTGCGCCGACATCGACGATCACGCTGTCCGACGAAAGCACTGGATAGTGCCGGCGCACAAACACCAGCCAGAAGATCACCAGGTCTGTCCGCTCCCGCAGACTCAAGATTTCACCGCTGCGGAGCTGCAATTCTAAAGGAAAAACCGCTGGCCGCAATCCAAGATACGCCAGAGTGACCGGCAGCCATTGCGCGGTTTCCTTTATACAGGCGAGAAATTCAGGAATGCGTTTCCAGTTCGCCAGCCATGTAGCAGGAAATCGCCGAGCATGCGTCATAGGTTATCCGTTTGGCCGATCCGCTCGGCGAAGTTCCAGGCAAGATGTTCGCCATTATTGCATCGCCGCGGAGGTCGAATCAATCGGATCGGCGAGTTGGAGTTTCAGTGAGTCCTCCACAGGGTCTGGCGGTGAAGATGCTATCCTTGGCAATAAAAATGGGCATCGGGGCTTCGTTAAATGAGCATGATGCGGAGTGGTATTTTGAGTTTTCTTGCCGGACTTGGAGCCATTCTTTTTCTCTTATCGTTTTCTGCGGCACAAGCTTCTCCCGCGCCCCCAGCACAGTTTGATGGTCCGGCGGAGTTGCCGCGAGTTTATGTTCATAGTGCTATGAGCGATACGCCCGCGCCGGGAAAGGTGGTCGCGGTCCATGAGGGTGAAAGCTTGCAAGCCGCCATCAATCGGGCGGATTGTGGCGACCGAATTGAACTCGATGCGGGAGCCACGTTCGTTGGCGTATTTCGCTTTCCGGAAAAGCCCTGTGACGATTCCCACTGGATTATGGTACGCACCAGTGCGCCGGATTCCAGTTTGCCACCCGAGGGCACCCGTTTGACGCCCTGTTGGGCCGGAGTTGCTTCCCTGCCGGGGCGTCCGGACTTTCATTGCGCCGCAACGCGGAATCTTCTGGCGAAAATCGAATTCAAGGTTAAGTCCGGCCTGGGCCCATTCATTTTTGAGGCGGGAGCCAACCGCTATCGGTTTGTTGGGCTGGAAATCACTCGCGCTGCCGGCCCGGTGGTCTCCGCGCTTTCAATTGCGCCCGAAGGAGCGACTGCCAACCACCTGGTCTTCGATCGCGTATGGATGCACGGCACTGCGCAGGACGAAACCACGCGCGCCCTCAACCTTAGCGGAATGTCCTACGTTGCAGTCGTCGATTCCTTCTTTACTGATTTTCACTGCATTGCAATTACTGGGTCTTGCACGGACGCGCAAGTACTGGCCTCCAGTGGTGGCAATGTGCCGACCGGCCCTTTTAAAGTCGTCAACAACTTTCTTGAAGCGGCCGGGGAAAACATCCTGTTCGGAGGCGGAGCGGCAACCATGACTCCCGCAGACATTGAAATCCGCGGGAACCACTTCTTCAAACCGATGACGTGGAAACCTGGAGAGCCCGGATTTGTCGGCGGCGCTTCGGGGCGGCCTTTCATCGTGAAGAACCTGTTTGAGTTGAAGAATGCGCAACGCGTCCTGTTGGAGGGCAACCTGCTCGAGAATTGCTGGGGAGGCTTCAGCCAGAACGGCTATGCGGTGCTGCTGACTCCAAAAAACCAGTCCAACCAGTGTCCGCTTTGCCGCGTGACCGATATCACTATCCGTTTCAACCGCATCACCAATGTTGGCTCAGTTTTCTCCATTGCCAACATCCGCTCCGACGCGGGGGGCGAAACCACTGCGGGTGAGCGCTACAGCATTCACGATGTGGTTGCGGACAATGTTCGCGGCGAGCAATATGGCGGCGCAGGATTGTTTGCGCAACTGATGGTAGAGGCCCCGCAGATGCGCAATGTTCAGATCGAGCACGTAACGGCATTTATCACTCGGGCCGCCTTCTCGATCGGGAACAACAGCAGGTTTGAAAACTTCAAGATCGCAAACAACATAGTTTCTACCGGCCGATATTCCGTGCTCTCCACCGGTGGAGGGCAGAGGAACTGCGCCTTCCAGGCCGATCCGGGAGGATTTTTCAAGAATTGTTTTTCCGATTCATCGTTTACCCACAATTTGATGATTGGCGGAGGGGGGTGGCCTTCGGGGAATTCGTCCGCGAAAGATGCGCGAGCAGCCGGCATTCACGAATCGCCGGGCCCAGATGGAATGCCTTACCGGCTGTGCGCGGACAAGGACAATGGAGAATGCAAGAAGGTTTCTCCCGCGCTGCACGCCGGAACGGACGGCAAGGACCTGGGCGCCGATCTTGAGAAGCTGCAGCGGATGCTGGCCAATGTGAAGTAGCTCTACTCGCTCGTTATCGGCTTGCGGTCCGCTTGCCACCACCCCATCAAGCGCTGTTTGCCGCGATACATCTTCTTGGCGCTATCGCGCAGCTTGCTCACTAATGGATAGCGCGATTTGATGAACCAGGGCACCCGGTGCACAACACAGCCGTATTTCTCTTTGTACGTGCCTTCCCCGCCCCAGTCATAAATCTGGGCCCCGCGCTTCTTCCAGTAACGCATGACATACCACTGAATGAATTCATTGGGGCGAAACCCTTGGCTGGAGCGGTAACTCGCGTTGCCCCAGAATTCGACGATCTTATTGAAGCCAGGGAAAATTCCGGTGGCGATGCATTTGCCCTCCGGATTCCGGGCCCGCACCAGCAGCACATTCCCGCCCGGCTCCAGATTGCGCACCAACGCGCGCACGCGCTCGACGTCATAGGTGGGCACGAGCCCCTGCTTGGCAAAAACGTCCTTGAGTTGTTCGTAATATTCGTCGGCAAAGCCGAGGTCGTGCGCTTCTGCAATGGTGACGCCGCTCTTCTCGGCCTTGCGCACGCACCGCCGACACGCGCTGTCCATCCCTTGAAACAGTTCATCTTCGGACTTGGTCAGATCGGTCCGGTAAGAAATGTAGTGGCTGGTCTGGAATCCCAGGGCGTGGCCCTCCTCGCCTGAAAAGTGAGGGTCGGAGACCTCCATATGCAGACATTTCCAGTCGTTCCATGCCGCCTGTTCCACTGCGGCCAGGGCGTCCGCGCGAGAGGTTCCCGGATCGAGATTGAATCCCATATATGGGGTCGTCCAGCCGGGAAACGAACTACCCAACACCTTGATTCCGAGGCGCGTGAAGGTGAGCCCCGTAAAATATCCAACCACTCTCCCGGATTCAGTCAGTTGCGCCAACACCGGACGCGCGTTCTGGCTCTCGGCAACAAATCGCACCCACTCGCGCGTCTGGAACACGGTGCGATCGGCGAACGAGTCCAACCGCTTCCAGTCAGCTTTTTCGAAATCTACAATTTCGCATTTCATTAGGGTTCTCTTGGGTGCGGACTACTTGTCGAACTGCATATCGGAGTAGCTGACCATCATTCGCGAAAGTGGCGTTTTCACTTTCGCCCACTGCTTGAACCCGTAAAACAGGCTGTAGACGCCGTGCATGGCCGTGGTGGGCAGCGAACGGTTCGACCCGGAAGTCGCAAGCTCGTACCCGAGCTCCTTCATGTAGCCGCCGATGAGTGCCTCAAACCGCGCCAGTTGCGCCTGCGGAAATTTCTCCTTCCAGCGCCCTACCGGATTAAATTTGCCCTCGTTCAAATCTTCCTTAAATGAAGTGAGCGGGTTCTTGACGGACCCGACACGGTGGGTCTGAATGCGCTCGTAACTGAGATCGCAATCGAGAAATGCCCCGATTTTCGCGAGCGCGCTAGCCGGGGTTTCCACCAGGTCCTCGTACCGTACCTCGAAGTAATTCGCGCCGAGCTGTTTCCCGTATGCGCGACACTTCCTGACGATCCACTCCCAGTACACCCCGGCAGCCAATAAACTGTTCTTCTTGTCCCAGGGCAGCGGACGGGTCCAGCCTCTTTTATCGAGAGAAAGCACAACATCACGCGGGTCGCGAATGATGTGAATGAACTTAGCATCCGGAAAATCGTGCTTGATTCGCAGCATGTGCGGACCATTCGTGGGCGTCGAGTCCACCCAGCGGTCCACGCACTGAGCGAGAGCAACCTCGTCCATCACAATTCGAAGGAAGTCGCTGCCTCCGCGGCACTCCCGCATCACTTTCTCTTCGATCTCAGCGGCGTTCAGCTTTGACGCCATGAAGGCTTTGCTTCGCAGCCACTCCTTCATCATGCGCTGGCGGTTGCGCCGCGAACCCAGGTCGCCGTAGATCGGTTCCAGCACGTCGTAGAAATTCATCTGCGTCCGGAACTCGGCGAAGCCGCCTGCGGAGAGAAGCAGGTGGTACATATAGCTCGACCCCGACCGCGGACAACCCACCGTAAACACTGGAGGCTTCATACTTACCAGCAGATCCCCTCATAGGACGCCGCCTGCGGACGACGGCTGGGATCAAGATTCACCAGGTCGATCACCCTCTGATTGGGAGTGAGAAGTTTGGCCAACTCGCTTTTCTCTACTTTGGTTCCGAGCACCACGACTTCCGCATCGCGAACTACCTCGGGCATATCAGTCGACAGCAGCGAACCGATGTGGGGAATCACTTCTTCGATGTACTGCCGATTGGATCCTGCCAGGCGTCCGAGTGAGACATCCTTGTCCCAGACTTTGACCTGGCAGCCTTCGCCAAGCAGCCGCTTGATCAGTTGCACTTGCGGACTTTCGCGCAGATCGTCAGTGCCAGCCTTGAAGCTGAGCCCGAGCATGGCGATCTTTCGTTTTCCGGTGCGCAGGACGGCTTCCACCCCGCGGTCCACGTGTTGGGCGTTGCTGGGCATCAGCGACTCGAGCAGCGGCAGCGCCAAGTCAAGTTCCTTGCCGCGATAGGTGATGGCACGCAAGTCCTTGGGCAAGCAGGAACCGCCGAACGCGAATCCGGGTGAAAGATACGCCGTGGAAACATTGAGTTTTGTATCGGACAAGAAGATTTTAGTGACCTGGTCCGCTTCCACACCCAGATGTTTGCAAAGCGTCCCGACTTCATTGGCAAATCCGACTTTCACCGCGTGATAAAGATTCGAAACGTATTTCACCATTTCAGCAACGCGGATGGGAGTCTCAAATGTTGCCGCGGGAACACTCTTGTAAAGCTCGCGTAACGGAGCCAGGTGCTGGGGATTCTGCGAACCCAGGATGGTGTAAGGCGGCTGCAGAAAATCGGCGACTGCGCTGCCTTCGCGCATGAACTCAGGGTTGTAGCAGACAGCAAAATCTGATCCCGCCTTCTTTCCGCTGGCGCCCTCGATCGCGGGGACCATCAAGGTTTCGGTGGTTCCCGGCAGGACTGTGCTGCGCAATACGATCGTGTGAAAACTGGATTTCTGCCTCAGCGCGGCACCGATCTCGCGCGAAACGTGCTCGACGTGGCTCAAATCCAGTTTGCCGCTTCGCAAACTTGGCGTGCCAACGCAGACAAAGGACATGTCGGAAGCCAAAACGGCTGCAATCGAATCGGTAGTCGCGTGGAGCCGGCAAGCTTTGCTGGCCTCGGCGACCAATTCTTCCATCCGCGCCTCGATGATCGGGCTGCGGCCGGAACTCAGCATTTCGACTTTCGTCTTGCTGATGTCCACGCCGGTAACCTTGTGCCCCATGTGCGCGAAGCACGCCGCGCTCACCGAGCCCACGTAGCCAAGGCCAAACAGACTGATGGATATCCCCACAAGGATCCTCGCGAAAACAGAAAGTCAGCGCAATTTTACCTGCGCATAAGTTTACCAGCGACTTACGACGGTCACTTGACCGACTCTGGGCGACGAACCTAAAGCTGAACTGTTCGAAACGGAAAGTAATTTGTCCCGAGCGAAACATAACGGTACGATCAAGCCGTGGCTTCTATCCGCAGAGTCTGGACGCGCCTCTCCCATATGAGCTGGGATGAATTCCGCACCCGGCTGGGCCAGGAGTTCGGCAAGCGGGCCGAGTACGTCTTCTACCGCGCAGGCTTGCTCGGCCAACCGGCAGTCCCCCATCTGAGTCCGCTCCAGACGGGCAAGTTCTTCTTCGCGCCCGACCAACTCGGAGAGCGCGTCGAACTCTTGAACAAACATCTGCCCTCGGCTGTGACCGAAGCGGTCGCAGAAGCAGAAGAAATCATGCAGCACCGTTTCCGCCTCCTTGGTTATCGGGGGATCGACTATGGCACCGAGATTGATTGGCACCTGGATGCAGTTCATGGAAAACGCGCCCCACTCAAGCCCTGGTACAAGATCCGTTTTCTCGATTTCGATGAAGTTGGCGATCACAAGATCACATGGGAATTGAACCGCCATCAACACTTCGTCACCCTGGCCAAGGCTTGCGTCTTCACCGGAGACGACAAATACGCTCACGAGCTGGCGCGACAGTTTCATTCGTGGCAAGCGGCGAATCCTTACCCCATGGGAATCAATTGGGGCAGCAGCCTGGAAGTCGCGTTCCGCAGCCTTTCCTGGTTATGGGTACGAAATCTGCTTGCCGGACATCGCACCGCGATTGCCTCGTTCGATCACGATCTACTGCGCGGGCTGGCGCGAAACGGGCGCTATATCGAACGCTACTTGTCCACGTATTTTTCGCCTAACACACACTTACTCGGAGAAGCGGTCGCGCTCTTCTTCATTGGCACCCTTTGTCCCAATCTTCCCGAGGCGCTGCGTTGGCAGCGGAAAGGGCTCGCCATTACTCTCGCGGAAGCTGAACGTCAGGTCCGCACGGACGGCGTTTACTTCGAGCAGTCTCTCTACTATCACGTGTACGCGCTGGATTTCTTTCTGCATCTGCGAGTCCTGGCATCCCGCAACGGTTTGGCGCTACCCGGATCCTTCGATGCGGTACTGAAAAGGATGCTGGAGGTGGTACGGGTGCTGACCCGGACCGGCGCCCCCGATGGCTTCGGGGACGACGATGGCGGCCGCGTCTTCAATCCGCGCCGCAACCGAGTGGAGCATCTATCCGATCCTCTGGCCGTGGCAGCGGCACTGTTTGAGCAAGATTCTCTCGCGCAATCCGTTGCGACCACAGAGGAGGCTCTGTGGTTATTCGGGCAGGCGGCGGTGCGCACAGCTGAGGACCTCGAAGAACCGCTGGCATCCGCAGCTTTTGCAGATGGTGGCCTGTACGTGATCGCGAACTCCGGCGAGCGAGCTGAGCAGATGTTGATCGACGCCGGCCCCCACGGAATTGGACGTGGCGGTCACGGACATGCCGATGCCCTAAGCGTAAGATTTTCCTTCAACGCGCGACGCTGGCTGGTAGATCCAGGTTCGTTCGTCTACATCACCCCCGACGGGGACCGCGACCAGTTTCGCGGCACGGCAGCGCACAATGCTCTACGCGTGGACAGACTCGACCAAGCCGTTCCCGATGGGCCGTTTTCGTGGAAGGCACTCCCTCAGGTGCAACCCGAGCACTGGGTGGCGGGCCGCTCATTTACGTTCTTTGCCGGCTCTCATCACGGATATCGAAGGCTACCCGATCCCGTGCTGCACCGCAGATTCATTTTCCATGTGCACGGCAAGTATTGGCTCATTCGAGATATTGCAGAAGGGCAGGCGCAACACGAACTGGAAATATTCTGGCGCTTCGCGCCTGAGTTGGATGTCGCCGCGGCCCCAGGTGCGTTGATCGCAACCTCTGCCGATGCGAAGCTCGCACTCTTGTCCGCAGGCGGCGAGCCTTGGGAGTCTGCCGTCGAATCGGGATGGGTATCTCCGGCGTATGGCGAAAAGCTAGTAGCGCCGGTTGGAGTCTTCAAAACCCACACCCAGCTTCCGGTCGAACACGCCACGCTACTGGTACCGCTGCAGGCGCGGGAGCCGCATGGCCGGTTCCAGCGGATAGATGCGAAGTCAACGGAGGTAGCGGCCTATCTCTACGAACAAGGTGACCGGAAGGACTACCTGATCTGCGCATCCGGGACGACAGACTGGAGAGTTGGTGAATTTCGCAGCGATGCGAAGCTGCTTTTCGTTTGCACTGCAAGCCAGGAAGTTACGCTAATGGTCTGTTGTCTGGCGTCCTTCCTGGAGATTGATGGGCACAAGGTGTTTTCGTCTCCAGCTCAGGTTGAATGGCTGGAGTGGGACCGGGTTGCAGGTCCGGCGGGCTCCGAACCGGAGTCACTGAAGTTTCTCGATCAGCAAATGCTTCGGGCTAGGGTTCCTGTACCCTAGAGGTTGCACGACTTGGGACAAGCTGATGTGTGGAATCGCAGGCATGATGAAGTTCGGCATCGACGCGCGCGTCGATGCAGGTGCGGTGCGGCGGATGTGCGCCGCCATGACTCATCGCGGCCCAGACGATGAAGGCGTTTATACGGATGGTCCGGCGGGCATTGGCATGCGCCGCCTCAGCATCATTGACGTCGCCGGTGGGCACCAGCCCATCAGCAACGAAACCGGCACCCTATGGATCGTTTTCAACGGCGAGATCTACAACCACGCCGATCTGCGTAAAGAACTCGAACCGCGCGGACACCGCTACCGCACGAATTCCGATACCGAATCCATCATTCATCTCTATGAAGAATACGGCCGGGATTGCGTCCGTTATCTGCGCGGAATGTTCGCTTTCGCCATTTGGGACCGCGAGAAGGGTACTCTGTTCGTCGCCCGCGACCGCCTCGGCATCAAGCCCCTCTATTACCGGCTGACGTCGGAATCCTTCCTGTTCGGCTCGGAAATTAAAGTGATCCTTGCGCACGGGAACCTGCGCCCCAATTTTCATTTTGCTGCGCTCCCGGAATACCTTGCATTCGGATATCTATCCGGCCGCGAGACTTTCTACGACGGGATCCTGAAGTTGATGCCAGGGCACCGGCTGGAGGTCGGCAAAACCGGCGAAGTCACGGTCGAGCAGTACTGGGACCTCGATGTTTCCAGCACCGGGCCGGTCCACGACGAAAGCTATTACCTGGAAGCCTATCGCGAACGCCTGGAGCAAGCGGTCGGAAGCCATCTGATGAGCGATGTTCCGCTCGGCGTATTTCTCAGCGGCGGCGTCGATTCCAGCGTAGTGGCCGCCCTGATGACTAAGATTCGAAAGTCCCCCGTAGAAACCTTCTCGGTGGGCTATGCCGAGGCGGCCTACAGCGAGCTGCCATACGCTCGAACGGTCGCCCGCCACCTGAACTCCGTGCATCATGAAGTTTTAGTGAGCGAGCAGGATTTTTTTGACGCCCTGCCGAACCTGATCTGGCACGAAGACGAACCCGTAGTCTGGCCGTCGAGCGTTTCGCTCTATTTTGTCGCCAAACTCGCGCGCGAGCGCGTCAAGGTAGTGCTGACGGGGGAAGGTAGTGATGAAACTCTGGGCGGCTACAGCCGCTACGCCTTCACTCTGAAGAATCTATCCTTCGACAAAATCTATCGCGGGATTATTCCGGCCTGGGCCCGCAAATCAGTGCGTGACCTGATTCGAGAGTCTCCCGTGATTGGCGCCACGCTTCGCCGTAAACTGGCGCACACCTTTCTTGGATTGGACGCAGCCTCGTGGTCTTCGTTTTATTTCGATAATTTCTTTTCTGCATTTGGTGAGGCGGAACAGACCCAACTCTTGACCGATGAGGCCCTGCAGAGACTCCCGCGCGGAGCGGCTTACGAACACGTGCTGTCGTACTGGGAACAATCCAGGGGAGATCTGCTGCAGCGCCTGCTTTACACCGATATCAAAACCTACCTCGTCGAACTGCTCATGAAGCAAGACAACATGAGCATGGCTGCATCAATCGAAAGTCGCGTACCCTTCCTCGATCATGAACTGGTAGAGTTCGCCACTCGGATTCCGCGGGAAGTGCAACTGAAGGGCCTCACGGGAAAGCATATCCTCAAGAAAGCGACGGAGGACCTGTTGCCGCATTCCATTCTGTATCGCCCCAAGCTGGGGTTTCCCACTCCATGGAGCGGTTGGATGAGGGGTGCGAGACTCGATGCAATTGAAAAACTACTGTTGGAATCCCGCAGTCTGCAGCGTGGATATTTCAGGCCGAAGGCTATCGAACGCATTTTTGCCGAGCATCGCGCGAAATATCGTGACCACTATGATCGAATCTGGCGTCTCTTGAACCTGGAACTGTGGCACCGCGTCTGCCTCGAAGGAGAAGCGGATTCGATTGACCGCAAGCACAAGTCCGCGATGGTATCGCCGTGAATCGGGCGGCTCAGGCGGGCGGATCTGAAATGCCCATTCGTCCGATTCCTGCGAACCGCCCCAGCGGCGTCTTGCTTTTGAGCCAATGCCGGGCTGCAAACCAGGAACGGTAGGTGCGGCGGAGCCGCCAGGCCCGAAGCCCTGCGGTCTTGCGACTCGCAGCGAGCGGATACCCGAGTTCCTCTAGAAAACTTCCCGTGAGCGCTTCAAAGTCCGCAAGCTGGTCAGGAGTCATCTTCTCCGCCCAGCGTCGCACGGGATGAAATCCGGCAGCCGGGTCAGACGAGAATGAGGAATTGGGCTCGCTGACCGAACCTATCCCAACCTGATGAATCCGATCGTAATCCAGTGGCTGCCCTACAAACTCGCCTAGACGTAAGAGAGTCTCCCGGGGATTCTCGACCATGTCTTCGTAATGGAGTTCGTAGTAATCAGGACCTAACTGCCTGCCGTACTCACGGCCTTTGCCGACAATCCACTCCCAGAACAGTCCAGCAACGTAAAGCTGTGCACGACGGTCCCACGGCAAGGGATAAGCCCACCCCTGCTTGGCGTACGACAGGGCCACGTCGCGGCCATCGCGAATGATATGCACGATCAGAGCGTCAGGAATCTGGCGCTTGATTTCCCGAATGTACAGGAGGTGATCCGGAGTGCAATCGGCCCATCGCTCGACCCCCTGCTGCCGAGCCATCTCTTCCATTACGATGCGCAGGAAGTCGCCGGCCCCGTGGCAGTGGTCGGTTATTTTTCCCCGAATTTGTTCCGCGTCGAGACCCGTCACCTGGAAAAGTTTGCTTCGCAACCAATAGTTCAGCAGGTTTCTCCGGTTACTCTCGCGTTGCAGGTTGCCGAACCGCGGCTGGAGAACGCTGAAGACGTTGGACTCGGCGCGATAAACCGCGAAGTTCCCCGCCGAGAGGAGCATGTGATACAAAACCGTAGTACCCGACCTGGGACAGCCCAACACAAACACGGGCGCCATCGAACGCACTGCACCGCTCGTGGATTTGTGCGCCGCCATTGCCGTCTCCAGCGTGGATTCCATCGCTTAATTAGACCTTTGCCGCAGTTCTTGTCGCTGCCATTACTTGCCCGGAAACCATGCCACGGTATGCAGCCAGCCATTCCTCCCGCACCGTCGCCCAGCGATAACGGCGCAGTTCCTCGGCCGCGTTCATACTCAGCTGATGCGCCAGTTGTGCGTCCCGCAGCACTCGCAACACATTTTCCGCCAGCGCGTCCGGAGCGCCAGGATCGGAAAGCATCCCTGTGCGGCCGTGCTCGACCAAATATTGCATCCCTTCGGGGGAAGTGCTAATTACCGGCGTACCCGAAGCAAAGGCTTCCAGCACGGAAACCGGCATATTGTCGAGGCGCGAACCATTGATAAAGATGTCAGCGCGATCGTAGTATTTCCCGATTTCTTCGCGCGAGGCGATCCCGCAAAAGTTGACGCCCGTAAGCTGCATCTCGGAGACCAGACTCCGAATCTCCCCTTCCAAAGGTCCTCCGCCTACCAGGTCAAGCTGTGCATCCGGAAACTCTCGTTGCACCCTGGCAAAAGCTTCGACCACGACGTCGATGCAGTAATAGCGGTGAAAACCGCGCGTGCAAACCAAATGGGGCCGCAGCGGCTGGCGAGTGCGATACGTGAACTGCGACAGATCCACAATATTCGCGACGGGAGTGACCCGCATGCCGAACTCGCGAAAGACGTCCACCAGGTACGTGGACGGCGTGATCACGCCTGAGGCGCGTTTGAGTACGGAGCGCGCGAACCACGAACCTCTCAAATGGTCCCGGGCTTCGCCGCTGTGGTAGTTGATCAGGGTCTTCTTGCCACGCAGGGTCGCGACCAGCCATGCTGGGAAAACCGCCACCACAAACGACGAGTACGACGCCGAAAAAATGTGCGCTACATCAACATCTCGCAAGCCGCGCCACAGTCCTGCAAGATAGAACGGCGTGCGGACCGCCGTCCGCAGCGCGGGCACTCGTGCGACCCACCGAAGTCCCGCAGGAAACCGAGGGTCCACGGGAATAAAGCTGGCCTGCACGTCAGGATCGTCCTTCCAGTGTCGCAGCAGCAAATCGGCCTGCACCGACTGCCCCCCCACATACCGGAGGGACGGCCCTACAACGGCGACTTTCAGGCGGTCTTGCAATAGTCCGTCCCGGCGCACGCTCCCAGGCACGCCAGTTTTGCGTGAGAGGAGCTCTACATAGAGGTCCTCAAACTTCCTGGTGATG
>Ga0137367_10003464_pt1 | contig 12746 bp, 5 predicted proteins | sample SagtaG_14_FD_104939 | JGI IMG/M metagenome (GOLD analysis project Ga0137367, IMG submission 104939) | Vadose zone soil microbial communities from Sagehorn Ranch, Mendocino, California, USA - Sage1_L_80_16 metaG | ecosystem: Environmental > Terrestrial > Soil > Vadose zone | place: USA... | reverse complement strand
CCGGGGTCCTCTCCGGTGGCCAGCGGCAGCGCCTGGCCATCGCCAGATCACTGGCGAACAAGCCCACGCTGGTCCTGGCGGACGAACCGACCGGTGCGCTGGATTCGGCCGGTGGCGAGGAGGTCATGGAGCTATTCCGCCGGCTTCACAAGGACGGCCAGTCCATCCTGCTGGTCACTCACGACGATGGCGTGGCGGCGTCGGCAGACCGGATCGTTCAGATGCGGGACGGTCGCATCGTGGGGACGGAACCCGAGGAAGCCCTTGCCGAGCGCCAGGCAGTCACCTTCGGTCCGGTTCTGGGGACTCCCCCCGACAGCCTCGCGTGACCGCGGTCTGGTTTCGGGCTCGAGCCCAGTTCCGCGAACGATGGCGGGCGTGGCTTGCGCTGGCATCGCTGATCGGGGTGGCCTCGGGCGTCGTGTTCGCAGCCGCCGCCGGCGCCCGGCGAACCGACAGCGCCTACCCCAGGTTCGAGCGGGCGCAGCGGGCCCTCAGCTTCACCATCTCTGCCGGCCACCGGGCGGCGCTTCCGTACCTGGAGAGGGTCCCTCGCCTTCCCGAAGTCATCGACTCGACGACCGCGTGGATGATTCCGGGCACCATCGTTGCGCCCCACGCCCAGCTGGGCTTTCCCGACGTCTTCCCCCTCATCGATCCGGCCCACCGATTCGGCGTCACCATCAACCGCTGGAAGATCCTGTCCGGCCGGGCACTGGATCCCGGTCGGCCGGACGAGGTCGTGGTCAGCTCCCCAATTGCCGCCAGGCTGGGCGTTCGACCCGGCAGCCGGGTCAGGTTCGACGTCCTCTTCGAAGACACTCAAGGGGAGATCGGAGACCGAACGGTCCTCTCGGTCCCTCTGAAGGTGGTCGGGGTGGAGATCGCTCCGGGTGAGCTGCCGGTGCTGTCCGGACAGAACCTGCCGGCCTTGCATCTGAGCCCCGCGTTCGCGCGGGTCCATCCAGATCTGCTTTATCCCCTGGAGAAGACGGCGATCGTGCGGACCCAGCCCGGCGTCACCCAGGCCGGGCTGCAGAAGCGATTCGATGCCGAGGGGATCACCGACCTGACGATGTTCTTCACCGGCGCGCAGCAGGAGAGCGCGGTCCAGCGGTCCAGCCATTTCCAGTGGTGGGCGCTGTGGCTGATCTCGGGTCTCACCGCAGTCACGGCGATCGGTATCTTCGGCCAGGCCCTTGCCCGGCAGGCGTTCTGGGAGTCCACCGAGGACCCGGTTCTCCTGGCGCTCGGCGTGAGCCGGCCGCAGCTTCTCGCGTCCGCTTTGGTTCGTGCTGCTGGGATCGGAGTCCTGGCCGCCGTCATCGGGGTGATCGTCGATGTGGCCCTCTCGCCACTCACCCCTATCGGCATCGTTCGCCCGGTCGAGCCCAATCCCGGAGTGCGGTTCGACTGGTTCGTGATCGGGGTGGGCGCCACGTTGACGCTGGCTCTCGTCGCCCTGCTGACCGCCATCCCCGCTTGGCGCTCGGGAGCGCTCGCGGCGAGAGCGAGGGGGAACATGGAACTCCCGGACGAGAAGCGTGCGTCGCGAGCTGTTATCGCACTGGCCGGGGCGGGACTGCCACCAACCACGGTCCTGGGCGTGCGCATGGCTCTCGAGCCCGGGAGCGGCCGGACCTCGGTCCCGGTTCGCACGACGATCGCGGGCACCACCTTCGGCATCGTTGCGCTTATCGCCGCCCTCACCTTCAGCACGAGCCTCCATCGCTTGGTGAACACGCCTGCGCTGTACGGCTGGAGCTTCGACGCTCTGACCGGCCCCCAGGGAGAGGCCACACCTTCTTCGTTGGCCCGCGCGGAGAGCATGCTGAAGAGCGACCGCACCGTCGGCGCCTTCGCCACTGGGACCTTGGTGGACGTCCACATCGGATCCCTCACCACGTACGGCCTGGCCTCAACCCCGGTCAGGGGGTCGGTCGGCTTTTCGGTCATCGAGGGACGCGCCCCTGTTACCCCCGACGAGATCGCTCTCGGGTCGGACACGTTCCGGAAGGTCGGCGCCAGGCTCGGGGCCCGGATCCTCGTCGGGGGCGGACCGACGAGGACCGGTGGCGTGCTGATGCGGATCGTGGGACGCGTGGCCATGCCGACCTTCTTCTTCACCGGTAATCAACCGGGCGAGGGAGTTGCGCTCTCCCTGGCCGGGGCGAAAGCCTTCAGTCCACGCTTCGTCGCGGATACTTTCTTCGTCCGCTTCGCCCCTTCGGTGTCGTTCCGAACCGGGCTGGGACACTTGCGGAACCTCGGGCTCTTCGTGCTGCCTCGCCGCGACGGTCAGGACTTGGCCGACATGCGAAGGGTCTACAACGTGCCCCTCGTCCTCGCCGGGATCCTGGCGACCATGGGCGCCGCGATGCTGGTCCACACCTTGCTGACCTCGATCCGCCGGCGGCGTCGAGACCTGGCCATCCTCAAGACGCTCGGCTTCGTCCGCCGGCAGGTTGGCGCCGCCGTCGCGTGGCAGGCCTCGACGGTGGCAGTCATTTCCCTGGTGGTTGGGATCCCGGTGGGGGTGGCCGCTGGGCGGTGGGCCTGGAGGCTCTTCACCGATCAGCTGGGAGTCATCCCGTCGCCGGCCGTGCCGATCACGGCCGTGATGCTCCTGGTCCCGGCCACGGTGCTCCTCGCCGTCGTCGTCTCCCTGCTCCCGGGCCGGATCGCTAGCCGGATGCGGCCTGCCACCGTCCTGAGGACCGAGTGACGTGAGCGCCGTCTTCCTTCGATTGCGGTCCGAGCTTCGCGCTCGGTGGCGGTCCTGGCTGGCCCTCGCGCTGCTGGTCGGCCTGGGCGGAGGTGCGGCCTTGGCCGCAGCCGCGGGAGCCCGCCGCTCGGAGAGCGCGTATCCAAGGTTCCTGAAGCTGCAGAAAGCAGCGCACCTGTACACGGGTGGAGGTCCGGAGAGCATCGACATGGAACAGGCCTTCGCCAAGATCGAGCGGTTCCCCGAAGTGCTCGAGTGGGCCCGGATCGACCTGGTCTCACCTCAAGTCAGGCTGCCGGACGGGGCGGTCATCGGCCTCCCCGATGTGGCGGCCGCGACCGACATGCAGGCGAAGGTGGGACTTGCCTTCAATCGCGTCAAGGTCCTGTCGGGCCGCCTGTATCGTCCCTCCGCACCGGAAGAAGCGGTCATCGACTTCACCACTGCCGAGCGCTACCGCCTGTCCGTGGGAAGCCGGCTCGGCGTCATGGTGGCGGGGCCGCGCCAGTCCGCCTCGTTCGTCCCGGTTCGGGTTGTCGGGATCGTGGCAAGCCCGGGCAGTTTCCCCGCGGTGGGCTCGTTCAGCACCGCCAGCATCGCCCTGACGCCCGCGTTCGTTCGGACCCACCACGTCGAGCTCGATCCCACGAACGCTTCGCTACTCATCCGGCTTCGCCGGGGTTCGGCCGACATCGCGGCCTTCCAACGTGACATGAACAAGGCCGGGCTCGGCGACGTGGACATCCCGTACGTCGAACCGGTCGCCACCGCCGCGGTCCAGAAGTCGATCCGGTTCGAGTCTCGAGCCCTGTGGATCCTTTCTGCATTGATCGCCATCGCCGCACTGGCCATCGTGGGGCAGTCCCTGGCCCGGCAGACGGTTCTCGAGTCGACCGATTACCCGGTGCTCCGTGCCGTGGGCCTTTCCCGGCGGCAGCTGGTCGAGCTCGGGCTGATCAGGGCGACGATCATCGCCATCGTCGGCGCCCTCGCAGCGGTGGTCGTGGCCATCCTCCTCTCGCCGCTCACCCCCATCGGCCTGGCCCGCATCGCCGAACCCAACCCGGGCATGGCCGTGGACGGCCTCATCGTGGCAGCCGGAGCAGCCCTTACGGCCGTTCTCGTGATCCTGGCATCTGCCGGGCCGGCGTGGCTGGCGGCCCGATCGGCGGCTCGCCTTGAAGGTTCCGGGCCGGTCTGGACGGCGAACTGGACGGCACGATTCGCGGGGCGGGTCTCCCTTCCGCCCGCAGTCTCGGCGGGAACGCGCCTGGCCCTCGATCCCGGGCGAGGGCGGAGCTCCGTGCCCGTCCGGTCGGCAGCGCTGGGAGGGACCCTGGGCATCGCCGCGCTCGTGGCCTCGCTCCTCTTCGGAACGAGCCTGACATACCTCCTGGCGACCCCCCGCCTCTCGGGTGCCGCGTGGGACATGTTCCTCGTCGTGGGGCCGGACCAGGGGAAGACCGCCACATCGGTGATCCGGTCGGATCCCGACGTGGCCGGTTACTCCTTCCCCGGCGGATTCGTGAACCTGAACCTGGCCCGGAGCTCGGTGTTCGGGTTCCTCGTCGACGGGAAGGGAGGGATCGAGCCGGTCATCGCGGACGGAAGGGCGCCCTCGTCCGGACAAGAGATCGCCCTGGGCCCCGCCACCCTGCGGTCCCTTCATACCGCCATCGGGAGAACTATCGATGTGCGACTCGATGAGAACGGCGGCCCGTCGGGGCCGCGCGTGCAGATGACAGTGGTGGGGGAGGCCATCATCCCCTCATCGCCGTTCGGTACCGCCGAGCAGGGAGCCGGGGCCGCGCTGACCTGGGACGGCTACCTCCGTTTCCATCCCGAGACCAGCGACGAACTCCCCTACCTGATCCGGTTCCGGCCGGACGTTGATCGGGATCGCGCGGTCTCCCGCCTCCTCCAGAAGTTCCCGGATGCGTTCCAGTTCACGTCCCAGCGCTCCGGTGACCTGGCCAGCCTCAGCCGGATCGCCAGAGTCCCGGTTCTCCTTTCAGGGCTGGTGGCGGCCATCGCCGCAGGGACCCTCGTCCACGCCCTAGTGAGCGCCATCCGAAGGCGCCGCCGCGACCTGGCGATCCTGAAAACCCTTGGCTTTCTCGGAAGGCAGATCCGCGCGGCGGTGGCGTGGCAGGCCACCGTTCTCGTCGTCGTCTCGCTGCTCATCGGGGTCCCACTCGGAATCGCAGCGGGACGGTGGGGGTGGCGGGCCTTCGCCGAGAACGTCTCGGTCCTGCCGGTGCCCAAGATCCCCTGGGTCGCAGTCGCACTCATCGTCCCCGGCGTGATTGCCCTCGCCAACCTGATCGCCCTAGTTCCCGGCCGGATCGCCGCCCGGACCGAGGCCGCTCGAATCCTGAGGTCGGAGTGACATGAGCGCGGTGTTGATGCGGGCCCGGAGCGAGCTTCGAACCTTCCGGCGATCGATGGTGTCCCTTGCAGTCCTGGTCGCCTTGGGGGCGACCGTGGTGATGGCCGCGGGGGCGGCCGCCCGGCGGACCGACAGCGCATATCCGCGGTTCCTTCGCGCCCAGCGTGGCGCCGATTTCTTCTTCCTCACTCCATCGGCGGACGAGGTTCCCGGTGTTCACCCCGAACCGGTCTCCAAGCTGCCCCAGGTCGCATTCGCCGAGCCCGTCAAGTGGGCGTTCTTCATCGTCAGGGGCAAGTTCGTTCCGGGCCTGGTCCGCTCGGAGGATCCGACAACGAGCTCTGTCGATCGATTCAAGATCGTCCAGGGACGGGCGGCGGATCCGCATGACCCTGGAGAAGTTTTGGTCTCGCTGCGCGGCCGTGAGGCGGGCCTGCGACTGGGCGAGAGCTTCCCGGCAAGCCTTCCAACTGGCGCGCCGCCGTTCAACGACTTCGCCACTGGACTGAAGAAAGCGCCACTCCGGATGCGGGTCGTGGGGGTGGCGGCCGCTCCGGGCGGGTTCCCGCCGCAGGTCAGCGAGATCAGCCCACTCTTCTACCTGACGCCGGCCTTCTTCCAGCGGTATCCGAACGGGTACGACGCGACGCCGAACTCGTTGCTCATCAGGCTGAAACGAGGCCCGGCCGACCTCCCTGCGTTCGAGGCGGGCATCGAACGCGTCATCGCGAGCCGGAACATCCCGTTCCACGTCCTGGAACGCGGCAATCAGGACGCCAACGTCCAGCGTTCCTTCCACCTCCAGGCACTGGCCCTGTGGCTGCTGGCCGCCATGGCCTCGCTGGCGTTCCTGCTCATCCTGTCCCAGACGCTGGCCAGGCAGAGCTTCCTCGAGGCCGACGAGTATCCGGCCCTGTCCGCGCTGGGGATGAGCCGAGGGCAGCTCTGGGGACTCGGCCTGATCCGAGCCGCAGCGCCCGCGGCGGCCGGTGCACTTGTTGGCCTCCCCGTCGCACTGGCCCTCTCCACGTTCTCTCCGATCGGACTGGCCCGAACGGCCGAACCCACACCGGGCCTTCTCGCCGACTGGACGATCCTGGGTCTCGGCGTCCCCGTCACCATCCTCCTGGTGTTGGCGTTCGCTGCGATTCCCGCGCGGCGAGCGGCCGCACTGGCAAGCAGGACCCTGGAGGGCCGGGATCGGGAACCCGCCACCCGTTCGTCGGCGATGTCCCGTCTCGCCGCCAAGGCCGGCTTTGGTCCCTCAAGCGTCGCCGGGGTCCGTCTCGCACTCGAGCGGGGCCGGGGACGAACGGCGATCCCCGTGAGGTCGTCCATCGCCTCCGTCTCGCTCGGCATCACCGTCCTCGCCGCCGCCGCAACGTTCGGCGCCGGCCTCCACCACCTCTTGGACGTCCCGCGCCTGTACGGCGTCCCGTGGGACATGACGGTAACGAGCAGCGACGACGAGGAGGTCCAAACTAACTTCGCCGTTGTCGGTGCCCGGCTCCTCTCGCTCCCCGAAGTTCGCGGCGTCTCCGTCGGACGCTGGGGTCTCACGATCACGATCAAGGGGCAGGACATCGGGACTACCGCGTTCGATCCGGTCGCGGGGACCCGGGTCGTTCCGGCGATCCTGGAAGGCCGCGGTCCCTCCGTTCACGTCCCTGCAGACAGGACTCTTGAGGCCGTCCTCGGGACACGGGTCATGAGCAGGCTGGGCCTTCGGATCGGCCAGGCCGTCCCGGGTCGGCTCTTGGAACTCGATCTGCCGGTCCGGGTCAAGGTAGTGGGGCGGGGCGTCCTCCCATCGTTCAACGAATCGACTCGGATCGGGGACGGGGCGTGGGTCTCGTACCAGGCCGGGATCGAGCTCGCCGGGCTTGATCCCTCATCGCAAGAGGCCGCTCCGAATTCAGCGTTCCTGGACCTCCGGCCGGGCGTGGCCCACGGCCCGTTCCTTCAGCGGATGGCGGACTATCTGGGCACGAAGGTCGACGAGGACCTGTTCGAGCCGCCCGTGGCGACGGCGAGTGACGTCGTCAGCTTCGGACGGATCCGCAACATGCCCGAGCTCCTGGCCGGGGTCCTGGCGCTGTTCGCCGCGGCGACGCTGGTCCATACCCTGGTCAGCGCCGTTCGAAGAAGGCGCCGGGACCTCGCCATCCTGAAGACGCTGGGCTTCGTCCGGGGGCAGGTCCGCCGTTCGGTCGGCGTCCAGGCAACGACACTCACCGCGATCGCACTGGCCATCGGGCTCCCCGTCGGTGTCGCAGTCGGTCGGTGGTTGTGGGCGAGCCTCGCGAACGAGCTGGGCGTGGTGAGTGCGCCTGTCGTTCCGGTGACCAGCGTGTTCCTCGCCATCCCCGTCGCACTCGTTGCGACAAACCTGATCGCGGCCCTCCCTGCTCGTTCGGCCGCCAGGACCCAGCCCGCCATCGTTCTGAGGAGCGAGTGATCAGGAGATGAGCGCGGTGTGGATGCGGGTTCGGAACGAGATCGGCGCCCGGTGGCGAACCCTGGTTGGACTCGGGCTGCTGGCTGGCCTGTTGGGAGGCGTCGTGATGACGGCGGCGGCCGGCGCCCGGCGAACCGACTCGGCCTACTCGCGGTTCCTCGCGGACGCCCGGGCACCCGAACTCTCCGTGAGCAGCGGTTTGGTGAACTCCAAGACCTTCGACCTGGCGAAGGCCGCCCACCTCCCTCAGGTGGCGGAGGCCAGGGAGTTCGTCTACGTGAATTACGGAGCGAGGACCAAGGCCGGCAAGGAGTTCACGGCGTTCGGCGATGCCGGCGGTGTCGCCGGCCCCCTCCCCTACTGGGGCGATGACTTCAACCGACCGCGCATCGTGTCCGGACGGCTCTCCGATCCCACACGCTCCGACGAGTTCGTCATTGGGGAGCCGTTTGCTCGACGCGAGGGCCTCACACCGGGAACCGTCGTCCAGATGGCCCTCTTCGACGCCACCACCTTCCAGCCGGGCCCACTCTTCACGATGAGGCTGGTCGGAGTGGTGGCCCTTCCGGGGATGCTCCCCGCCGCTCCGGAATTCGTCCAGGTCCTTTTCACCCCGGCATTCTTCCGCCAGTACGCGGGCAAGTACGGCCAGGTTCCCACCCTCCTGGTCAAGCTGAAGCACGGGCAGAGCGACGTGGCCGAGTTCGAGCGAGCGGCGGACCGGGTGGGGGCCGGAGCATCCTCGGTGGGCCCCGCGGCTGGATACGACAACAAGGTCGTCATGGAGCGAGTCACGCACCTCCAGGGGCTGACATTGTGGATGTTCGCGGGCCTGGCGGGCCTGGCTGGACTCCTGATCCTCGGGCAGACGTTGGCCCGTTTCACGTTCCTCGAGTCGACCGAGAACCCGATCCTCCGGACGCTCGGCATGACCCGGGGCCAGCTCTTCGCTTTGGCCATGACCAGGGCCGTGGTGGTCAGCGCGGTCGGAGCGGTCGTCTCCGTGCTACTGGCGGTGGCCGCCTCCCCCCTCATGCCGGTCGGCCTGGCCCGTCTCGCTGAACCGAACCGAGGAATCTCCGTAGACGGGCTCGTTGTCGGGGGCGGGGCGGCGCTCCTCGCCGCGATGATCTTCGTCCTGGCCGCCATCCCCGCGATCATCGCGGCGAGGGCGTCCGAAGCCGGAGTCCTCGCCGCGGGCGAGGTCGGAGGGTCCGCTCGCCCCGGCACGATCGCCGGCGTTCTGGCCCGAAGGGGAGGCCGGCCCTCCCTTGTTACCGGGGTGAGGATGGCGTTCGAGCCGGGACGAGGCCGAACCGCGGTTCCCGTCCGAACGGCGCTCGCCGCCGTGGTCATCTCGACGCTGGCCCTCGGAACGAACATGGCATTCATCGCGAGCTACGGGCACTGGCGGGCGACCCCCCGCCTGTACGGATGGAACTGGGACGCGACCATCGGAGGGGCGTTCGGCGCTCCCGATGCCACACCTCAGGCGGTGGCCAAGATCCTCGGTCAGACCAAAGCGACTGAAGCGTGGTCGGCGGGCACCATCGTCCCGGCGATCCGGCTTGTCAGTGGACGCCACGCGCCCGCGGAGGTGAACGTGTGGGGGATCGATTCCGTCAGGGGCTCGGTGCTTCCTCCGGTCGTGGAAGGACGATGGCCGTCGGTTCCCGATGAGGTTGCCTTGGGATCCGATACCATGCGCGTCCTGGGCGCGCACGTCGGCGAACGGATCGTGCTCCGTACCAACAGCGGGACGGCGTCGATGCGCGTCGTCGGCCAAGCGGTGTTCCTGGAGCTCGGGGACGCTCTCTCGCCCGGGCTGGGGGTTGGGGCCGGCTTCACGTTAGAGGGAGCCAAGCGCCTCGTCCCCACAGCCGAGGAGAGGGCCTTCCTCGTTCGGTTCCGACCGGGCACCGACGTGCAGTCAACCATCGCCCGGCTCAACCGCACTCGACCGATCGACGGCATCGTCAACGGACCTCTCGGCGGAACCGATATCGAGCTCTACTCCCGCGTCGAGCGGGTCCCGCTGGCCCTCGGATCCCTTCTGGCGCTGGCGGCGGTGGCCACGCTCGCCCACGTTCTGATGTCGGCCGTGCAGAGGCGTCGCCGCGACCTGGCCATCCTCAAGACCATCGGGTTCGTTCGCGGCCAGGTCCAGGCCACCGTGGCGTGGCAGGCAACCGCGTTCACGACGGCGGCGCTCATCCTCGGTATCCCGCTGGGGATCGCAGCCGGGCGGTGGTGGTGGACGCTGTTCGCGGCCCGGACGGGCATCGTTCCTGACCCGGTTGTCCCGCTCGCCTTGATCGGCGCTCTGCTCCCGGCCGGGCTCATCCTGGCGAACGTGGTGGCGGCCCTTCCCGCGCGCATCGCTGCCCGAACCCAGCCCGCGCTCGTCTTGAGGTCTGAATGATGCCTGCGATCGTCATGCGTCTTCGAACCGAGATCCGCTCGCACTTCGTCGCGACGGTCGCCCTGGTCCTGCTCATCGGTGTCGCAGGTGGGGCCGTCCTGGCGACCGCGGCTGGCGCGGGTCGAACCGACACCGCATTTCCCCGGTTCCTGGAGGCATCACACGCGGGCCAGGTCCTCATCTCGCCTCAGGCAACCGGACTGAAGGGATTCTACGCCGACATCGGACGCCTGCCGGAGGTCGAGAGGACCGGGGCGGCGGCCGGTGTATTCCTGTTCTACCTTTCGCCGTCGGGCCAGATCGATCCCAGCCTTGTCACAACCTTCGATTCGGTGGACGGACGACTCGGCTACACGGTCGATCGGCCGAGGCTGATCGAAGGAAGGCTCCCCGATCCCAAAGACCCGACCGAGGGCCTCGCCAACCGTTTCCTGGCGGAGCGCCTGCACCTTCACGCCGGTAGCAAGCTCTCTCTCATCTCCTTCAGGGAGCAGCCGCCTCTCGACCAGTCGAAGGTCCGGCCCTCCGATTACGTCAGGCTCACGTTCACGATCACGGGTGTCGGAGTGCTCCCTACCGACGTGGTCCCCGTGGCGCAGCTCGATTCCCTTCCGCAACTCCTGGCCACGCCTGCCTACTTCCGCACGTACGCCGACCCGAACTCGCTTGCGTTCGATGGGCTGTTCGTCCGCTTGAAGCAGGGAGCCACCGTGAAACGGTTCCACCAGAAGGTCGACGAGATCGCTTCGCGGCACCAAGAGGAGATCGGCGGCAACTACTTCTTCGCCGACGAGTCCGACCACAACGCCCGGGTAGAGCGGGCGATCCGGCCGCAGTCGATCGCGCTGGCGCTGTTTGCCCTCCTGACCGCTGCCGCAGCCTTGCTCGCCATCGGCCAGATCCTGTCGCGGCAGCTCTTCGTCGACTCGAGCGACCATCCGATCCTTCGCGGCCTCGGGATGACCCGAACCGAGCTGATGACCTTGGCCATGCTGCGGGTGATCCTCATCGGGGTCGCTGGGGCGGTCATCGCGGTCGTTGTGGCGTTCCTCGCCTCCCCGATCTTCCCAATCGGCCCCGCAAGGCTGGCCGAGACCAACCCCGGCTTCTCGGCCAATGCCGCGATCCTCGGCCTGGGATTCGCAGGCATCGTCCTCGCACTGATCGCGGTCGCTAGCTATCCGGCATGGCGAGGGGCGACGGCGGCGGCTGGCGTGCTTGGAGCGGGGGAGGTGCGGGGTTCGGAGCGTCCATCCCGCGTGGCGAATGCGGCAGCGCGAACCTCCGCCCCGCCCACGATGTCCACCGGGCTCCGAATGGCCCTCGAGCCGGGCCGCGGGCGGACCGCGGTGCCGGTGCAAACGGCTTTCGTCGGCCTGATCGCGGCTATCGCCGCCGTCGCTGCGGCCTTCACCTACAGCACCAGCCTGAACCGCCTGGTGAGCACGCCGCGGCTCTACGGCTGGAACTGGGACATGTTCGTCGACGTCGGCTTTGGACCCATCGGCACCCCGTCTTCCATCCGGGAGGTCTCAGCTGACCGATCGATCGCCGCGTTGTCAGCCGGGACCTATGGAGCCAATGGCAGCATCGCCATCCAGGGAAGGCTGGTGCCTGCCGTCGGGATCACGCCCATCAAGCAAGAAGTGTTCCCCACGATGGTGGACGGGCGGCCACCATTCGCGCCCGAGGAGATCGTCCTCGGCAGATCGACGCTTCGAGCGGCGCACGCGAAGATGGGGGACACCATCACGGTGACCGTCAACGACAATCCCCAGCGAATGCGCGTCGTCGGACGGGCCGTGTTTCCGCCCATGGGACGGGGATCGTTCACCCCGACCGGGCTTGGTGAAGGTGCGATGCTCACGGCGAGAAGCTTCGCTCCGTCATTCGTGCGCCCTGACCAGGTCTACAACTTCATCCTCATCCGGCTCGAGCCCGGTACAGACCGCGACGCGTTCGGCCGTCGACTCCAGGCATTTCTTGCTACATCGGTTCCGGGGTGCAGCGATCAAGTGAGTATCTGTTTCCCCCGGCCGGTGGAACGACCGGCCGACATCGCCAATTACGCCCGCGTTCGGGCCACGCCGTTGATCCTGGCCGGACTGCTTGCCGTGATCGCCGCCGCCGTGATCGGGCACGCCCTGGTCACGTCGGTGAGGCGGCGACGCCACGACCTTGCCATCCTAAAGACGCTCGGCTTCGTCCGACGGCAGGTCTCCGCCACGGTGGCCTGGCAGGCCACGACCTTCGCCGTGGTGGCCCTCGCACTGGGCCTACCCATCGGCATCGCGGTGGGCAGATGGATCTGGACGGTGTTCGCCGATCAGCTCGGCGTCCCACCCGAGCCGGTGGTCAACCTCCCAGTCATTCTGCTGGCCGTGCCAGCGACGCTTCTGTTGGCCAACCTCATCGCCGCCGTGCCCGGCCGGGTGGCCTCCCGCACCCAACCGGCAGCGATCCTGAGGACGGAATGATGAAGCCGGTCTTGATCCGTGCGCGCTCGGAGCTTCGGGCGGGCGTGCGCTCGTGGATTGCCCTGGCGATCCTGGTCGGTCTGGGCGGTGGCTTCGTGATCGCGGGGGCTGTCGGGGGCCGCAGGACCGATACGTCCTACGATCGCCTCGTCAGGACGTCGCGCGGGTGGGACGTGCTGGTCACGAACTACCCGGACCCAGGGATCGCCACCTTCGATCCGGCGAAGGTGGAACGTCTTCCCCAAGTCACAGGGGCCGCCCGCTTCCTCTACGAT
>Ga0137367_10003458_pt1 | contig 12759 bp, 13 predicted proteins | sample SagtaG_14_FD_104939 | JGI IMG/M metagenome (GOLD analysis project Ga0137367, IMG submission 104939) | Vadose zone soil microbial communities from Sagehorn Ranch, Mendocino, California, USA - Sage1_L_80_16 metaG | ecosystem: Environmental > Terrestrial > Soil > Vadose zone | place: USA... | reverse complement strand
GCGGTGACGGCCGACAGGGGGAGGGCCAGGCGCAGCACGCCGATCACCCGCCCGGTATCCAGGACCGGCAGCGCGACATAGAGGAGCGGCGCCTGAACGGTGGCACTGCGCCTGACATCCCGGCCCACGCGGCCCCCGAGCGCCGCCGTCACTTCCGGACGATCGCCGTGGTTCTCCAGCCGCCCGAAATCCTCGGCCGATCGCTCGGACTCTCCGACCACCCGCCCGTCGGTGCCGATGAGGGTCACCCGCGCCCCCGTGGGCCTCGATCCCCGTGCCACGAAGGCCTGAGCCGGCGCCGGGTCGCCCGCCCGGAGCACCTCCCGCGCCTCGTCGTGCAGGACCCCCCCGATCGACGCGAGCCGGGCCTCGAGCGACTCGACCGCGAACTGCTCGAGGGCGTGATCGAGATAGAGCCCCGCCGACAGGGACGTGACGGCCACGAATCCGACCAGGGTAAGCGTGAGCTTCAGCGCAATCCGGCGCCGGATGGCGCGGAGCAGGAAATGCATCAGGCCTCCGGATCCAGCCGGTAGCCGACGCCCTTGACCGTCACGATGCGCCGTCCTTCATCGCCAAGCTTCACCCGCAGCCGCCTGACGTGGACATCAACCGTGCGCGACTCCAGCTCGCCCGCCGCCGCATAGCCCCACACCCGGTCCAGGAGAAACTCGCGGGCGAGCACGCGGCCACCGGCCTCGGCCAGCGCGCGAAGGAGGTCGAACTCCTTGGGGGTCAGCCCGACCGGGGCTCCATCGACGCGCACGGTGTGGCGAGCCACATCGATGAGCAGCTTGCCGGTGACGATCGGCGCGGCGCCGGCGGGAGCCCGCGAGCGTCTGAGGACGGCCCGGATGCGGGCCACGACTTCCCTCGGGGAAAAGGGCTTCACGATGTAGTCGTCGGCGCCCAGCTCGAGCCCGAGGACGCGGTCGACCTCCTCCCCTTTCGCCGTGAGCATCACGATGGGGAGCGGCGCGGTCGCAGGATCCTGGCGCAGCCTGCGACAGACCTCGAGCCCGTCCATCTCGGGGAGCATCAGATCCAGCAGGACCAGATCGGGCGGCCTCGCCCTCACCTGGCGGAGGGCGTCGGCGCCGTTGGTGGACTTGACGACCTGGTAGCCTTCCCGCTCCAGGTGAAAGGCGAGCAGACCGCGGATGTCGGGCTCGTCCTCGACGATCAGCACCCGGCTTGCCATGCCGCGCTTATCTTACCAGCGGCGGGTCTCCCCCAGTCTGAAGATCCAGGCGCGATCGGCGCCCATCCCCCGGCGCGCGGCTTCGGCGAGCATGCGCCGCGGCGGCTCGTCGAGCGGCTCGTCGGCGAGGTCGAAGGTCCCCCAGTGGATGCCCAGCAGCACCCGGGCTCTTAGATCTTCGGAGGCCTGCACGGCCTGCTCGGGCGTGGTGTGAGTGAACCGCATGATGGCGGCCGGCACATAGGCGCCGATGGCGATGGCAGAGAGGTCGAAGGGCCCGACCCGCTCGCCCGCCTCCTTGAAGCCTCCGAAGTAGCCGCTGTCGCCGCCGAAGTACAACCGCCGGCTCGCGCCGAGCATGGCCCAGGAAGCCCAGAGGCGCCGGTCCCGGTCCCAGAGTGTCCGCTGGGCGAAGTGCTGGGCGGGGACGCACACGAAGGAGAGCCCGCGATGCTCGCGCGTCTCCCACCAGTCCAGCTCCTCGACCCGGGTGATCCCGTTGCCCGCCAACCAGGCCTTCAGCCCGAGCGGCACGAGGAAGAGCGGATCATGGGCGGAAGCCAGCCGCTTGACGGTCGGGAGGTCGAGATGATCGTAGTGATCGTGAGAGATGACGACGACGTCGATGCGCGGAAGGTCCTCGAAGACCAGGCCAGGCGGACTGAGCCGCCGCGGTCCCGCCCAGGACAGGGGGCTCGCGCGATTCCCCCAGTGGGGATCGGTCAGGACGTTCACCCCGTCGAGCTGAATCAGCAGGGTCGAGTGCCCGATCCAGGTCACGCTCGGGTTCGCCGTCCCCGCCCGGAGCGTGGCGCCGTCGTTGGCCACGCGCGGAGCGTCGAAGCTCCGCGGTGACACGAGGCTCGCCAAGGCGCGACGGGTGAAGAAGCTCCAGCGCGTCCAACCGTCGGGGCGCTTGAACTCGGGATCCGGGTTCCTGAAGCCCCCCGCGACGTGATGCGAGGACTGGCCGGGAAGGGGCTCGGTCCCGACGCCGGCGCACCCCACCCACAGGAGGGACAGCGCGAGGAGAACGCGGCGGGGGCGCACACATCGGAGTGTACCCGCGACGCGGCGCGTCCCACCAGCGCGACGGGGCACGTCGCTGAGAACAGCTCTCGTTTTCAGTGGCCGGCAGGCTCTGTCACCGGCCTGCTTCCGTCCGCGGAGACGCGGGCCGAGGGCAAGAGCCCGAGCAGCCTGAGCCGCTTGCGCAGCGTGTTGCGATTGATCCCGAGAAGCCGTGCGGCCTTGAGCTGATTGCCTCCCGACAGCTCGAGGGCCTGGCGCAGCAAGGGCAGCTCGATCCGTGTCATGACGCTTCGGTAGAGCCGCCCACTCTCCACGAGAGCCGCCTGGCGGACGAAGCCGGGCACTACCGTGTTCACGAACTCGTCGAAGTTGGCGATTGCCCTGGAATCAGTCATCGGTCCTCCAGCTGATCTAGCAGCAATCATTGTGCCCGTCGAGGGTCTCAGGAAAATCACGCGGTTCGAAGGCGCGGGAGGCCCGTTCAGCTCGCGATGCCCACGGCAGGAGCAGGGATGCCTAGAGCTTGCGCAGACACAGCGCCTCCAGTCCCAGGAGACGGTGGCGAGCGACGGTCCAGAGCGCCCCGACCGCCTCGTGGAGCACCGGAGCCGATGGACAGAGAAGTCGGGCCAGGAGGCCGCCGCGGCCGAGTGGCGTCACGCCCACGCGCGCGTCGAGTCGGGCCGCGTCGACGACGGCGACCAGCTCGTCGGTGAGCCGATCCCACTCCTCCCGCGCCGGCGCCATCGCCACGAAGGTGGCGACATAGCCCTGCCCCTCGGCTCCACCCAGGCCCGCCCGCGAGCGCGCGCCGGGGAGCCGGGCGCGTTCCCTCAACAGGAGGCCGCGCCGATCTCTCACGACGATCGCGCTGTCGAGCTCATCGAAGCGCCAGCGCTCCCCCCGGGCGATTCGGCCGACGGCCCAGGCGTCGAGGGCGATGAGCGTGGACTCTGGCGCCAGCGCCACCTCGATGCTCTGGCGCAGCCGCGCCCCGGGCGAGGGAATCAGATGATCCGGGAGATACTCGAGCGCGGCGTCACCCTCGAGGACCGCGGCGAAGCGCTGGACGGCCGGAGCGCCCGTGCTGCGGTACACGCGGGTCGCGGCCGCCGTCGTGAGACAGACGCGGCTGCCGGAGCCGAGGGTGACCGAGGTCTCGACCGCGTCGCCGCCGACCAGCCCGCCGGTCGGGTTGAGCAGCATCAGCGTGGCGACCCCGCTCCCGTCCAGGTCCATGGACTCCAGCGCCTGGAGGGGGAGGGTGAAGCGCCGCTCGGTGAGGACCGTGCGTGGTCCCCGGCGCTCGAAGGCGAGCCGCAGCAGGCCGTCTCGCCCCACGCGCCGGAGAGGCTCTTCAGGACTCGAAGAGCAGGTCGTGGCGGATCCAGTCGACCACGGCGTCGGCTCCGGTGCCGTCCCTGAGATTGGTGAAGACAAACGGCCGGCCTCCTCTCATGCGCTTGGCGTCTCGCTCCATCACGGCGAGGTCGGCGCCGACATGCGGCGCCAGATCGATCTTGTTGATGACGAGCAGACCCGATCGCGTGATGCCGGGTCCGCCCTTGCGGGGGATCTTGTCGCCCTCGGCCACGTCGATGACATAGATGGTGGCGTCCACCAGCTCCGGACTGAAGGTGGCGGCCAGGTTGTCGCCCCCGCTCTCGACGAAGAGGAGCTCGAGATCCGGGAACCGGCCGCGCAGCTGGTGGACCGCCTCGAGGTTGACCGACGCGTCCTCCCGGATGGCGGTGTGCGGGCAGCCGCCCGTTTCCACCCCGATCACGCGCTCGGCGGGCAGCGAGCCACGACGGATGAGGAACTGGGCGTCCTCCTGGGTGTAGATGTCGTTGGTGATCACCGCCATGTCATATCGATCGCGAAGACGCAGCGCCAGGGCCTCGACGAGAGCCGTCTTCCCCGAGCCCACCGGGCCGCCGATGCCGACCTTGAGCGGCCGGGGAATGCGAGACTCCGCCCTCATGACCGGAACAGCCTCGCCTCGAGCCGCTCGTGCCGTGCCCCCTGGATGTCGACCCCGGGCGTGAAGCTCTCGAGATCGGCGGGGTCACGCCCGGCGGCCTCACGGGCGAGGCGCTCGATGAGCGGGTGAAGTGTCCAGAGCACGCGCTGCCCCTCCAGCTGTCCCATCGGCAACAGCCGCAGGGCGGCGCCGACGAGCAGCGCGGTCGTCGAGTAGAGAAAGGCCGTCGCCGCCTCGAGGCCCGTCCAGCCGAGCGCGCCGCCGGCCATCCCGAACGCCGGAGCATGGTGCCCCGGGGCCCGGCCCGCATCGACCTCGCCGAGGTACGCCGCGAGCCGAGCGTCACCGGTGAGCGAGGCCGACACGCGCAGGGTCTGCCGCCCCATCTGGCGGCTTCCCTCGCGGAACTCCCGCACCGGCTTCATGGCCTCGACCGTCTCGTCCAGTCTCCGGCAGCCATCCACGTCGCCTGCCTTCATCGCGTCGAGCGCGCCGGCGGCCGCCGTCGCATCGCACGGACCGCTGGCCCCCTCCAGCTGAGCCGCGAGGAACCGTGTGAGCTCCTCACCGTCGCGCACGATGCCCGCCTGGCAGTAGCTCTCGAGGCCGAAGGAATGCGCATAGCCACCGGTCGGGAAGGCGGTGTCACCGAAGTGCAGCAGCGAGAGAAGACGCGAACCGGCCGGCATCATGCGCGGACCGAAGGCGCCGCCCTCACCCCGAGCCTCTTCCATTCCGAGGGAGCGGGGGCCATATCTACGGGGCTAGCCACGGCGGGGCTGCGACTCGTGGTCGCCATGTCCGTCGGGCGGGCTCCCGCCGGGCTCGTGCCGGTGACCGCCCCCCAGCGGATCGAAGACCGCTTGCCCGCGCGCCCAGCGAACCCCCAGGCGCGACAGCAGCTGCTCCATCGCGGCGTCGTCGGGCACGAGCAAGCGCTCGCCGTCGAGCGCCAGGGGGAAGTGACGGTTGCCGACGTCGAACGCGATCCTGATGGCCTCGGCGCGATCGCGCGGCGCGACCACCAGCACCGGCTCGGGGCGGCCCTCGACGGCGAGGTACCAGTCCGCCTCGACGGCGACGACGTCGCCGGGCCGGAGCATGCTTCCCGTCGGCAGCGCGAGGGCGACCTCGCGTCCGCCCGTGGTCGTCACGCGCTTGCGGGTCCAGCGCCGCTCTTCCCAGGCGAGCCGGAGCGTGTCCCGCTCCTTGCCGCTGAGCGCCGCCGGATCCACACGAGGGCGCCCCTCGGTGATCACTATCATGACCGACGCATTCCTAGAAGAGGAAGTAGCGCTGCGCCATCGGCAGGGTCCGCGCCGGCGCGCAGGTGAGCAGTTGACCGTCGGCGCGCACCTCGTAGGTCTCGGGGTCCACCTCGATGCGCGGGCAGTAGTCATTGCCGACCATGGACGCCTTGCCGAGCCCGCGGCAGCGGCCGACGGCGCTCGTCATCTTGCTGAGCCCGAGCCGGCTCGCGACCCCGTCCTCCAACCCCGCCCGCGAGAGAAACGTCATCGAGGTCGAATGCACGGCCCCGCCATAGGCCGCGAACATGGGGCGGTAGCGGACAGGCTGGGGAGTCGGGATCGACGCGTTGGGATCGCCCATCGCGGCCGTCACGATGAACCCGCCCTTGAGCACCAGCTCCGGCTTGACGCCGAAGAAGGCGGGCTTCCAGACGACCAGGTCGGCGAGCTTGCCCACTTCCACCGAGCCGACCTCGTGGGCGATGCCGTGGGAGATGGCGGGGTTGATGGTGTACTTGGCGACATAGCGCTTGGCGCGCCCATTGTCGCTGCGCCCGTCGCCCGGCAGCGCTCCCCGCTGCCGCTTCATCTTGTCGGCCGTCTGCCAGGTACGCATGATGACCTCGCCGATGCGCCCCATGGCCTGGGAATCCGAGGAGAGCATGCTGATGGCCCCCAGATCGTGGAGGACATCCTCGGCGGCGATGGTCTCGGCGCGGATGCGCGACTCGGCGAAGGCGAGGTCCTCCGGGATCTTCGGGTTCAGGTGGTGACACACCATGAGCATGTCCAGATGCTCGTCCATGGTGTTCACGGTGAAGGGCATGGTCGGATTGGTCGAGGACGGCAGGCAATTGGGCTCGCCGCAGACCCGGATGATGTCGGGCGCGTGGCCGCCTCCCGCGCCTTCCGTGTGATAGGTGTGGATGGTGCGGCCCTTGAACGCACGGATGGATTCCTCCACGAAGCCCGCCTCGTTCAGCGTGTCGGTGTGGATCGCCACCTGGACGTCCATCTCCTCGGCCACCGCCAGGCAGGCGTCGATGGCGGCGGGGGTCGTCCCCCAGTCTTCGTGGAGCTTGAGCCCGATGGCGCCCGCCTGGACCTGTTCCCGGAGCGGATCGGGCCGCGAGGCATTCCCCTTGCCGAGAAAGCCGAGGTTGATCGGAAGCCCATCCGCTGCCTCGAGCATCCGGTGGATGTTCCAGGCGCCCGGCGCGCAGGTCGTGGCATTGGTCCCGGTGGCGGGGCCGGTGCCGCCGCCGATGAGCGTGGTCAGCCCCGCCGCCAGCGCCTCGTCGACGAGCTGGGGGCAGATGAAGTGGATATGGGAGTCGATGCCGCCGGCCGTCACGATGCGTCCCTCGCCCGCGATCACCTCCGTCGACGCGCCGATGACCATCCCCGGGGTGACCCCGGCCATGATGTCGGGATTCCCCGCCTTGCCGATCCCCGCGATGCGCCCGCCCCGAATGCCGATGTCGGCCTTGACGATGCCCCAGTGGTCGAGGATCAGCGCGTTGGTGATCACGAGATCGAGCACGCCGTCGCCCGCGGTCGCCCGGGCCGACTGCCCCATGCCGTCGCGGATCACCTTGCCGCCGCCGAACTTCACCTCGTCGCCGTACGTCGTGAAGTCGCGCTCGACCTCGATCAGGAGTTCGGTGTCGGCCAGCCGCACCCGATCGCCGACGGTCGGACCGTAGAGATCGGCGTATTGACGGCGCGGGATCCGGAGGCTCATGAGCCCGCCCCCTGGAATCCCGCGTCGGCCGCGCGCCCGAGGCTCTGGTGTTTCCGATCGCCGGCGGTGGAGCCCTCCGTCAAGGCGTTGAGCCCGTAGACCGCGCGCGCGCCGCCCAGCTCCACCAGCGTGACGACCTTCTCGTCGCCCGGCTCGAAGCGCACCGCCGTTCCCGCCGCGATGTCGAGTCTCATGCCGAAGGCGTGGGCACGCTCGAAGCGCAACGCCCGGTTGGCCTCGAAGAAGTGGAAGTGCGAGCCGACCTGGATGGGCCGGTCGCCGGTGTTCGCGACCGTGAGCCGGACGGTCCGCCGCCCGGCATTGGCCTCGATCTCCCCTTCGCCCAGCAGGTACTCACCAGGAATCATGACCGACTCTCCCACGCCCCCTCACCCTGCCCTCTCCCCCTTCGGGGGCGAGGGTCCGAGACTCCCTCTCCCCCTTCGGGGGCGAGGGTCCGAGACTCCCTCTCCCCTCTGGGGAGAGGGCAGGGTGAGGGGCGATCTAGCGGATCGGGTGATGAATCGTGACGAGCTTGGTGCCGTCCGGGAAGGTGCCCTCCACCTGCACCTCGTCCAGCATCTCGGGCACGCCCTCCATCACGTCCGCGCGCGTCAGGATGGTGATGCCGAAGGCCATCAGGTCCGACACCGAGCGGCCATCGCGGATCCCCTCCAGCACGTCGGCGGTGATGAGCGCCAGCGCCTCCGGATGGTTCAAGCGCAGCCCGCGGGCGCGCCGCCGGCGGGCCAGCTCGGCCGCCATGAAGATGAGGAGCTTGTCCTGCTCGCGTGGTGTGAGGTGCACGTGAGTGCCCGCGCGCTACACGGTGAGGTGTTCGCGCACCATATCGTGACGCAGATCGGCGGTCGCGCCGCGCGACACGATGGTGCCCTTGCGCATGATGGCGTAGGAGCCGGCCAGGCGCCAGGCGAACTCGAGGTACTGCTCGACGAGCAGCACGGCGAGCCCCCGGCCCTTGATGCGCCCGATGACCTCCTCGATCTGCAAGATCACCGAGGGCTGGATCCCCTCGGTAGGCTCGTCCAGCAAGAGGAGCTTGGGGCGGGCGAGGAGGACGCGGGCGATGGCGAGCTGCTGCTGCTCGCCCCCGGAGAGCACGCCCCCCTTGCGCCCGAGCAGCGACTTGAGCCTGGGGAACAGCTCGAAGACGCCGTCCAGGTCCTCCCGGGAACCCGCAACCCCGTTGCGGCGGCCCGAGCGCAGCCCGAGGAGCCCGATCCGGAGGTTCTCCCGCACGGTGAGGCTGGGAAAGATCTCGCGCCCCTGCGGCACATAGCCGATGCCCGCGGCCGCGCGCTCCTCCGGCCGGCGGCCGGCCAGGTCCGCGCCGTCGAAGGCGATGCGACCCGAACGGATCGGCAGGAGGCCCATGATGCTCTTGAGGAGGGTGGTCTTGCCCACTCCGTTCCGCCCCATCAGGCAGACCACCTCGCCGGCGGGCACCTCCAGCGAGACGTCCCACAGGACCTGGCTTTCCCCGTAGGCGACGTCGAGGCCGCGGATCTCAAGCATGGGAATCCCGGCTCCGTCCCAGATACACCTCCATCACGCGCTCGTCCCTCTGCACCTGGTCCACCGGGCCCTCGCAGAGCACCTGGCCTTCGTGGAGCACCGTGACCGTGCGAGCGATGTTGCGGACGAACTCCATGTCGTGCTCGATCACGAGGACCGAGCGCTCCTCCGCCACCGCTTGCAGGAGGCGGCCCGTCTTCTCGGTCTCCTCGTCCGTCATGCCAGCCACCGGCTCGTCCACGAGCAGGAGCTCCGAGTCCTGGACCAGCACCATGCCGATCTCGAGCCACTGCTTCTCCCCGTGACTCAGCCCGCCGGCCCGCTCGTCCGCGTGTCCGGCGAGCCCGATGCTCTCGAGGGCGACGTCGATGCGTCCGCTCTGGGCCGGGTCCAGGCGGGCGGCCAGGGTGGCGAAGACCCCCTTGCTCGACCTGGCCAGGGAGAGCTCCAGGTTCTGGCGCACGGTCAGGTTCGCGAAGACGGACGGGGTCTGGAACTTCCGCCCGATGCCAAGCGCGGCGATCTCGTTCTCCCGCCGGCCGACCAGGTCGGTGTGCTTGCCGAAGATGACCCGTCCCGAGGTCGGCTGGACCTTGCCGGAGATGACGTCGAGCAGGGTCGTCTTGCCGGCGCCGTTCGGGCCGATGACGACGCGGAGCTCGCGGTAGTCCATGTAGAAGTTCAGCTCCCGCAGCGCCTTGAAGCCGTCGAAATCGACGGTCACGTCCTCGAGGTAGATGATGGAGCCCTGGGCCGAGCCGGCGACGGTCACCGCGACACCTCCGTCAGGACGACGCGCCCCGCTCCCCCTTGGGGAGAGGGCCCGCGTGAGGAGCCTCGATGGCCGCGCGCCGGCGACCCGGGCCGGATCGCCGCAGGTGACCGATGAACTTCTGCGCGCTCCCCACGACGCCGTCGGGGAAGAACAGGACCACGCCGATGAAGAGGCCGCCCAGGACCAGGAGCCAGAGATCGGGGTAGCTGGTCGTGAGGGTGCTCTGGAGCCAGCTCACCCCGACGGCTCCGACCACCGGCCCCACGAGGGTGCCGCGCCCACCCACCGCCACCCAGATGATCATCTCGATGGAAGGCAACACGCCCATCTTGGCCGGCGTGATGATGCCGACCTGGGGCACGTAGAGCGCGCCCGCCACGCCGGCCAGCACCGCCGACACGACGAAGACGAAGAGCTTGAAGGACGCCGGCGAGTAGCCGGCGAAGAGCACCCGCGTCTCGCTGTCGCGGATGGCCACGAGCACCTTGCCGGCCGGCGAGTGGATGATCCAGCGGCAGAGCAGGTAGGCGCCGCACAGGCAGAGGGCGGTGGCCACGTAGAGCCCGCGCTGGGTGCCGGCATCGTTCAGCGTGAAGCCGAAGATGGTCTTGAACCCGGAGAGGCCGTTGGTGCCGCCGAGGTTCAGCGAGTTCCGGTTGAACATGAGCCAGGCCGAGAGGGCGAGGGCCTGGGTGATGATGGAGAAGTACACGCCGCGGATCCGGCTCCGGAACGTGAGGAAGCCGAAGATCCACGCGATGGCGGCGGGCACGGCCACCACCGCGGCGAGGGTGAAGGCCGCGCTGTAGAACGGCCGCCAGAACAGCGGCAGCTCGGTCACCTGGTTCCAGACCATGAAGTCGGGCAGCACATTCCGGTACACGCTCTGGGTGCCGATCTCGAGCATGAGGTGCATCCCCATGGCGTAGGCGCCGAGCCCGAAGAACACGCCGTGGCCGAGCGAGAGCACCCCCGTGTACCCCCAGATCAGGTCGATGCCGAGCGCGAGGATCGCGTAGGCGAGGAACTTCCCGAACAGGTTCAACGTGAAGTCCGAGATGTGCAGCGCCGAGCCCGCCGGCAGCGCGTTCAGCGCCGGCAGCACGAGCACGATGAGGACGGCCGCCGCGCCCAGTCCGCCGCGCTCAAGAGTCCGCATAGCGCCCCTTCATCGCGAACAGCCCGGACGGGCGCCGCTGGATGAACAGGATGACGAAGACCAGGATGAGCACCTTCCCGTAGACGGCGCCGAGAGACGGCTCGATGATCTTGTTGAGGCCGCCGATGCCGAGGGCGGCCAGGATGCTGCCGAGGAGCTTCCCGACCCCGCCCGTCACCACCACCATGAACGAGTCGACGATGTAGTTCTGCCCCAGCTCCGGGCCCACGTTGCCGATCTGGGTGAGCGCGCAGCCGGCCAGCCCGGCCAGCCCGGCGCCGAGGGCGAAGGTGCCGGCATCCACCCAGCGCGCCCGCACCCCGAGACACGCCGCCATGGATCGGTTCTGGGTCACCGCCCGGATGCGCAGCCCGGCGTCGGTCCGGAAGAGCAGGACGTACATGCCGCCGACGCACAGCGCCGCGAGGGCGACGATGAAGAGCCGGTTGTAGGGGAGCTGGACGCCGATCATCACCGGAATCCCGCCGGAGAGCCATCCCGGCGCCGTGACGTCCACGTTGGCGGCGCCGAACCACAGGCGGAGCGCCTGCTGGATGACCAGGCTCACGCCCCAGGTCAGGAGCAGCGTCTCGAGCGGCCGCCCGTACAGGAAACGGATGACGCCGCGCTCGAGGAGGAAGCCCGCCGTTCCCGCCACGAGGAAGGAGACAGGCAGGGCGACGAGGAAGTAGTAGTCGAAGGAGGCGGGCATGTGGAACTGGAACCATCCCTGGACCACGAAGGTGGCGTAGGCCCCCAGCGCCATCAGCTCGCCGTGGGCCATGTTGATCACGCCCATCAGCCCGAAGACGATCGCCAGCCCGAGGGCCATCAGCAAGAGAATGGAGGCGAGCGAGAGCCCCTGGAAGCCGGTCTCGATGGCCTGGGTCAGGAGCCCCCAGCGCTCGATGCGCTTGACGGCGCTCTTCGCCGCCTGCTGCAACGGCGCCGGGCTCTGCGCATCCGCTCCCAGATCACGGAGCCGATCCAGGGCGTTGACGCTCTTGAGTGCTCCGAGTCGCTCCGCGGCCGCCACGCGCTCGACCTCGGACCCCGTGCGCAACCGGATGAGGGCCATCGCCTCCTCGAGGGCGTAGCGGACCCAGCGGTCGTGCTCCCCGGTGAGGGTGTCGGACAGGATCTGGAGCGCGCCGGCATCGCTCCCATTGCCCATCTTGGTCGCCGCCGCCGTGCGCACGGTCGGGTCCGGATCGCGGAGGTCGTTTTGCCCCGAGAAGGCGTCGATGAGCGGGCGCAGCAGGAGCCGCAGGCTGCGCCCGGCCGACACCTCCTGCAGCGTCGACAGCTCGACGAGCAGCGGCTTGCCGTCGGGGCCGGTGAGGGGCTCACGGCCGTAGGCGGAGAAGAGCGGGACGAGGGTCTTGTCGCCTTCCGAGACCTTGTCCCCGACGATGACGGTCTCCTTGCCGCCGCCGGGCGCCTCGCGCACGTACACGCTGCCCTCGCGCAGCGCCTCCAGCAGCGGCAGGATCTTGCGGTCCCCGGTCTTGCCGAGGGCGACCGCCGCCGCCTCCTGGACGGTCGCGTCGCTCGAGGCCACGCCGGCGATGTGCTTGGCGACCTCCGGCGGGGCCGCGGCGCCCGCCGCCGCCGGGGCGGCCAGCCCCGACAGCAGCGCGAGCGCCACGAAGAGCGCCGTGAGCACGACGCCTCTCAGATTGGCCGACTGCTCAAGAGGGTCCAGGTGCGAGGCGGCGCCCGACGGCCGCACGCGAGGCGTACTCCCTGTGCGGCGAGCGCGCGGGCGCCAACGAAGCAGATGGGTCCTTTTCGGCAGCCGGCGAGTGTTTCCGCATCCCATCAGGCCTTCTTCTGATACGTCCCCTGGTGCTTGATCCAGTCGCAGCCCTTGTCCGGGCTCGTGTACTGGCTCCACGGCTCGGCCTTCACGAGCCCCTTGGAGCGCGACACCACCTTGAACTGACCGTCCTTGAGGATCTCACCGATCAGCACCGGCTTGTAGGCGTGCTGGTTGGCCTCGTCCATCTTGATCTTGCCGCCCGGGGCGAGGAACTCCTGGCCGTAGACCGCCTTGCGCACGGTGTCGACCTCGAGCG
>Ga0137367_10003456_pt1 | contig 12762 bp, 10 predicted proteins | sample SagtaG_14_FD_104939 | JGI IMG/M metagenome (GOLD analysis project Ga0137367, IMG submission 104939) | Vadose zone soil microbial communities from Sagehorn Ranch, Mendocino, California, USA - Sage1_L_80_16 metaG | ecosystem: Environmental > Terrestrial > Soil > Vadose zone | place: USA... | reverse complement strand
ATCGCCGTTCTGCGGGTTGACCGGGTTGAACCCTTTGACGAACCTCCGCCCGGGCTGGCCCATCGCGCTATTCTGTTGATCGAGGGTGATACCGTTGGCCGAGAAGGAGAACAGGGGCGGCGCAACCGCGCGCTCCGGACTGGTGGAGTCGCTACACGCCGCGGCCAGCATAGCGGCGGTGAGGAGACTTGCGAACCCGATCCGTCCCGTCATGACGCCTCCTGTGGGGTGCATGCCACACGTCGGCGGACTCGGCGCCGCCGGTCCCTTTCCGGCAAGGTTCACGCCACAGTGTTGCGGATTTGCGCCGCGATTCCCTGCGCGATTTGCACCAGGTTGCAGCGAGAGTCGTGCGGGATCGCCCCGATTTTTAGCTAGCGGTCTCCGAGTGCGGTCGCGACGGCGGGTGACCGTTGTGTATGTCCCGCCGCAGTCGACGCAGGCTCGAAACGGCGCTTCAACGCCAGGAATGGCCGCTCGACGACGAAGTAGGAACCGGACGCGAGGGCGATGCAGGCGAGGAGTCCGGCGCCAAACTCTCCTGCGGCTCCGGCCACGTGGACGTGATGCCCGACGCCGAGTCCCCAGGGGTGCCAGAGGTACAGGGGATAGGAGACCACCCCCAGATACCGCACCACCGGCGTTTCCAGCCACGACCACAGCCTCGTTCGATAGAGCCGCAGCATCTGGACGATGAACACCGCCACCAGGACGGCATCGACGGTGAAGCCCACCGTGTAGTGGTAGGTGGAACCGATCCCGGCCCGCGACCCGACGAGCAGCGCGAGCGTCACGAACGGCGCCAACGGAGACCCGCTGAGCCGGGCGGCTACCCGTTCAAACGCGGGCGCGTTCGCCGTGAGCGCCAGCAGGCAGCCCACCGCCAGGTTGTCGAAGCGCGTGTCGAAGGCGTTGTAGACGTAGGCCGACCCGACGTGGAACCCCGCGTATAGCGTGGTCCGCCACAACAACACCGCGACGATCACCAGCGCGAGCGTTTGCGCCGCGCGCCGCGTGCCGCCGCGCAGCAGCACCAGCAGCAGCATCGGCCACAACAAATAGAACTGCTCCTCGATGCCGAGCGACCAGGCGTGGGAGATCGAGGTGATGGGATGGCCGTTGAGGGCGTTGTAGTAGTTCACGAGATAGAAGACGGACGAGAGCCCCAGACTCTGCCCCCACGCCTGGCCGCGCAAGTGATCGATGGCGAAGGAGAGGGCGAGAAACGCGTAGTACGCCGGGAAGATTCGCAGCACGCGCCGTGTATAGAACCGACGCAGCGACACCGTGCCGCTGGCCGCGTGCTCCTTGAGCAATAGCCACGTGATGAGGAAGCCGCTGATCACGAAGAACGCGCTCACCCCCAGGTCTCCCGGCACGGCGTTGATCCCGAAGTGGTAGACGATCACGGTGAACACCGCGACCGCCCGCAGACCGTCGAGGGCCGGGAGATGCGTCGCTTTATTGTCCATGGATGCCGGCGGAAGAGCGGCGCAAGACTCGCGCCCTGCGCGCGCTGCGGCGGGACCTCGGTATGCTGTCGCGTCATCGCAACGATCAATGGACCCTGCCGGTGGGGCCCGGGTACCGGCGAGCGGACTCCAACCAGGAGGTCCGATGCGCACCACGTTCCGCTTGCTCGCCCCGCTGGTGTTTGCCCTCGCGGCGCTGGCCGCGCCGGCGGCCGCGCAGCGCTCGCACATCGGGGCGCATGTGGGCTATGACTTCGACCGCGATCTCGCGGTGGCGGGGGGACAGCTCTCGCTGCCGCTCAACTACGTCGTTGAGCTGTACCCGTCAGTGGACGTCTACCTCGGAGAGCCGGCGGGGGAATCGTTGGTTGGGTTCAGCGTGGACTTGAAACTGCGGCTCAACCCCGGCGCGCCGCTGCAGCTCTACGTCGGCGGCGGGGTCAACGCGCTCCGCGCCAGCGCGGGCGGCGGCCACACCACCGACACGGGGTGGGACTTTTTTGGAGGCCTGGAGTCACGGTTCGGCCTCACGCACCCGTACGTGGAGGCCCGCGCGCTGCACCACGACCGGTCGACCCTGCTGATCGTCGCCGGCCTGAACATCACCTTGTTCTAGGGCTTCAACCAGCGGGGGGCGATCACAGACTCGCGGCGCTCTGGGCCGCGCCGACCACGATCTCCCCCGTCAGCGTCCCGAGAACCGGGTCGATCAGGTAGACGTGGATCATGTTGACCATGAGCCCCGCGGTGTGCACGCCGTCGCCGGTGGGGATCTGCTCGTTCAGCACGACGTACCCGACCCCCGGCAGGGGCACTCGTGTGTTCGGCCCGGGGGTGACGTCCCCATAGCTCAGGCCATTGACGACGAGCCCGACCAGCGCTGAGCCGCTCGCTTCGCTGGTGGCGACGACGCCGTTGGCGTAGCTGGTCGCCACCGCCAGCACCGCGTCCGCGGTGATCAGTCCGTCCAGGACCCTCACCTTCGCCGCCTCGGCGGTCGTCGTTGCGGAGACGAGGGCCTGATCGAGCTGGCCCGAAGTGATGGAGGCGAGCCCCTCGGCGGAGAGGGTGCTCGGGACCGCGACGCTCGGCAGCGCGGAATCCGCCATTCCCCCCGAGCCGGGCAAGAGGGCAGTCGCGAACTGTTGCGACCCCGTTCCATTGGTCACGGTGGCCGCTGCGCCCCGTGCCGACAGCGTGCCGGACTGCGCGGCGCTCCGGGCGGGCGCCAGCGCGACGGCGCTCATGACGGCGAGCGCACGCAAGCGGGACCACGTCGTTACGGTCATAGGTCACTGCCCATCTTTGTGCAGCTGGATGTTGCCGCCGGTCAGGTTCCCGGCGTCCTGGTAGTCGCCGATACTGATGTCGATGTAATCCCGGCCGTGGCCCGGCTCGCCGTTGTCGCACGCCGCGTTCACCGTGAACGCGTAGGTGCCGCTCCGCGATCGATCGTCTTTGAAGTCGGCGCTGCCCGTTCCGGACCAGGTGCGACAGGTGGATGACCCGTCAACGGGGCTGTAGCTGCCCGGGTCGACGCGACCTTTGAACGTGAAGCCGCCGAACGAACACGTTGCGGACGAGGGGTTGATCCCATTCACACAGTGCTGTACCCACGTGAGTTTGCCCCCCGCGGCGCTGGCGTCGAACCCGAAGGTGGCGAAGTCGCGCTTGTCGCCGAGCTTGCCGCCGCCCGTCATCTTCCCCGGCGTCCCCGTCCCCGCCGCCGCCGCGCAATCGACCGCGAAAGCGGCGATCGCCGTCTCGCCCGAGAACACCGTGACCATGACGGGGTTCGCGCTGGTCACCGTGCAGTTCGCCGCCACGCCGCTGAGCGCGACGCTATGTTCGCCGGGCGACAACCCGATGAACGTGACGCTCCCGTTCGTCGCAATCGGCTGGCTCGTGGCGTCGTCAACGGTGACGGTATACCCATCGGGATCGAGGTTCGAACCGGTGGTGGTGGTCGTCACCGTCAGGTCCCCGGGGGGAGGAGGGGGCGGCGGCAGGGGGGCGGGGGGGTTGAGGGCGAACACGTCGGCGAGCCACGTGCCGGGGACCAGGTCGGAGAAGTGCCAACCCCACCGCGGATCAGCGGTGCCGCCGGCGTCGGCCACCGTGAACTCCGCGTCGTACTCGCCGTCGCCCTTCATGAGCAGGTCGCCCTGGGTCATGAGGGTGGTCCACGGTGATGGCGGCGTGTCGAGACCGAACAGGCCGTTCACCAGCGACACGCCGTACGCCAGCGCGCCCGCGTTCACCGTGATTTCCCCTGGATCTGCGACGGTGACGCCGGTCCCGCTGCCCGAGGCGTGACGGTTCGCGCCCAACGCCGCCGCCAGGTCCGGCGCCACGCCAGTCCAGGCGCTGATCAGCAGCCCGCCGTCCGCCACCGGCGCGGAGAGGGTCGCGCTGACCAGGAGAACATTCTCTCCGGTGGGGAAGGTGCCCTGCGGGATGTTCTGCACGTTCGTGGCGACGTAGGTTGCCATGGCCACGTTGCCCGCGGTGACGAAGTCGACCAGCGTATAGGTGTTCCCCACCCGGGTGGTGCCGTCGGCCAGACTGTCGTTCACTTCCGTGATGATGTTCCCGCCGGGCGGTGTGCTGATCCAGAAGAACGTCGCGATGATGGCGTCGCCGTTGTGGGGGTTGGTGGGGTTGAACCCCTTGCGGAGCACCGACGGGTTGCAGGGGGCGCAGGCCAAGCCCTCGCCGAACGTGCCGTTCACCTGGTCGAGCGCGATGGGGTCCGCCGCCGTGGCGGCGAATCGGGGGGCGCCCAGTGGGCGCCGCCCCGGATCGAGGGATTCGGTGCAACCGGCGGTGAGGAGCGCGGCTCCGACGAGCGCCGGGAGAACGGGGTACCTGATGCGCCTGGTCATCACGCATCCGGCAACTCGCAAGCTTCGCGCCGTGGTGCGGCGATCAAGCCTTGCCGCGTGGTGTAGCGGCCCTGAAACAGAGCTGAGGATGCGGCGGTGCGTCAGCGCCCCGCGGTACCTCTCAGGTAGCGCGCCAGGTAATCGTCCTCCGCCTGGAGGATGAGCATCTGGCTCTGCTGGTTGTACGCCGCCCCGTGCCGGCCCGGGGGATAGAGCCGCAGGTCCACGTCCTTCCCGGCGTTGGCGAGGGCGGTGAGCAGCTGCATGGTGTTCTGCGGGTGCACGTTGTCGTCCATCATCGAGTGGATGAGCAGCAGGTGCCCCGTGAGCCGGTCGGCGCGCTTGACGGCCGAGGCTTCGTCGTACCCCGCGGTGTTGTCCCCGAGCAGCCCCATGTAGCGCTCGGTGTAGATGGTGTCGTACAGCCGCCAATCCGTCACCGGGGAATTCGCGATCCCCACCGCGAAGACGTCGGGATACGACAGGATCGAATACACGGCGCTGTAGCCGCCGTAGCTCGTCCCCATGATGGCGACGCGGCTGCCGTCGGCCCAGGTCCTGGTCGCGAGGTACCGCGCCGCCTCGGCGAAGTCGTGGCTCTCCCAACGGCCGAGATGCTGGTACGCGATCTTCATGAAATCGCGGCCATAGTTATTGGAGCCGCGATTGTTGAGCCCCACGACGATGTAACCCTCCTGCGCGAGCCACTGCGAGAAGCCGCCGGTCGCGAACTGGTCGTAGACCTGCTGCGAGCCCGGCCCGCCGTAGATCGCGAAGACCACCGGGTAACGCTTCGTCGAATCGAACGGCAGCGGCTTGATGATCGAGCCGTCGAGACGCACGGAGTCGGACGTGGTGAAGCTGAACAGCTCGAGGGGGGAGTAAGCATGGGTCGCGAGCCACTGCGTGACGCGCGCGTTGTCCTCGAGCTTCTTGAGCATGCGGCCGCGGCCCGCGGTGGCCCACAGCTCCACCTGCCGCGGCTGATTGGTCGCCGACCAGCGGTCGAGGTAGTAGCGGGTGTCCGGCGACATGTCGATGGAGTGGGTCCCTCGGGTCGTGGTGAGTCGGCGCGTCCCGCTGCCGTCGAAGCGGATGGCCGACAGCTGGCGCTGCAGCGGTGAGGCGTCCGTCCCCGTGTAGTAGATGGTCCGCGTCTTGGGATCTAGCCCCTCGATCCGGGTCACGCTCCAGCGTCCCCGCGTCACCTGGTTCACGACGCGGCCGGTGTAGTCGTAGCGGTAGATGTGCTGCCAGCCGTCGCGGTCGGAGACCCAGAAGAACTCGGCAATCCCCGCCGGGAAGGTGATCAAGTCCTGGACGCCGGCGTAGAAGTCGTACACGTCGAGCCACGTGCTCGAGCTGTCGCTCATCACCAAGCGGCGGCCGCCGGTCGTGACGTCGAAGAAATAGAGCTTCATCACGTTCTGCGGGCGGTTGAGCGTGATGACGGCCAGGGTATCGGGCCGGCTGGTCCAGTAGATGCGCGGGACGTAATACTCCGCCCGCTCCCCGGGGTCGAGCCACACGCGCCTTCCGGAGCGCACGTCCACGACGCCGATCTTGACCGTGGGGTTGGAATCGCCGGGCTGGGGGATGCGGATCTGGGTCCACTCGGGGTGCCGGCCCTCGAAGTCGCTGAGCTGGATCACCGGCTCGGCGCTCTCGTCGACCCGCCAGTAGGCGATGTGCCGGCCGTCGGGCGACCAGGTCCACGCCTGGGCGAGCCCGAACTCCTCCTCATAGACCCAGTCGAAGTGACCGTTGTAGGCGGTGGGCGTCGCGTCGGCGGTGAGCCGCAGCTCCTTCTGCTGGGCGAGGTCGTAGACGTAGACGTCGCCCTCGCGCTCGTAGCCCATGAGCGCGCCGCTGGGGGAGAGTTCGGCGGTCCGGGCCCCGCGCGCGGCGAGGGTGAGGGACCGGTCGGCCAACCCGTAGACGTAGTAGTCCGACGTCCCCGAACGCCGGTACAGGGGCTGGAAGTGCGTCTGGAAGACGAGGTGCTTGGAATCCTGCGCCCACTGGAACGACTGGTAGGCGAACGGCTCGGTGCCGCCGGGGAAGGTCAGGCCCCGCGCACGGAACAAGAGGCTGTCGGCGCCCGTGGCGGGGTCGAAAACGCGGATCTCCTCGCCCGAGTCGGAGCGCGCTATAAAGGAATAGCGCCGCCCGCCGTCGATCCAGTTGACGTTACGGGGGCCGAAACCGCCGGAGAGGGCCCCGCCCGCCTGCAGGGCCTCGCGCAGGTTCGCGAAACGCGCCTTTTCCTGGGCCCCGAGAAGAGCCGGAAGAAGGCCGCCAACCGCCGCGAGCAGGACGCCGTCGTACCACCGTCTGCACACGCGCATCGCCGACTCACCGTTGAAGGTTGAAGGGTGGGCGCGAAAGATGGCCGCAGTGGGCGCTCGGTCAAGCTTGACGGCTCCCGCAGTCCGCCGTATCTCAGCCGCCAACGTTGCTTCCCGACTCCCTGCATATGTATAAAGGAGGCCGCATGCGCTGGTTCCGAGCCCTGATGGCGCCGCTCCTGTTCCTTCTCGCGCCCGCCGCCCTCGCGGCGCAGGGCGCCACGGTCCACGGCCGAGTGGCCGACAAGGCGGGCGCGCCGCTGGCGCATGCCGAAGTCACGATCGACGGAACGCTGCTCCGCGCCAGCACGTCGGCGACGGGCGAGTACACCATCACCGGCGTGCCGTCGGGCGCGCGCACCGTGCGGGCGCGGCTGCTCGGCTACGTGCAGGCGACGGCGCAGGTGACCGTGGCTGCGGCGCAGACGGTGCAGCAGAACTTCGCCCTCCAACCCCAGGCGATCGGGCTCGCGCCGATCGACGTGGTGGTCGGGTCGCGCGCGCGGCACACCGCCGCCGAGGAGCTGGCGGTGCCGGTGGACGTGTATTCGAGCGCCGAGCTGGCCCGGCAGGGGACGACCGAGACCAGCCAGATCCTCCAGGCGGTGGCCCCCTCGGTCAACTTCCCCCACCAGAGCGTCACCGACGCGAACGACATCCAGCGGCCGTTCACGCTGCGGGGGCTGTCGCCCGACCAGACGCTGGTGCTCCTGAACGGCTGGCGGCGCCATCAGACGGCGGTCGTCAACACGTTCGCCTACGGGATGCCGGCGGGCTCCTCCGGCGTGGACATGAATACGATCCCCGCGGCAGCGATCGACCGCATCGAGGTGCTGCGCGACGGGGCGTCGGCGCAGTACGGCTCCGACGCGATCGCCGGCGTGGTGAACGTCGTCTTAAAGGAAGGGAACTTCACGCCGTTCCTGAACGCCACGACCGGGCGCTACACACCGCGGAACTATCTTGACGACGGCACCACCGTGGACGTGAACGGCGGCTGGGGCACGAAGCTGGGGCGGGGGACGCTGGCACTATTCGGCGAGTTCATGGACCGCCAGCCGACCAACCGCGCCTGGGCGGACATTTACGAGGATGCCGGCACGGGTGAGGCCGATTCGGTCAACAGCATCGGCCAGGTCGTCATCAAGCGCAACCCGGTGCCCCAGCCCAACCATCACTGGGGCGATGGGCTGGAAAAGGACGTGCTGTCGATGGGGAACCTGCGGTTGCCGCTCAACGACGCGGGCACGCAGGAGTTCTATGCCTTCGGCGGCTACAGCTTCCGCCACGGGACGGGAAACGGGTATCGGCGGTGTCCTTCCGCGAATTGCGCCGGCCTCGGCGGGCGCAATTGGCCCGAGATCTACCCGCTGGGCTATCTGCCGGAGTTCGCTCCGGACGTCCACGACTATTCGAGTGCTGCCGGTTTCCGCGCGATCACCAATGGCTGGTCGGTCGATCTCGGAGCGGCGTTCGGCCACAGCGACTTCGAGTACCACCTCAACAACACGCTCAACGTGTCGCTGGGGCCGTGCCTGGATCCGGCCAATCCCTGCGCGCCCGGTCCCGATGGGATCCTGGGCAACGGCGACGATCCTGGGATTGCGAACCAGACGTCGTTCTTCGCCGGGCGGCTCACCCGCGACGAGTTCACGACGGGGATCAACGCGGCCAAGTCGCTGGATGTGGGGTTGCCGGCCCCGCTCAGCGTCGGCATCGGCGCCGCGTTCCGCCGCGAGCGTTACCAGATCCAGCGGGGGGAGCTGGCGTCGTACATCGACGGCGGGCACCTGGCCCAGGACTCGACCGACGCGCCGGGCGGGTCGCAGGTATTCCCGGGCTTCAACCCGGGTGATGAGTCCAACTCGACCCGCACCAACGTCGGTGCCTATCTCGATCTGGAGTCGAACCTCAACCCGAAACTACTGACGAACGTGGCGGGCCGGTTCGAGCACTACAACGATTTCGGCTCGCTGGTGACGGGAAAGGCTGCGCTCCGCTACCAGCCCTCCCACCGTCTCACGCTGCGGGCCGCGGGCAGCACGGGCTTCCGTGCGCCGGGGCTGGGACAGATTCACTTCAGCAAGGTCGTGACCAACGTCATCGGCGGGACGCCGGAAGACATCGGCGTATTCCCGGTGGACGCGGTCGCGGCGCGGGTGCTCGGCGCCAAACCGCTCAAGGAAGAGAAGTCGTTTAACCTGTCCGGCGGGCTGGCGTTCACGCCGCGGGACAACCTCACGTTCACCGTCGACTACTTCCGGGTGACGATCACGAACCGGATCCTCCTCGGGGCCACGTTCGACGACACGCTGCCGGGCGTCGGGAGCCGGTTCCTCCTCGACAGCATCGGGCGCACCGACATCGCTGGGGTGCAGTACTTCACCAACGGCATGGACACGCGCACGCAGGGACTGGACGTGACGGCGAACCTGCGGGTGCCGTCCGCCGCGGGGGTCCTCGAGTTCACAGGAGCGGTGAACTACACCAAGAACGAGATCACCCGGGTGGACCCGCTGCCCGCCGTGCTCGTCGCCCACAGCTCGGAGGAGACAGGGATCATCGACACCGTGACGACGATCGCGACCACGGAAGAGCGGCCTGACTGGCGGGGCACTCTGACTGCCCAGTACACCCAGGGCCAGTTCCACGTGCTCGCCCGGTCATCGTATTACGGCAAGTTCTCCTCGTCCCAGCCGGGCCTCTGCGACCTGTGCCGGGACCGCTACGGAGCGAAGGCGCTGTTCGATGCCGAGGTCGGATTCCGCTTCAACCAGGTGGACATCTCGATCGGTGCGCGTAACATCTTCGACACCTATCCGGATCACCCGAAGTCCCTCGTCGATATCGATACCGGCGGCAACTGCCTCGTTACCGGCGGCACGTGCGCCAAGGACTACAACAACAACTTCGGGGTGTTCCCCTGGGCCGCGGCGTCGCCGTTCGGGTACAACGGGCGGTATGTGTACGTGCGGCTGGAGACGGCGCTGACGCGGTAGCGGGTCGAAGCGGATGTGCGAAGGGGACGGTGCTGGTGCACCGTCCCCTTCCTTATTTATTTCAGTGCCCCCGCGATGTCGCCAGCTCGGCCGCCACCGGATCGGCGCCCATCGGGATTAGCATCTCGAGCCGGTCGGTCGGCAGAAACTGCTTCATCCGCGTCACGAGCTGGGCTTTGCCCGTGGAATCGAGGGTCGCGCTGCCGCGCGCCAGCATCGCGACCGCCGAGCGATACGTCGTGAGATACGTCGACTCCCACGCCAACATGTCGGGTCCGCCAGGATCGCCGTGGCCCGGGTACACCGCCATGTCCGGGGCCAGCGCGTCGCGGACGCGCTCGATGTTCGCGAGCCAGCCGGCGGTGTGCCCGTCCGCCATGTACGCGTGCACCCCGTTGAGAACGACGTCCCCGATGAAGGCCGCGCCCGGGGTCCCGGGATTCCGCCGGGTCCCGCGCCGTCCTTGCAGGACCCAATACGAATCGTTGTACGATTCGCCGGGTCCCAGCGCGTGCACGATGAACGTCGCCCCGTCGAAAGTGACCGACTCGCCGTCCCGCACGATCCGCGAGGGGAAGGTGCGCTGCGCCGGCCATTCGTCGCCGAAGAGCGGCTTCCACTGCGCTTCCTTCGCGGCGTCGTTGGCCCGGATCACGCTGTCCACCCCCGCCGTCGCGAGCACGGGTGGCGGCACGGCGAGCCCGGCGAGGAGGTTCGTGACCCCGTTGTAGTGGTCGGGGTGGCCGTGGGTGATCAGCACGGCGAGCAGCGGCTTGCCGAGCGAATCGAGCTGGGCGCGCAGTGCCTTGCTGTCCGATTCGGTGAGCGTCGCGTCGATCGCGACGACGCCGTGCGGTGTCTCGACGAGATACGCGTTGACGAACATTCCCGAGGCCCCCGCGGCGTAGCGATGGATCACGGGAGCGGGGGTCTGGGCGGGCGCGGCGCCGGCGAGCGACAAGGCCAGTGGCACGGCCCAAAGCGAGCGGGTGTTCATAGGAGCCTACTCTCCGCTGAGGATGTCGATGACGTGAGACGTCGGAGCGGGCGGAAGGTTCCCTCGACCTACGGAATCCCCAGCAGCTTGTGGGTCTGGAGGCTGAGCCGCCAGCGGGGATGGGCCAGACAGTACGCGAGAGCGCGCTCGGTGTTGCGGAGGCGGTCGGAACCGTCCATCGGCTGCAAGAAGAAATGCCGGAACGCCAGGCGCTCGAACTGCTCCGGCTCGGCGCCGGCTTGCGGATACACCAGCTTCAGCTCGTCACCGGTCTCGAGCACGAGCGGCGCCCCCGCCTTGGGACTCACGGTGACCCAGTCGAGTCCCGGGGGCGGTGGCTGCGTACCGTTCGTTTCGACAGCGATCTCGAACCCCGCCGTGTGCAGCGCCTGGACGAGCGGCGCGTCCAGCTGCAACAGCGGCTCGCCGCCGGTGCACACCACAAAGCGCGCGGCGGCGCCGTTCCCTGCCCACGTCGCCGCCACGGCGCGCGCGAGGTCGCCCGGCTCCGCGAACTTCCCGCCGCCCGGCCCGTCGGTCCCGACGAAATCGGTGTCGCAGAACGTGCACACCGCGTCGGCGCGATCCTCCTCGCGGCCCGTCCACAGATTGCAGCCGGCGAACCGCAGGAACACCGCCGGGCGCCCCGTGTTGGCGCCCTCGCCCTGCAGCGTGTAGTAGATCTCCTTCACGGCGTACGTCATGCGCCGCGGCCTACGGCCTGGTACGGCGCGGGATCGGCGACGCCCGCTTCCGCGAACCCCTTGAGCCGCAGCTGGCAGGCGTCGCAGCGGCCGCACGCCTCGCCCGCCGGCGACGGATCGTAACAGCTCAGCGTGAGCGCGTAGTCGACGCCGAGGGCGAGCCCGCGCTCGATGATCTCCCGCTTCGTCAGCTTCAGCAGCGGAGCGTGGATCGTGAGCCGCTGCCGACCCTCGACTCCCGCCTTGGTGGCGAGGTCGGCCAGGCGTTCGAACGCCGCGAGGTACTCGGGGCGGCAGTCCGGATAGCCGCTGTAATCGAGGACGTTCGCTCCCAGAAACAGGTCCTGGCACCCCAGCACCTCGGCCCACCCGAGGGCGAACGCCAGGAAGATGGTATTGCGCGCCGGTACGTATGTGACCGGGATCCCCTCCCCAATCTCGGCGGCGTCCCGGTCCTTGGGCACGGGGATGTCGGCGGTCAGGGCGGAGCCGCCGAAGCGGCGCAGGTCCACGTCCAGCACGACGTGGTCGGCGGCGCCGAGGGCGCGGGCCACGCGACGGGCGGCGTCCACCTCGGCGGCGTGGCGCTGACCGTAGCGGAAGGTCAACGCGTGGGCGGAGAACCCCGCCGAGCAGGCGATCGCAAGGGTCGTGGCGGAATCGACGCCGCCCGAGAGCAGGACGACGGCCCGAAGCGGTGGATGCCGCGCTTCCGGTGTAGGCATTCTTCCTCTAAGCTAGTGACGTGACCAAGCTGCCGACCACCGGTCCCCTGCCCAAGCCCAAGAGCCCCGACGAGGCGCGGGAAGTCCTCAAGGCCGAGGCGTTCCCGGCGCCCAATGCGCAGCGCGTCGTCCTCACGGCGACCGAATTCACGTCGATCTGTCCGCGCACCGGGCAGCCGGATTTCGGCAGCGTGGAGATCGAGTACCAGCCCGAGGAGCGCTGTCTCGAATCCAAAGCGCTGAAGTACTACCTCTGGTCGTTCCGGGACGAGGGCGCGTTCTGCGAGAGTTTGGCGGCGCGGATCGCCGACGACGTGGTGTACGCGGTGGCTCCGCGGGCGCTGCGCGTGCGGGTGCACCAGAACGTGCGCGGGGGAATCGCGCTGCTCGCCGAAGCGGTGCGCGGGAGGTGGGCCGAGACCGACTAGCGACGCGTCCCGGCGTCGGTATCATTCTTCCCCCGCCCATTCCCATCCGGAGGAGTAGATGACCCGCCGCCTCGTGTTGGCGCTCTGTCTCGGCGTCCCCATGGTGATGACCGCCCAGGTCCCCACACGTATCGATTCCAGCTGGTTCACGGGCCTGCGCTGGCGCGAGATCGGCCCGTTCCGCGGCGGCCGGGTCGACGCCGT
>Ga0137367_10003454_pt1 | contig 12763 bp, 15 predicted proteins | sample SagtaG_14_FD_104939 | JGI IMG/M metagenome (GOLD analysis project Ga0137367, IMG submission 104939) | Vadose zone soil microbial communities from Sagehorn Ranch, Mendocino, California, USA - Sage1_L_80_16 metaG | ecosystem: Environmental > Terrestrial > Soil > Vadose zone | place: USA... | reverse complement strand
TCTTCGACGGGCAACGTCACCGTCGCGCCCGCGTCGATCGCCTGCTGGACGACCTCGTCGACGTCCTCGACGTACAGGAAAATGCCGACGCTGGTGCCGCGGAGCTCCTTCGGCGGTTTCAAGGTCGACTGCGGCATCGGATCGGCGAGCATCAGCACGGAGTCCCCGATCTCGAGCTCGGCATGAGCGACCGTGTTCCCCGGGCCGGGCATACGCCCGCGCTCCTTCGCGCCAAACGCACGCTTGTAGAACTCAATCGCCTGCGATGCGTTGTCGACGGCGAGCGTCGGGGTGAGGGCGTGATAGCCCTCGGGAATGGGCTTTGCCATTTGGTCCTCCTCCCTACGGCTAGTGATCGGACCGAAGGTTCTTATTCCCTTTCATAGTTCTCCCACACCTGTCTTCTCCGTGCGTCAGACGGGCGCTGCCCACCAGCGACCGAGCCACCCACGGGCTTGCGCGAAAGCCCGTTCAGGAGCATGCTGGCGCCTGAGAGTCCGATGCCGCCGCCGTCTCGTCCCATCGTCTTCCTCAGCGACTTCGGCCTAAGCAACGAGTGGGTCGGGATCTGTCACGCGGTGCTCAACCGGATCGCGCCCGACAGCCACATCGTCGACCTCTCTCACCTCGTCCCACCGCTCGACGTGCTCTCGGGGGCGAGCCTGCTGGCGGACTCACTGCCGTACATCGGCGAGGACGCCGTCGTCCTTGCGGTGGTCGATCCGAACGTCGGCAAGGATCGTGAGGTGGCGATCGAGGCCGTGGGCGGTCGTCTCCTGGTGGGGCCGGACAACGGCCTGCTCGCGCCGGCATGGACGGTGCTCGGCGGCGTCGGCAAGGCGGTTGAGATTGCGTCAGAGGACGTCATCGTCCGGCCGGTCTCGCAGTCGTTCCGCGCCCGCGACACGTTCTGTCCAGCGGCGGCTCACCTTGCCTCCGGGATGGCGCTGGAGCAAGTCGGCCCCCAAATCGATCCAAGCACGCTCACCGAGCTCACCGTGCCCGAGCCGGAGACTCATCCCGGCAAGATCCGCTGCGAGGTCGTCGAGTTCAACCGCTTCGGAAACGTCAAGCTCAACGTGCGCGAAGCTCATCTTGCGGCAGCCGGTCTCGGCGACGCGGAGAAGCTCGAGGTCGAGGCGGCCTCCGGCTCGACCCAGGCGCGGCGGGGAAGCACGTACGCCGATTTCGAGCCGGGCGAGTACGGAGTGCTCTTCGACCCGCGCGGCTGGCTGATGGTGGTGCGCGGGAATCCCGAGAGCGCGCTCCAAGGACTCGGTCTTGCGACCGGCGATCCGGTCTGGATCAGCCCGGCGAGCGCGGGCTAACCCGCGTTCCGACGACCTAACTTAGAGGGACAGCAATGAAGGGTGACTTCAGCCGCTTCACGTTCCGCCCGGGGAAGCGCTACACGAGCGTTCGCCTCCAGCAGGGCCGCGTGATGCTGGATAGCGACTGGAACGAGCAGGCGGCGATCCGCGAGGACCTGGAACGCGTTCGCTTCGAGGACATCGTCGGCACGTCGGCCGTTCCCTGCGGGGAGGGGTTCTCTGTCCGCCACCGCGGAAACGGACTGACACTCTCAGCCGGTCGAATCTACGCCGGCGGCCTCGCATGCGAGTTGGACGAGCCCACGCCACTCGAACAACTCTTGAGGAACCCGCTCACGCCGGCCGCCGGCCGGACCGATTTCCTCTACCTCGACGCCTGGGAGCGCCACCTGACCGCCGTTGATGATCCCGAGCTCCTCGAGCCTGCGCTGGGCGGTGCGGACACGACGACCCGCCTCGAAGTCGCTTGGAGGATCGGAGTCGTCGAGGGCGTCGGCATCTCATCGTGCTCTGATGCAGCCTCGCTGTTGCCGCAACAGCCGAATGGCCTGATGAGCGCGGCGGCGCTAGGCGGTTACAAGGGGGCCGAAAGCCGGCTCTACCGCGTCGAGATCCATGACGATGGTGCGCCCGGAAGTGCCACCTTCAAGTGGTCCCGGGACAACGGCTTCGTCGTCTTCGCAATCGAGGAATTCCTGGACAGGGAAAGCCTGAGGCTCAGGCCGAGGGCGGATCCTGCGCCGGGACTCGCCGTCGGCGACTGGGTCGAGGTCAGCGGCGAGGAGTCCGAGCTGGTCGGCAGTGTCGGCACGCTCGCGCGCATTGCGGACGTTCGCGAGACCACGGTCGTCCTCGACGGCGATGTGTCGCGTCACGGCAGCGAACGGCGTCCTCGCCTTCTTCGCTGGGACCAGCGCAGCGGGGCGACCGTGCCCGTTGCCGCCGACTGGGTCGAGCTCGAGGACGGGATCGAGGTGCGGTTCTCCGAGGGCGAGTTCCGCTCGGGCGACTACTGGACGATGCCGGCACGCCCTGCGACCGGGTCGATCGAGTGGCCCGAGGACAGGCTTCCCGACGGCATCGAGCATCGACTCTGTCCGCTGGCACTCGTCACCTGGGGGCATGCCAAGAACAGGTTCAAGCCGACGATTAGGGACTGCCGGCGGCACTTCTCACCGCTGACAGAGGTCCACGAAGAGCTTGCACGACTCCGACTCGAGATCGCCGAGCTGCGCAGGAAGTTCGAGGGGTAGCTCGATCAGAGTCCCGGAAGCTGCCCCAGTAAGTCGAGCAGCCCGCTCACTGGGACACGCTTCACGACGCCGCGCACGAGATCCGCGGTGGTGGGACTGATGGCCCCGGCCCGCTCAGCGTCGTCGACGGCGCGCACGAGCCCCGAGCGCACGAGCTCGTCGAGCTGCTTCCCCGAGAGCCCGTGCTTCCGGGCGAAGCGGTTCAACGAGTCGCGGCTGCCGAAGGCGAGCACGATCTGCTCGCGCGAGACTCCAAGCTTGCAGGCGGCACCGTCGAGCGCCGAGAGCACGATCTGCTCCGCCACCTCCTCCACGCCCTTCGGGTTCCGCCATTCGCGCTGCACGCAGGGGTCGGCCACCTTCGCCGGCGCATAGGAGGCTCCACCCAGCGCGAGGTAGACGACGACCAGCGTCGTGGCGGCAGCCGCGGCCAGCGCGATCGCCCGCATCAGACGCTCACCTCTCGCCGAGCGAGCGCGATCGGAACGAGCGCAATGAGTCCGAGCAATGCAGCCGCGAGAAACGCGCGCGAGAAGGCGTTCGTGACCGCGCGGTCGAGCTGATCCTGGAGGGCCGAAGCGAGCTCGGCGTAGGCCGGGTCGTCGTGCTCGCCCACGACCTCCTTGACGCTGGGGATCCGCGCCTCGTCCTTCGCCTCGTTGACGGCGCCGAGGATGTCGCGTGCAACTCCGATCTTGTCGAGCGGCGGGACATCGCTGTCGAGCACCGCGGCCGTACCGGCCGCGAGCACGTTGTCCTCGCTGCGGTGGAGGTCGGTCGTGAAAATCGGCGTCAGCAGCAGCAGTCCCAGGACGACGCCCCCGTGCCGCGCGGCGATCGTCCACCCGCCGTGGACGGCCTGCGCCGAGCGCCCGGCGAGCGCCCGCTCGGTCAGTGCGGAGAGGGCGAGCCCGAGCCCTGCGCCAACGGCGAGCTGCGGGGCCACCGTCCAGCCGGCTCCCGCGTGGGGAAGCCAGCCGAGCGCCGCTAGGCCGCCGGCAATCAGGACGACGCCCGACGGGGCCCGCGCCCAGGACGGCGTGATCGCACGCCCGAAGCGCGTGGCCGCCAGTGCCGCGACCGGCATGATCGTCACGACGAGTCCGGCTGCGAGCGGCTCGAGCCGCCAGCCGTTGATCAGCAGGATCACGAGCAGGAACAGCGCGCCCACGAGCGCGCCGGAGATCAGCAGCAGAGCCGCGTTCGCACGGAGGTGCGGCCTCTCGACCGGCTCGCGGACGGGAATTGCCCGCACGCCGCGAAGTGCCACGAGTCCCACCAGCACAGCAGGCGCCTGCACGAAGAAGATCGACTCCCAGCCCAGCAGCTGGGTCAGGATCCCGCCGGCGGCTGGCCCGAGTGCCGCGCCGGCGATCCCGGCCAGCGCCCAGACGCGGGCGGCCGAGGCGTCCGCCCCGGTCGCCTGGCTGAGGAGGTCGAGGGCGGCGCACACGACCAGCGCTCCCGCGAGTCCCTGCACGGCGCGACCCGCCACGAGCCCAGCGAACGAGGGCGTGAACGCGCACGCGAGCGAAGCGGCGGCGAAGACCACGATCCCGACGCCGAACACACGAGCCGGGCGGCGACGCGCGACGAACGCCGCGGGCAGCGCCGAGACGGCGAGGGCCAGGTTGAACGCCGTCAGCACCCACGCGAGCGTCGCGAGCTCGACGTCGTAGCGCGCCAGGATCTCCGGCAGCGCGATGGTGACGACCGACGAGTCGGCCAGCACGATTCCGACGGAGAGGCTCAGCAGCGCCACGGGGGTGGGGATGCGCACGTCGGCCAGACCCTAGTAGGCAGAGAGTGGGACCCGACCCCCTCGTGGCCACTTGCCGGGGGCTAGAACCTGACCTCGTTATGCCGACGCCTCTGGCGGGTACCTGTAGAGGGACCCAGGGGTCGGAGAGGAGAATCTGATGCGGCGAACGACGCGTCGGGCTGCGGTACTTGCGCTGCTGGCTCTCTTGGTGTCAATCGGAATATCCAGCGCGCAGGCCGGCCGCGTGAACTTCGAAAAGGAGACGCACTTCCGCTGTTACATCGTCAGTCAGCAGACTCCTGAGCCTGCGGAGACCGTCACTCTTAGCGACCAGTTCCTGGACGCGACCTTGACGGTGGACGAGCCGCTGCAGTTCTGTGCGCCCACGTCCAAGAACGGGCTCCCGATCGAGGAGCCGGAGGAGCATCTGACGATGTACGGCGCGCCACACGAGCTGTCGCCCCACCTCAGGGTGTTCACCGAGGATCAGTTCGGAACGAGGACGCTCGAGGCCGTGGGGGCCCGGGTACTCCTCGTCCCCACCCAGAAGCTGGTCGGGGACCTCGGTTTTCCGGAGAAGCTCAATCACTACTGGTGCTACGACGTGACCGGGGAGCGGGTCGGAACCACCGTGACCCTGGACGATCAGTTCGGGTCGGACACGGTGCGAGTGGAGCAGCCGGACCTCTTCTGCAACCCGGTCGAGAAGATCCACAACGGCGTGAGGGAGCGGATCCAGGAGAGAGCGGTGCACCTCACCTGCTACGACATCAAGGGCCCTCAGCGCACCGAAGCGACGCAATTCGGCGTCCGCAACCAGTTCGAGACGGACACCTTCACCATCACTTCGTTCGAGTTGCTGTGCGTGCCTTCTGAGAAGACTGGGTTCGTACCGGTCTCGTAGCGGTCGCACTCGCAATAAGCCCGCCGGGCGGGGCAGAGTTGACCGTCCCGCCCGGCCGCAGCCCAGGGTGGGACGATCCGCCTACGCTTGCCTGACGTGACGATCTGCGCGCAGTGTGGCCGCGAGAACGCGCCCGACTCCCGCTTCTGCAGCGGCTGCGGCGCGGCGCTCGCCGCTGACGGCCCGAGCGGCGAGACCCGGAAGGTCGTCACCGTCCTCTTCACCGACCTGGTCGGCTCGACGAGCCTCGGCGAGGGACTCGATCCCGAGACGGTGAGAGGCGTGATGTCGCGCTACTTCGACGCGATGCGGGCCGTCGTCGAGCGGCACGGCGGCACCGTCGAGAAGTTCATTGGCGACGCGATCATGGCCGTGTTCGGGATCCCGACGCTGCACGAGGACGACGCGTTACGCGCCGTGCGTGCCGCGGCGGAAATGCGCGACGTGCTCGCCGACCTGAACGAGAGGCTCGAACGCGAGCAGAAGGTCCGGCTCACGACGCGAACCGGCGTGAACACGGGCGAAGTGGTCGCGGGAGACGCTGCCACCCGCCAGCAGCTCGCGACCGGAGATGCGGTCAACGTCGCCGCGCGGCTCGAGCAAGCGGCAGCGCCGGGCGAGATCCTGCTCGGGGACACGAGTTACCGGCTCGTGCGCGAAACCGTTCGCGCCGAGGAGATCGAGCCGCTCGCGCTCAAAGGAAAGAGCCGGCCGTTGCCGGCGTGGAAGCTCCTCGAGGTACTTCCGGACGTTCCCGCGTTCATGCGGCCGATCGCTACGCCGTTCGTCGGACGTGAAGAGGAGCTCGCATCACTTCGAGAGGCGTTCGCCCGAGCTGTGCGCGAGCAAACGTGCGTAACGGCGACGATCGTCGGCCTGCCCGGCATCGGGAAGTCGCGGCTCGCGCGAGAGGTCATTGGCGCCGCTGAAGGCGCGCACGTGCTCGTCGGCCGCTGTCTCCCGTACGGCGAGGGCATCACCTACGCGCCGCTCGCGGACATGGTCCGGCAAGTCGCCGGCACCGATCCCGAAAGCCGACTCGCCGAAATCGTCACGCCCGATGGTCACGCGGCCGCGATCGCCTCGCGGATCTCGAGCGCGATTGGCGCAAGCAACCATCCGGCCTCCGCGGACGAGATCGCCTGGGCGTTCCGCAGGCTGTTCGAGGAACTCGCGCGCGACCGGCCGCTCATCGTCGCCGTCGACGACATCCATTGGGCGGAGCCGGCGCTGCTCGACCTGCTCGAGCACGTCGCGAGTTTCTGGCACGGCGGCGCGAACCTGCTCCTCTGCCTCGCCCGTCCGGAGCTGATCGACAAGCGTCCGACCTGGGCTACCGAGACGATGGTCTCCCTTGCGCCGCTGTCAGCGGCAGAGACGCACGGTCTGATCGAACGCCTGTCGCACGAGCAGGAACTCGATGACGACATGAGGACGCGCATCGTCGACGCCGCGGAAGGCAACCCACTGTTCGTCGAGCAGATCGTCGCGTTGCAAGCGGATGAGCCCGAGCAGAAGCTCGCCGTCCCGCCGACGATCCAGGCGCTCCTCGCATCGCGCATCGACCGCCTGCCGCCGGAGGAGCGCGCCGTCCTCGCGCATGCGTCGGTCGAAGGCCGGCTCTTTCATCGGAGCGCCGTCGCAGAGCTCCTGCAGTCGGACGCGCGCAACGGGATCGAAGCCCGGCTGCGGAGCCTGGCCCGCAAGGAGTTCGTCCGTCCGGACCAGGCGCTCTTCCACGGCGACGAGGGCTTCCGCTTCAACCACATCCTGATCCGCGACGCCGCGTACGACTCGATGCCGAAACAGCTGCGCGCGGAGCTACACGAGCGGTATGCCGAGTGGCTCGAGCGGCGGGCCGACGGGAACATCGCGGAGTACGAGGAGTTCGTCGGTTACCACCTCGAGCGGTCATACCGCTTGCGGGCGGAGCTCGGACAGGCCGACAGCGCCACCGAGGCGCTGGCGTTGCGGGCCGGACGTCTGCTGGCGCATGTCGGCCGACGTGCCGCGGCGCGCGGGGATGCGCGCGCCGCGACGAATCTGCTCCGGCGCGCGGTCGACCTCCTCGCGTTCGATCCTCGAGACCGACTGGACGTGCTGCCCGATTTCGGTCTGGCGCTGCGAGGGAGCGGAGAGCTTCTGGAAGCCGAGCGCATGCTCGGCGAGGCGATCCGAGAGGCCGCGCAAGCGGGCGACGAGCGAAACGAGGTGCGAGCCGAGATGCAGCTGGCGTGGGTGCATCTCACGCTCGGTCGCGACGGCTGGCCGGAGCGCGCGCGAAGGACGGCCGAGCGTGCGATGTCCGTGTTCCAGCACGACCACGGTGAGCTGGCCCATGCGTGGATCGGGGTCGGAGTCGTCGAGACGCTGACGGGCCACGAAGCTGCGGGTGTCGAGGCGTTTCTGCGTGCGCGCGAGCACGCGCGGGCGGCCGGGGACGATCGCCGTGAGGTGGAGATCTGGGAAGAGCTGGGCGGCGCGCTGATCGCCTCGCGAACGCCGGTCGAGGAGATCATCGCGTTCCTTGACGAGGAGGCGGCGTGGGGACGCGAGAAGGGCTTTCCGTTCTTGGAGGCCGACGCAGCCCTCGCCGGCCCGTACCTGTATCCGATGCTGGGCCGGTTCGAGGAGGGCCGTGAGCTGCTGGCGCGGTCGAAGTCGATCTTCGGGGAGCTCGGCGCGAAGTACAACGTCGCGGAAGCTTGTTGGGCGGGCGCGCAGCTCGAACGGCTAGCCGGCGACGGAGCCGCGGCGGAACGGGAGCTGCGCGAGGCGCTCCGGATTCACGAAGAGATGGGCACGAAACGGTATTCGTCGTACGTCCGAGCGCAGCTCGCGCGCATCGTGTACGAGCAAGGTCGCGAGGGCGAGGCGCTGGGGCTCCTCGAGCAGGCGGAGCAGGAAGGCACGCGCGAGAACATCCGCTTCCGGCTCCAGTGGCGAACCGCGCGCGCAAAGGTGCTCGCGGGTCGCGGAGAAACGGCGGAGGCGGCGCGCCTCGCGCGTGAGGCCGTCGACATCGTGGCAGCGACCGACAACATCAACGCGCAAGCGGATGCGCTGGTCGACCTCGCGGAGGTGTTACGCGTCGGCGGCAACGAGGCCGAGGCGATTGCCGCGCTTGAAAAGGCCGTGGCGCTCTATGAGGAGAAAGGCAACGCGCTCTGCGCCGACCGCGCCCACACTGCCATTGCGTCAGTTGCCTCCGAGCGCTAGGCGCGGAGCTCGGTGAAGCCGGCGGCGGTGAAGTCGGCGTCGAATGCCAGCGCTTCGCGAATCCGGAGCGAGCGCATGACGGCGAAGCTCGTCGCGTCCACGAACGAGTACTCGCGCTCGGCTCGCCGGCGGAGCCAGCGCCACGCCTCTTCCTCGACCTCCCTGCTCACGAACTCGATCCGCAGGCGAAGCGCCCGTGACATCCTCTCGAGGAACGCTACGGCCGCAGCGTGACCGTGGCGCCGGTTGAGGAAGGTCCACGTCTCCCCCCGAACATGGTTCGTCGTCACGAGCAGCGCGTCTGCGCTACGAGCGAGTCGGCGCGCCTCGTCGTGGTGCGCGTCGTCGTCCGTCGCCGCTGCGATCCAGTACGACGTGTCGACGAAGATCACTCGGGGCGCTTCGGTCCGTAGACCACGTCGTCCACGCTCGCGGAATCGTCCGGCCGCCCTTTGACCATCCCGACGATCTCCCACAGGGGGTCTTCCTCGAGCGGTGGCAGCGGGCGGAGTCGCTCGCCGACGTAGCGTCGGATCAGAGCGGCCTTCGACACTCCCTCCTCCGCCGCCTGGCGAGCGAGGGCCGCATCGAGCTCCTCCTCGATCATGATCTGGAGCCGTTTCACGGACATAAGTTACATCAGTCTCCCTATGTGATGTAACTCGCGCTAGTATCCGGGACCCTCGCGTGAGCCGACTGCGCCGCTTGCAACACAGTGTAAGTTCTGTGTTACAGTTCGTCCATGTCGGCTCGAACCCGAAAAACGCGGAAGGGCGAGCCGTTCAGCATCCGGCTCTCCTCCCCGACGGATGAGCTCGTCGCCGACGAGGCGCGCCGCACCCGCCGGTCGAAGAGCTCCATCGTGGAGGAGTTGACCGAGGAGTCGGCGCGGATGCGCCGGTTCCCCGGCATCGGCTTCCGGGACGAGTACCCGCGCCGCCGTCCGTGGGTGCTCGGCACGGGTCTCGACGTCTGGGAGCTGATCGACGTCCTAGAGAGCTACGGCTCCACCGGGGCGGTGGTAGACGACTTCCCGCTCGTGACGGAGCCGCACGTCCGCCTCGCCGCCGCATACCGCGACGCCTACCCGGAGGAGATCAACGAGGCGATCGCGGAGAACCGCCGCCCCGCGGACGAGCTGGAGCGGCTCCACCCCTTCGTCCGACTCGGCGAGCACACGCGCTGACGGCCGCGCGTGCGGCTGCTGCTCGATCACCAGCTGTCCCCGCGGCGCGTCGGTGCGCCGCTGAGCGAGGCCGGGCACGACGTGCTCGCGCTCGCCGCCGAGCCGGCCACCGAGGGGATGGACGACGACCAGGTGCTCGAGCTTGCGATCGCGGAAGGGAGGATCCTCGTCACCCGCAATGCGCGGGACTTCACCCCGCGACTGAGGGCCCGGGCAGAGGGAGGCCGGTCGCACCCCGGCGCGATCCTGATCTGGACGCTCGGGCATCACGAGTTTACGGGGATCGTCGCGGGGATCGAGCGGTGGCTAGCGGCGTATCCCACACCTGAGGAGTGGGTCGACCTCGTCGTCGCCGTTTGACGTCGGCGCCGACCCGGACCGCTTCGACGGCGACGGTGATGGTGTGTCGGCTGTGAGAAGTAACTCCTCAGACACACCTGCCGAGATCGACGCCACTACGCTCGTCGCAGAGCATCGACGGGTTTGCACGAGCGCGCATGAGGGTTGCCATCCGAACAGCGATTCCTGCGGGAGCACTGATGGCGCTGGCGCTGGGAATCATGCTCCCGGTGAACCACGACCTGCCGGCCGTTGCCCTTGGCAATCGCGAGCTTCTCTGGGCGGAGCGAAGCCTCCTCTTCTTCTACGGATTCCTGCTGCTGTGCGTGCCGTTACTCCGTGCGCTCCACGGCGAGCTCCCCATCGAGCTCTCAACTCGAGGTGCCCGTTACGCGGAGACGTCGGAGGTCGTCATCGAGGAGCTGAAGGTGCGGCTCACAGAAGTCGAGTGCCATTTGGACGAGATGGTCGAGATTCTCGACGCCCTGGGTGAGCCGATAACGGGCCGAGACGTTTGAACGAGAGCCGACGCAGCTAAACTGAAGCGATGATGACACCCGCCGAGAAGCAAGCCCTGCGTGAGCGGATCAGGAGACTGAAGCTACAAGTTGAATGCTCACGAAGTAAACGCGAGGAGTCGAATAAGCGGATCGAGCGTGCGCTCGCCACGCTGCGCGAGTTGGCTCGGACATAGTCCTCGAAGGCGGCGCAGGACCCTGCCTTCATCGGTCGGCCCCGTAAGTAATGCCGGACCAGGTCTTTCTCTTCGACGCGCGCCTCATTGACTACGAAGGCGTTGGCTGCACGGTCGCGGTTCGCGCGAGCCAGACCCTCGAGCATCTACACCGCGTGCTGCGCCGAGCCTTCAACTGGTACGACAACCACCTGTACTCGTTCTGGCTCAGCGGCGTCCATTGGGACGGCCCCGAGACGGAGTTCACAGCTCCCTACGAGCTCGGCGAGAGCGATGCACGCAGCGCCGCCGCGCGCCTCGGTGATCTCGACCTCCAGCCCGGCCGCCCCATCGCGTACCTGTTCGACTTCGGCGACCAGTGGCGCGTCCTGCTCGAGTTGCGCGAGCGCGTGCCACCAGACCCCGGTGCGCGTTATCCGAAGGTGCTGGAGCGAAGCGGGCAGCCGCCGCCCCAGTACACGTACGACGAGGAGGCCTAGCCTCCCTGCGGCCGGAGGTGTAGGGTCGCGCCGGGCGCGGCTGTCGTGCCCGAACCGAAGAGCGGGACGCGGAGATGCAAGCCCCGCCGCGCAGGATTGGCCGCAACGACGGCCCACGGAAGTCGCTCTCCATTGGCCAGCAGCCGCGCCCCTTCGCAGGAGCGCGAGGCCCTCTAAGGCTCCGGCCCGATCAGGTCCTCGGGCGTGCCGCGCTCGCGCAGGAGCTGCGCTTTCTCGGGATCCCGCGAGCGCTGGCGCCGGTACTCCCCGAAAGCTGCGCGTATCCGCTTGAGGCGTGTCACCGCCTCGGCTCTTCCGGTCTGCCGGTCGCTGAAGCGCATCCTTCGCATACCAGGATTATCGCTGCGCCTGCAGGCGTTTCGCGATCTCGTGGAGCTCGTAGGAGGGAATCTGCTCTCCACGGCGGACACGCTGCGCGATTCTCTCGAGCTCGATCAGCGCGTTTCTGAGTCCTTCGCTCTTTGCTCGCTCCATCAACCGCGGGTGGTCGAGCTCGTCGATTCCGAGCAGCGCCACGCCTTGCTCAGCCACGTCCGCGTGGCCCCGGCGACGAACTGGTGGAGCCGGTCGACGACCACGTCCTCGGCGCTCAGAACCGGCACGCTCCGTCCACCTCGAAGCTCGACCTCTACCACCTCCTCCTCCTCGGCAGGGAAGCTCGCGGGCGCCTCGACGAAGAGATCGTGCTCAGGCAGCACCCAGTGACGTCCCCCCTTGCGGAAGCCGAGCTCTGCGAGCAGGTCGTTCCACGGCGGGGCCGTGCGGGAGGTAGAGATCGATGTCCGTCGTCGAATACGCCCCGTGCGTCCAGAACTCGACCGCGAGTCCGCCAATGACGATCGCGCGCCACTCGATCCGCTGTACCTGCGTGTCGATGAGCGAGACGACGGCCAGCTTCCGCTCAGTCTCGTCCTCGAGAGTCAGAGCCTGCGCTAGTTCATCTCGAGGTTTCGACATGCCGCGATGGTACGACCGTCTTCAGTCAGCGGCCGCAACAGTGGCTGCCTGAGCCTCGGCGATCTCGACGAACAGACAGAGCGCGTTCGCCATCCGCATCTGCTCGATTGACCGGCAGCCCACCTCGAGCAGCTTCGGGCTCGCGACGACATAAGCCAGGCACTTCGCGCGCGACACGGCGACGTTGAGGCGATTGCGTGAGAGCAGGAACTCGAGGTTGCGCGGGACGTCCTCGCCGCTCGACGTCGCCATCGAGAAGAACACGACCGGTGCCTGCTGCCCCTGGAACTTGTCCACCGTGCCGACCCGAGCGCCACGCGGGAGCGCTTCGACGAGGCAGCGCACCTGCTCGTTGTACGGCGCCACCACCAGCACATCTGCGAGGCGTAGCGGTCTGGTCACGCCGTTCGTGTCGGTCCATTCCTGCCCGAGCAGCCGATCGATCTCGTCGCGTGCGCGCGCGGCCTCTTCGGGCGACGAGCGACGGTTGCCTGTATGCTCGACCGGAAGGAAGCGCAGGCCCGTCCCGACCACGGTTGACTGCAGCTCGCACCCCGCTGCCGCCTCGAGCCGGCTCTCGTAGAACGCATCCGAGACGTACTCGCAGACGTCCGGGTG
>Ga0137367_10003445_pt1 | contig 12778 bp, 9 predicted proteins | sample SagtaG_14_FD_104939 | JGI IMG/M metagenome (GOLD analysis project Ga0137367, IMG submission 104939) | Vadose zone soil microbial communities from Sagehorn Ranch, Mendocino, California, USA - Sage1_L_80_16 metaG | ecosystem: Environmental > Terrestrial > Soil > Vadose zone | place: USA... | reverse complement strand
CCACAGAAGGTTGAGCCTCAGGTGGGATGGGAACATTGTAGAGGTTTTCTGTTTTGTAATAAGTGTTTTCGGAATCGATAACAACGGTACACTTGTACTTAAGACAGGGGATATCCCAGTGAGGGGTGTTTTCATCGGCAAAATAGACTGTCAAGGAAAACTGGTCTGGATCAGAAGTGAACTGTCCTTCATTCACAAGCGCTGCGATCATTTCGCTTGAGCGTGGATCATATTTGGGCGAGGGGCCAATAGGATTGTTCCAGATGCTGTTTTTGCTGTAGGGAACCATCATTTCAATAGTTATATTGGCGATAACGGGAGTGTTGATGATAACAGGTGTATTGACAATAATAGGTTTGGGGACAATTTCAGCCTGAGTGATAATTTCGCTGCCGATAGCGGTTGGGTGATTCTGAGGATGAACACTATTGTCATTTGACACAGTCCGGACACATCCCGCACTGAAAACGAGGAGGAATGCCACAAAGCCGATGATAAGTTTTAGATATCGGATCAAGGATGCCCTTCGAGTGAGTATGATAAATCTCCAAAAGATGACATTGTAGCCGTCGGGACCACTCTTCGGCTATCAGATTGGCTACCCGTGAGCCGATTTAGTGCAGGAGGCCGCCCATGTCCGTTTGCCATCGCTCATCTCCAGATTGGTCCTCCTATGAATTGTATTTCACGAATAAAGTAGCGTGTCGTTGAGTCTCCTGCTGATTAGGGATTTACCAGAGTCATCGCTCCCATTATAAAGCAACAATAAAAATCATCACTCCAATATTCGAGAAGTTATCGCACGCTGTTGGGCAGAGCCTCTGAACCTAATGGTTCCGATGAATCGAATGATTCCGATCTCATAACGATCACAAATAGCGCATCCGCTAACCCCAAAATTAACCAGAAATAACGTTCGAAAGCCAGCGTCAAGAATACGCCAGCCGCTAAATAGGAAATGATCGCCATGAAGAACGCGGCTGCCATGTTGGAAATATCGGGATGAGTTTGCATCGTCCGCTTTCTAACCTTTTCAAGGTTTCGCAGGCTGCCGATCACCATAAAGAGGAACAAGGATAGGCCAATCAGACCATGATCGGCCGCAATCCCCAGGAAAATGTCATGTGCTTCACGAGTTCCAGTGTGATTTCCTGCTAACGCAACCCGATCAATATATTCCGGATAATAATATTTAAACATACCTGGACCAACCCCAATAAAAGGGTAATCGAGAAATACCAGCCATGCTGACTTCATCTCACCGATACGACCTTGCGTCGATGTATCAGTGCCGGAAACACCAGCGCTATCCGCTTCGGCGATCGTGAATACAGATTGTAACGAAGAGAGACGTACGGCAAACTGGGGAAATAATCGAAAGAGCAGAAATACCGCCACCACAACCAAGATAACCTGTTGCACTTTAATGTATCGCATCAGGATCATTACCAAGAGCATGAAGGCAAATCCCGCTACAACACCACGGGAAAAGGTTAACACAATACCAATGAAAATCGCCATCGTGGCAATGCCAGCCAGCCAGCGTAGTATTTTCGAGCCTTCGCCCTGTAGTCTGAACAAGCCAAGCGGGATAAGCACTAACATCATCTGGGCATAGTAATTCTTTTCGCCGAGCGGACCGTCCACGCGATTTTGTTGAACCACACCTTGAAGATTCTCAACGCCCGTCCCGAAGCTGACACCATTTGCCTGTGCAAATCCCCAATAGTTATTGCTAAATGTTCCGGTGATCTGTTGGTAAAGCGATAGTCCTCCCAAAAAGGTGCCCGCAATCAACAGAGTCCAAATTACCCGCCGCATCATTTCTGGCGTTCGAACGTTGTTAACGATCAGGAAATACAGGATGATGCCTTCAGAAATGAAGCTTATCAGATTGCCTGTCGCAATATTGACATCTCTGGAGAACATGTTCCCAAGCAGCTGCACGAACAGGAAGCCGAGTAGCAGTATTAAGTTTAGGCTGATAATTGGTTTTTGATGTTGAAAAACAAGTTTGAAAACAAAGGGGATTGCCAACAACAGCGAGGTTGAAGCACCGATGATAAAAGGCAAGCTATGGAGTTTTACTGCGATAACAGCCGCGTTCGTGTATATTACAAATAGCACGGCCAGTGTGATGTTGTCAGGCCGGGCGAGAAAAACCAGTCCCGCTAGACTCAGCATTATGACGAGCAAAACGAACAAGATCTGATTTCCTGCCAGTACTACGGTAACCAGAGTTATACCCAAGGCAAGGATGATTAAGATCAGGGTTCGACCCTGTGGAGAATTTAAGAAGGTGGTGTTATTGTGCATGATTTTTAGGTTAATTATTGAGCAGCAATCTAATCTGGAAGGTTGTATTAACAATAGGAAATGTAATCACCAAAGACCATTTCTAATTTTGTTCGCTGCGGTTCGAGGTCTTGTATCAAACTTTCGAGATACCGATAGATTCTCGTCGTTGCGTCTCCCAAAGGCTAATTCGATGGCCCCGAAGCAAATTCAATGTTGCAAGCAATGAAGCTAGGTAGGTCATACAAAAGTAGAACGGGATGGCAAGTATCTTTATCTTTCCCGATAGCTTACCATCAAAGAACAATCCTAAAAGCGCCAAGCCATAAAACCCAATTTGGGCCAGCATGATCAACTGGTAAAAGAGCCCATGGTTCCAAAGAAATGGATTGACCAATAGTAACATAATAAGCGGAAGGAACATTAAACGCCTGAGAAGCTTATGGGAGAAAAATTGAACAGCATAAAACCCGTGTCGGAAGGGATTTAGAAGCCGTCTCATCACCAACACAGCATACAATCCCTGCGTGATGATTCTGACCTTGCGAGTGAATTCCCGGTCGCTTGATTCAGCTACTGATTCATAACATACGGCATCCTTTGCAAATACCAATCGAAAACCCTGGGCGATAACATTTGTTGAAATAAAAAAATCATCTGGAACCCCCGGTACTACGTTACAAAAAAGCGAGCGGCGGATAGCATAAATTGAGCCGGTCGCCGACGTAACATTCCCCGCTTCCCCTTGAAAATGTTTCAGCATCTGATCGAAGCTCCAATAACTGCGCTCCCCATCACCGCTGACACTGCCCCTCCCTTCGGTCAGATAAGTCTGATTACCAGCCACTCCACCCACATTCGGGTCAGCAAATGGCGATACCAAGGCTCGTATGGCGTCTGGTGCAAATATATTGTTTGCATCTGAAAAAACCAGGATATCACCATGCGCGGCTGACACAGCATCGTTCAGCGTCGCTAGTTTACCGTGGCGCGGCAGCGATAGCAGATTAATACCCTGCTTGTCATAGGACCGGACGATTTCATCGGTACCATCAGTTGAACCATCCGAAGCGATCAACACCTCAAGTTTTTGCCTCGGATAATCAAGAGACAAAATATTCTTTATTTTTGCCTCAATATTCTCTTCCTCGTTATATGCAGCAACAATCACGCTAACGCTTGGCGTACTCTCGGCACGCCTGTCAGGTTTGCGAAACAGCAGGCCGCGCAGAATTATCAAAGCTGGGAACAAAACGAAGGCGTATATTAACAGGCCAACTGCAGTCCAGAAAAAAATCAGGCTCATAAACTCCTCACTTGTTCAATGGAATGGGCGAGTAATGCTGCATTTGTATGCAAGTCGAATTCCTGTAGAACCTTATCTCTGCCCGCTTGACCAAGGCGCTGGCAAAGCGCAGGGTCCTGGTAAAGCCGTTTCAGGGCCGCAGCCAACGCTTCCGGGTCACGTGGCCTAACTAGCAAGCCGCTAACCGCATCTTCCACCAACTCAGGAATCCCTGATATGCCACTCGCAACAACTGGAACACCAGCGGCCATTGCTTCCATCAACACCACTGGGATTCCCTCGCGTCGCCCGCTGCTGGTAGGGATACTCGGAACTGCCAGGGTATCGACTCCTTTTAACAAATCGGAAATTTCTTGGTGCGTACGTTGACCGTAGAAAAATACGCAGTTGGTGAGACCCAACTGTTCAACCTGCTCCGCTAAGGCCGGCCGGAAAGGTCCATCACCAACCAAATAGCAGTTAAAATCGACCCCTTGCTCCTTCAGCAGTCGGCAGGCATCGATAAGGTAAACATGTCCCTTGACCTCATACATCGTTCCTATGCATAAGATAGTGAAGGGTGTATCCCTTTGCTTCGCTTCGCCGTCTTTTCGGGACGGTGAAAAAACCGATGTGTCAACGCCGCAATGGATAACCTTGATGCAGTCGCGGTATTGTGCACCGCACTTTTCGATGATAAGCTCTTTGTTGAAACTTGAAATTGTCACCACGAAAGCAGCTTCGCGGACCTTCTCACACAACATATGTTGATCAACCTGTAAATCCGCACCGTGAGCAGTGAAGCTGTAGGGAATTCCAACCAGGCGATGGATAATAAAAGCAGCCGCGGCTGGATGGTTGGCGAAATGTGCATGAACGTGCGTAACTTTATCAGCTTCCATGTGGTAAGCAAAGTAAACCGTCTTGGGAAAGATGCTCAGCGCGCCAAGAAAAAGGTTTAGACTGCCCCATGTTGCCCGAATCAAAGTCCAGAGGGTACTGAAATATGTCAAGGGCTTACGCAGTAAAAAGTGCAAGTGGGCTGGCAGCATGTGCCAAGAGAAAAACGGCTCGAAGTTTGCCCGTTCGACAAATGAAGCACTTTCTGGGTGCATTGTTAAATCCCCTTGCGTTCGGCTAAAAAGTTCTACAATTTTGACCCATACATTTGCGCCCTCTTGATGAGCAGTTGTTTTGCGCACCCGTAGAAGAGGATACACCTCAACCTGAACACCTAGCTGTTCCATTGCCAGCATTTCATACAAGACAAAAGTTTCCGTCAGCTTTGGAAAGCGTGACATAATGTAAGCAACCTTAAGATGGTGTGATGTATTCAAGTATCTCTCTCCGAAGAATTGGATTGGGTGCTCGGCAGAGCCTCATGGCAAATGCTCTTTATGGCGACTGGTCGCGAAAAGAAGCCGAACTAACTGGAAGCGCAGGAGTTCAGGAAATGTTTGTTCGATATTGAGCACATCGCGGTTAATCAATAATACGATCAGGGAGATAAGTCCCGCAAGCGCGAGCCCAAAGTATATAGGAAGAGATAAAAATCTCTGGAAGATCGCTAGCCCCAAGGTTCCCAGCACAATACTTGCATAAACTCTCAGGTAGCGCCACTGGAACAAATTAATCTTGGTGGCGAACTTTAACCCCAAATGATTTAGGATATTGTACACAATCAGAGTTCCACAAGTTCCAATCGCTGCGCCTACTGCCCCATAGCGGGGAATTAGAATGAGGGTAAGTGCCAAGCTGATGAACATTGCCAAAAAATCAATTGCAACGGTATAACGAAGCTTGCCATACACACGAAGCGTATCTGCGTTAAATCCCAGCGCCGCATTGAAGTAATAACCGAAGGCAAGCAACGCCATGATCAATCCAGACTGAGCGTACCGCTGTCCAAAAAGCAGGAGTGTAAGTGGTTCAGCAAGTGAGAATGTCACGAGAAAAATCGGGAAGGTGATCACCGTAATCCAAACCGCGCTTTGCCAATATAAATCATCAATTCCTGCCTGATCTTCTTTGGCAAACATGCGCGCCATTATTGGCATAAAAAGAAAGGCAAAACTTTGAATGACCGTCGTATTCAAATCTGCAACAGGCTGTACAGCTCGAAAAGCAGCTACATCAAGTGTGGTTCGAAAGTATCCCAGCAATACAACAACCAGTTGGCTTCTTATCAAATAAACAAAATTGGTGGTGAGTAGCGGGGTACTAAAGCCAAAAATCTCTTTTACGGGAAATTTTATCGTCTGAATGTTGAAATATTTCCATAACTCTTGGGTGCGAATATGGCGTATCAGAATGCCAGAATAAATCACGCCACCTAAAGCGTTTGCAGCCACATAGCCTATTGCCAGGAAATATACATTACTCCGGAACAAGATGAGCAATACGATAACCAAAAGTTTCAAGCCTGGTCCCAGAACGTGTCTTCGAAAAAAAATCGCGCTTGGTCTGGCGAAAATGGCCAACATCCCAACCAGGAGGCTATCAAATGCATCTATTGGTGATAAAAAAATCATCAGGAGCAACAGCTTAACCGCCAATTGGTCGTGGACAAACGATTCTGCGATCCAGCCTCTCAAACCAAAGACCAACAAAACCAGCAAAAGGCCCAGCGAAAAAATTGTACTGACCATAATAATAATAGTGCCAAACAATTTAGGATATTCGCCTTTTTCCTGATAAATGGGCAAGAATCGGGTTATCGTTTTGTCCATCCCGAAAACCACAAGACTTGATCCCAGCGAGACTAGGGACATAACATAGGCAAAAGAACCGTAAGCACTTTTCGACAAATAACGCACGGTCAGAACCTGAACCGCGAAATTCGTCGCCATCGCGATTACACGACCAACCAATAGCAATGTAGAGCCACGGAGATGTTTTTTTGTCGTTTGAATTATTGGTTCGGCAGAAGCCGAGGTGACAGATGGTGTTTGAAGGTCCATAAATGAATAAGATTCGATGATGTTAATAATCAGTCAGCGCGGCGGATAATGCCGCGCTGACACTTGGCTCTTCGCTGTTAGCAAAAACATGTTTCTTTTTGCTTATTGACCTAAGGTTTTTAGATGTGGCTGTTTTCTGAAGCAGCACGTACATCTACTGACTTCATCGAGGTCTATTGCGCTTCCTGTGGTTTCCCCTGTGTGAACCTTTCGAATTCATTAAGCCATTGTTTTTTGTTTCCTCAACACCAGTAGCTAAAAGGGTCAATTCAAGATTTTCCTCAGAGAGCATAGCTGAATCGTGCAGGTCAGGGAATTGGGCCGAATCAACATCTACCTGATCTACATTAGGTACCTCAAGATTCTCATTTACAGATGTAGCTGCATCGGCGGGCATGGCTGCGTCTTCCAGGTCACGGGGTTGGGCTGCATCGGCAAGGTCAGGAGATTGAATCGTATCAACGTCGAGTTGGCCTAAATCGGGCAACTCAGTACTTTCATCGGCGGGCATGGCTGCGTCTTCTAGGTCACGGGGTTGGGCTGTATCGGCAGTCACTTTCTCAAAACTTGTTATATCGTCGGTGGGCGTGATCGAGTCGGTCAGGTTAGGAGATTGGGCCGGGTCAACATCTTCTGTTCCTGTGTCCAAACTGAATACTTCAATTTCAGCTGCCGGCATAGGCAAATTGCCCGTATCGGGGGGTTGGATGGTATCAGTATCTACCTGGTCTAGGCTGATCGACTCAGTATTTTCATCAGCAGTCATAACCGCATCTGCAAGGTCAGGATATTGAATCGTATCAACGTTAGCTTGGCCCTTTGTCTCAAGCTTTCTAATGGATCCAAATGGTGATGGGTTGTGTTCAAAAATAACACCAGCGGACTGGACGTTCATAACGTTTAAGTTTTCGGCCACCTCGTTGACTATCTTGCTGTGTGCTTCTCCATACCGTGCTACCAGGATGACGCCATTCACCTGAGAAGCCAGAGTTAGGCTTTCGGCAAATTGCGAAATCGGAGAACCCGCAACCAGTACAACATCTGCTTCTTTTTGCAGCTCTTCAACCCGCTTGACAATATTCGCAGAATTTAGCGTTGCACCTAACCCTTTTTCAGAGGACAAACCGGCAGGTAAGAGTGGAACACCGGGCGCATTTTTTACCGGTATAAGTTTCAGTTTTGTTGATTTGATTGTCAGGAGATCATCCAATCCTGACTCACCGTTGGCTTCGAATAGCTCTGTCAGTGCGGGGTTATGGAATTGAGCATCAACCAAAATAACCCGCTTGCCGGCCTGGGCAAATGCAACGCCCAGATTCGCGGTGGCTACGGCTGCGTCATCTCCAGATTGCGACCCAACACTACTCACCAGGAAAGTATAGGGCTTCGATTCTCTCATGGTGAAAAGTAACTTCGCAACCGCCATACGATAACTATCGGCAGCCCGGGAGTTGGGCTGGGCGAAAGTCACAACCTGTTCAAGTCCGGAACCATGCAGGAGATTATGCTTGTCAATCGTCGTCAACAGTGGAGCTTTGGCAGCCCTGGTGAGATCCCCTGGGAATCGGATCCTATCGTCAAAATATTCGGCGGCAAAAATAATGAGCACCGCGAGGAGCAATCCGCTGACGCCAGCCAGGACTACATTTAGTGCTATATTCGGGTTGGTGGCCGAAGCTATCTCCGCTGGTTCAATGATCGCAAGCTGATTGGTATTTGTATCGAGCACTACTTGATAAATTGTTGCCAACGTTCGGAGCGCATCAGATAAACGGGCGCGTTCTTCTGTAAGTTGCTTGATGATAAGGTTTTGCTGATCCACAGTGGCTTTCGCCGCTTCTGGGCTTTGCTGCCCGGCATTTCCCAATGCAATCAGTTTGGCGTCGAGTTGCTGGATAGAATCCTCAGCATTGCTGACAATCAGTTCCACCTCATGGGACTGGTCGCTCATCTGGTTGCGAAGTAAGGCAGTGGTATTGTCTTTGGAAGGGCTCAATTCGATGAGAGTCTCTGCGACAGCATTTGCAACGAATACAGCTTGTTTTGGATCCGGAGAGTACACAACGATCGTTAATACCCGGGTGTCGGGGTTTTGCCTGTTCCCGATCATCGAGTCAAGTGTTGCCAAATCGATTTTCTCGCTCAATTTATTGTTAACAGACTGCAAGAATGGCTGGGTACCCAGCAAGCCAGCGTATGTCTGCATTAATTGCCCCGCGATTTTCAAAGAGTTCAAGTCCGGAGTGGGGCTATCCAGGCTTGGTCCAACCAGTAGCCGGGTTCTCGCTTGATAATTGAAAGGTTCTTTCTTAATCAAGACGTACGATGTAACGCTGGCAACTACAGTAGTCAGCACAACCAACCATAAATAGCGACGAACAATGTTTAGTAATTTTGTGAAATCCATCTTAGCTACTCCATATACTTAATCTGATGTGCAAGTTTAAACTTGTACATCAGGTTAGTTTAAGTAAATCGTTGATTGCATGATATCTCAACGATTTTCTACTTCCTATCCGTTACTTTAGTTATCTAGTATGCCCCGCGTTGGGAAAATACGGCCAAAACAGTGCGAAAGAGGATCTGAATATCCAACCAGAGGCAGCGACGTTCAATATAAGCAATGTCTAACCGCAAACGCTCGTCGAATTCGGTTTCGCCACGACCAATAATCTGCCATAGACCAGTAATCCCTGGTGTAACATCCAGGCGCTCTGTTTGCCATAAATGGTAAGTTTCAGCTGCAAATGATGTTGGCCGCGGGCCCACGAGGCTCATCTCCCCTTTCAGGACATTGATCAACTGTGGAAGTTCATCGAGGCTGGTTTTCCGTAGAATGCGTCCAATGCGGGTTACTCGGGGATCATTCGTAATTTTAAAATCCGGCCACTTCAGTTCGTTCAGGTGAGCCAGCTTCGTCTTTAATTCTTCTGCATTCGGCACCATCGAGCGAAATTTGTACATCTTGAAGGGTTTTCCATTCTTACCAGTACGATTTTGTGTAAATGTCACGGCAGCAATTGGCGATTCAAGCTTTATGAGAAAAACAATCAACAGGAATATGGGCAGGAAAAAAGGCATCGCCAACAGAATCAATGTTAAATCCATCAGGCGCTTGATAAGTAAATACACATCTCCCCTAAAGAACGCTTTAGTAGGATCTGTTTGCTGAACCCACGAATATCCTGGATGACCAGTTCGCGAATAATTGGGCTGATCAATAAAATTAGTACTATGAGCCATGGCTAATCTCCAATACATTTGAAATATAATAGAATGATTGATCAAAAAAACTACACACTAGACGCCCGATAGGTCTTCGACGTACCAAAAACACAATCCTGTAATCAACACAGGGTGTTAGCTTACCTTACTTAACTTTACTTCAACCTCTCCAGGTGAATTTACATCAATGGGATTATCCATTCTATCCATTCGCCGTTGCAAATTCTTCTCGGCGAACTCCAGTAATTGTTCGAAAGTCAAGGCATGATCTGGAAATGTCGCGGCACCGAAATTTACGGGAAATTCAGCATTTTGAGCAAGTCGATCTATCAAGGTTTCTGCGCTAGTCAAGTCAGTATCTGGGCTAAGGATGATCAATCTACCTTTTTTGCCGTTCTCCAGTAGTAAATCCGTTCGTCTCAATTGAGCAGTTAACTCCTTGGCAATCATGACAAATGTATACTGTTGTATGATTGCGCGCTGTGTATCCTCGACTAGTTTGTTGATATTCTTTTGGGTCTTTGAAGAATCCTGTTCCAACATAATGATTGAGAGAGGGCGCCGGAAACGTCGGCTGCGGTATATTTCAGCCTGGATTTCCTCATCCGCCTCTTGCACTCGTTTGACTTTACGGAGGTTCGCAAAGGCAAAATTCTCAACAGCCTGTTCAAAATCCTTTATATTCAAAGCTAGATTTTGGGCCAGAAGAACTGCTACGATAAGAAACGCTAATTCCGTGACTGAAAGGTATGTGTAAATACCGCCCACCAGCGGACGTTGGGATATCAGCACCAGCTTAAAAACGAAATACATTCCGGTTGAAAGAGCGATCAAGATTGGCTGACGAACTGTTTGCAGCCATTTGACCGATAAAATAAGTATTATCGTTATCACGATCAACGCATAGATCTCCGTCTCAAGATTGATAACATTTTTACCACCTATATCCAGGCGCTCAATATTGAAGAGAATCACTAGAAAAATCAACAGACTTAAAATTGAATCACGCAGTCTATGCATTTATCCTCCTACTATCAACATAAAAGTAAATACCAGCATCGTGACAACAGTTATCGGCAAGAATACGCGCTCCGCCATCCCGACATATGCCGGTTTGCATAAAAACAATAAATCCCCTCATATCAATCAAGCATTTAGTTTGATTGACGTGTATTTATTTGTTTTACTCGCTCCCCAGAAAGTTCTATTTTCATCTGCCTCGCTTGAAGCATCTGCAACAAAACCCGTACACGTTCGTGCCCTGGCAGGTATGAGTCAAATATAGCTTGGAAACCAGCGAATGGACCCGACTGAATAATTACTTTATCGCTAGGCATAAATTTCTTATCAGGTTTACCATTTGTCTCGTTAATCTGATCTACATGGTTACGTATCGGTTGCAGGAAATCATCGGACACAGAGGCAAGTTCACCACCAAAACTTACTAAGCTGATAGCTCCAGGAAGCCACTTTAACGCTGATGTTCCAATAAGATCCAGATTGGCATCTACAAAGAGATATCCTGGAAAGTATGGTTTGATCTTCCGGGAACGCGGATTTACTGGCTGAGCCTTAATATAGGGATAATAGGCAGTAATATTGCGCATGGTCAGTTGCTGAAGAACAAATTCCTCTTTGTTGGGCCTGCTGTGTAATATGTACCAGTTGATCATCTTCTATTATCTTGTCCATACAGTTTTCTTGTTTCACATGACGTTCATCCGCCCAAAAGGTTACAGAAATATGACAAAATTGATGATAAAGTCCTGTCTGATGCGCCATCGCATAGTGGCATTTTTGATATCGAAATAGACTCTTTTTAATGAGACGTTAACACCTTCTTGTCTTGACCTTAATATGCAGGTAACAGGGTTGTGATACTATGGACTTATCTAAAGCGAGGTCGAATTGTCCAAGAATCTTTCCATAAGTCAGACAGGAGTTTTCTGCCAGATCCCTTTCGAAAGTGTTGGGTAACCTCACGGAGTTATTGTGTCCATTTTTCGTGATGGCGTGTATCATCTTGACAGAGATTGGAAGAAGATGTTTTTCCCTCTTCGCCCTCATTCATACTCGAACGGCAAACACAAAAGGAGCTAGAATGACTATGATGGAGATCATTGTAAGTGCATACCTAATTATTGGAGGGCTCGCAACCAGCGTGATCTGGACAGCATTGATAGCCTCAAAACGACACGACGACAAAGCAGCAAACGCAAATTATGATCATCTAGAGTTCAGCGCATTCCGCCGTCATGATACGAAACCAAGCAGGTTCCACACCTAGTGAGTGGAACCTGCTCTTTTTTAATTGTATTATTCGATTGATTTGAAGGTCTGTAGTTTTCTTGAACGCGCTAACTCATTGATTCTTTGAGCCCGGGATAGGGACTGGTTTCAGCCCCGGCAGTTTATAAGATTATACCTTTGGAATTGATCATTATTACGAATAAACTCAATCATCCCGAGGCGGTTTGATTCTTTACAACACATCTATCTCCAATATCTCCAATAATCAGGGACCGATATAGGTTTGGCGATGGGACTCAAAGGCATCGATAAAGTAGCTGCCGGAGACGGTGGCAGTCACATAGGTCGCTCCCAAGCGCACACTGTCAATGTTGTAGATCGCATTGTTGATGCCCGTCAGACTGCCTTGTGGGACACCATCCACCCAGAACGCCAGATGCCCATCATTCCCCCAATCCACTTCCACCACATGCAGCGCATTCGTGATGTTGACATACGGTGTGGCAACCCAGTTGGCCAAGGCGCTGTCATAGGCACGCGCTGCTAACTGATAGCCAGTGCTGCTGCGTTTGAACTGGATGCGCAACACGATGTTGTTGGCCGAATCCCGACCTTCGAGGGGGTAGGTGTAATCACCGCTGACCATGGCAATCGAGTTGGGGTTGAAATAGAAGCGAGCGCGGTAGCGGGCTTCGGCGACCGGAGAATCATCGCGGGCATACATGGCAGTAGTGTTGGTGATTTGGGCTTGCAGACCATAGCT
>Ga0137367_10003439_pt1 | contig 12795 bp, 12 predicted proteins | sample SagtaG_14_FD_104939 | JGI IMG/M metagenome (GOLD analysis project Ga0137367, IMG submission 104939) | Vadose zone soil microbial communities from Sagehorn Ranch, Mendocino, California, USA - Sage1_L_80_16 metaG | ecosystem: Environmental > Terrestrial > Soil > Vadose zone | place: USA... | reverse complement strand
GGCCAGGTGCCCGCCCCGGTCACCGGTCCGTGGGTGCTGAGGCCGCGGGCTGGGGCACCGCGCCGAATATGCGCTCGTACAGGTCCGGGCCGTAGCTCGTGGGCAACGGCTCGCCTTCGGCAAGCCGGAAAGTCCGCTGCCCGTCGGCTTGCCTTTCCGCGCGCAGGAAGAAGGCGGCGTCCGCTTCCTGCAGGTAAAGACTATGGGCCAGGTCGAACAGATGGGTGACAAAGAAAACTCTGACGCCTGACTCCAGCAGCGCGCGGATTATCTGGCGCGCGATCTCCGAGCCCTCACGCTCGTTGGTCGCCGCGAACGACTCGTTGAACAGCACGATGGTGTGCGGCGCTATGCTATCCACGATCTCGCTCATCCTGCCGAGTTCTTCATCCAGCTTCCCGCTCTCCATCGTCGCGTCCTCTTCCCGCCGGTAATGCGTGAACAGGCGCTCGCAGATGCTGCCGGAGAATGACCCGGCGGGGACGAACATGCCGCACTGCATCATCAGCTGAGCCACGCCGACGCTCCGCAGGAACGTCGACTTCCCGCCCTGGTTCGCGCCGGTGATCATCACCATCGGTTTGCTGCCGCTGTTGGCATCATTGCCCACGGCCCGTTCCTCTAGCCGCAGGCTCAGGCAGGCGTCGTAGAGGTCCTGGAATGACAGTGCCGGCTCACCCGCCGCCAGCGGAACGGGAAAGCACGTCGGCTCCCCCTTCTGCGAGAGCCGCTCATGCACGTTCAGGCAGCCCACATAAAAGCCAAGCTCGCAGCGCAGCATGGTAAGGAAGCTGAGAATGTGGTCCGTCGACTGAGCCAGCGCGCTGGCCGCAAGATGGATCCCCCTGCCGCGTAGCTCCGAGACGGTTCTATGACCGCTCTCGTCTCGGTCGGCGATTCTCAGGATGTACGCGGAGCCATTGTTTCTGGAAATCCGCTGGAACCAGCTACGCTTTTCTCGCGGCGGCTTCCGCAGGACATAATTGATCGCCTTGTTTCCTTTGCCGAGCTCCGCGCTGACCAGCACGCCGTCGCGGAATCGCAGCCGCTGCAGATGGTCTTCGACAGCCTGGAAGTAGTCATCGCCAAGCTCACGAGAGAGCATTCCGAAGAGTGCCGCAAAGCCCTCTGACCGGAATCCCGCGGCGTGCTCGTCGGCGATGTGCCGCAGCCGCCTGAGTATCCCTACGAACAGCTGCAGCGCCTCCACGGACCAGCGCAGGATCGAGTCGGGAGACTGGCTGAATATGCCCCGGTATATCTTCTTACTGCCGGCCACCGCCTCGGCCGCAGCATCGTACATCTGCCTGACGACGGACGCCTGCTCCAGGCAGTCGGCAAGGATCCGCTGGCGGTAGCCGATCGCGTCGGTGTCAGCCAGGCTGGACAGCACGGCCTGGCGTGCCACCTCGAACAGGAACTCGTCACCGGCGGCCATGGCGCCGAATAGCGTGTCCAGTCCGAGGTCCTCGGTCAGTGCCACTTCGTTGGCTGGCAGCTCGGCTGCCATGTCGAAGTCTTGGCCGGCATACATGAGAAATGCCTTCATGGCGCTACCCGTCCCCTGAGTGCCTGGTAGGTCAGCCCGTACTTCTCGGCGATGGCGACGGCGTAGGCGAGCCCGTCAGCGGGCCTTCTGGCGATCTTGTACGTCCGCACGGCAGGATTCTCCGGGACGACGGCACTTACCAGGCTGACGGTGGCGGGCCCCAGCGACGCCAGCTCGTCAACGAACGTGACGCATACGCAGAGAAGGTCCAGTTCGATGATCCTCTCCAGCACCCTCGTGCCGAGAAACACCGCATCCTGCAGCGTCGTGGACGTGAAGATCTCATTCATCACGATGATGCTGCTAGCCGTGGCCCGGTCCAGGACCTCGTGAATCCTGGTCAGGTCGTCCTCCAGCTTCCCCCTGAGATCCTTAAGGTTCTCGCCTCTCTCAAAGTGTGTGAACATCCGGTCGAACAGGAATAGCTGCGCCTGGCTGCCCGGTACCGGGCAGCCGACGCTGGCCAGGTGGTGCAGCTGCCCGAACGTCCGGGCAAAGGTTGTCTTGCCGCCCTGGTTGGGGCCAGTAACCACGAGGATCCGTTCGGCACCCTTGAGGTAGAAATCGTTGCATACCACCGGTCTCTTCTCCGGGACCAGCTTGGCGGCCAGGGCCAGGTCAAATGATTCGTCAGCGCGTATCTCCTTGGAGCTGGCCGAAACCTGCGGGTAGCAGAAGCTCAGGCCCGCTCGCTTGAACTGCTCGATGAACTCAAGGTACGCAACGTAGAACTGCACTTCCCGGTCGAAGCCGGCCACCGTCCGGTCAAGATAGCCGCGATGACGGTCACAGTAATCGTTCAGGGCCGTGAAAATTTCGGGATACAGCTGCGTCACACCGTAGAGAATGCCGGCCTCAATGTGGTCCATGTCGGCCAGATCGTGGAATTTGGCTGAGTAGTCTTTAACTGCTCCCTGCTTGAACTTCTCGAATGTCGCGGCCACGTCCGCGCTGTAGTCGGATTCCGAGTCATGTCTGCTGACCTTGATCTGGTTTCCCTGAATGTGCAGGCAGTATTTAATCCCGGATAGCTGCTCCTTTAGCTTGCGCGTCTCGTTGGCGAGCGCCGTGCAGCCATCCGACTGCGCATAGTCGGCGATATAGTCACGGAAGGCACGGAGCCCGCGCGACCGCAGGTCGGCCAGGCTCAGGTCGCGAACCAGGCTGGCCACGGCGTCACAATATATTTCCAGCGCGTCCAGGAACCAGCGCTGTCGCTGAAGCTCGTAGTGAAGCTTTGCTGCCCGGGACAGATAGGCACGCATGGCTCGCATCTTCTTCGCGAAGGAGTCTATGGAACCGAAAATCGCCTTGTCCTCGAGGTCGTGCAGTATCTCGTGGCGATAGGCAACTGCCTCGACGCTGCGCAGCGCGGTGTAGAAGAATGGAGCCAGATCGTATTCCTCGCGGCCGCGGACGATGGAGCGGATGACCTGATCGAGATTCAGGTCAGTAAAAAAGGCAGGCTCCTCCCGCTGGAGAGCATCAGTCCCGTGTCCGGGCCGGTCAAAAAGTATGCTGTGGAAAGGCAAGGAACAGTCACCTCCTGGCCCGCTGGAAGGCGTAATCCCTGCGCTGAGCTGGGGGAGTACGCCGTTGACAGCCAGGCACTGTCATGCAGGGCGCAGGTGCGCTCATAGCCAAAGGCGCGTTCGAAGCTGGGCGCAAGGGAACACAGAGTGCCGGGTCGGCGTGGGAGTAGCGGCCGAGTCGGCGGCCTGGGGAACGGGGCGTCCGGGATCGGTGCGAGCTCAAGCCGACGCTCCCTTCACGCTAGCCGCGCGTCAGGAGCCGTCAGCGGCTTCGGCCGCGGTTTCGTCGGCGAGCTCCATCGCCAACCACATGGTATTCCTGAGTCGCGCCGTCAGCCCACCGGGTGCGGGACGAGATCCGACCGATTACCTAGCCGTCCTGTCTTCACGCGGCGGACAGCCGCAGAAAACACTGCCGTCCAGGAACGCCGCCGCTCTCCGCCACGCGGTCATTTCCCTACCTCTGGCTTCGTGGCGGTACGCCCATGTGTCCTTGCGGAACGCCTCGGTCAGCTCGGCGATCAGGACGTCCGCGCGCTCCACAGCGTCGCGCGCCATTACCTGCCCAGCCCATGGATCGGCCGCCCGCAGGCCGAGCAGATGCCGCACGCACAGCAAGGCTCGGCGGTCATGAGTCAACGGCGATCCTCGCAGCACCTCAAGGAAGCCGCCGACTGCGCGCCGGCCGGCGTCCTCCCGGTTCTGGCACACCGCGCAGTCATCTGAGCTCGCTGCACGGCGGTGGCCTGCCTGCAGCCAGCTAGCCGGAATACCGGCCGTCCACCTGCGAGGTGGTGCTGACATCCGGGACAAGCTGGCGGCGTGGCAGTCCGCCTGCCACGCAAGCAGCGACAGCACCCCGCCCCGGCCCGCGAGCCCGGCGGCATCCCTGAGATGACCGGCGCACAGCAACAAACCGGCGGTCCCCTGACCACGGCCGCCGTCGGCGCGGGACACCTGCGCCAGGTGGTCGCGCTCGGCGCGTGCCGCTGTCAGGCAGGCCATGCAGACATCAGAACCGGGCCGTACTGTGGCTGGGATCGCCTGCCGCAGCGTCGCGCGCACCTCCGCGTCGTCGTCCATCTGCCCGGCGAGCCAATCGAGGCCGGGCCGGGCGCTCAAGGCGGCGGTCATCGTCCCGGCGAGCCAGATGACCACCCGGCGCCGTCCTCGCGCCGAGGCGGCTGCGCGCAGGTGCGGAACACACAACCCGCCAAGCTCGCGGTAGCGTTCCCGGACCGAGCCGTCGGCTAGTCCATCGAGCAGCGTATCCAGCGCCCGGGCCGCGGCCTCGTCGTTGTGCTCACACGCCGGGCAGGCGGTCACCCGCGCAGCCCGGCCTGCCAGGCGGTCCCTGGCTGCCTCCATGATGTACCGGTAGACGGCGGTCAGCCGAATGGCAGCGCCGGGCTGGCTCATGAGCCGGCGAGTATGCCGCGGGCACATCCCGAGCGAAGCGCACAGCCGGGTGATGGTCACGGCCTCCGCATGTGCCGCCAGCGCGAACCAGGCCAGATAACGGTCACCGGCCTCGCCGGCGTACCGGCACACGGGGCAGCCCGGCCCGGTCAGCAGGTCCGCCGCGCTGTACAGGGTGAGCACCGACGGGCCGCGCGGGAGCGGAGCGGCAGCCGGCATGCTAACAGCACCGCCGCAGCGCCATCAGGAACCGATCCTGGTCAGGTCCGGTGACAGAAGCTCCAGCAGCCTGCTGCACGGCCAGCCCGCCCGCCTGCGCTCGATCTCCTTGAGTGTTTCCTCCAGGCTGGCTAGCCGGTCATCGGGCTGCCCCTGCCAGCGCGGGCACCGGTCATAGAGCGGGCAGTCACTGCGCAGCGGACGGCCACGGGGCGCGCATGGCGGCCTGCTACCGGACCGGAATGCCCGCAGCGCGCGCCACAGCAGCAGGACCTCGTCTTCACTTACCCGGGACATGGACCGCCCTCACCACCGACTCGCGGAAGCAGGGACTGTCAGCGGCGTCCGCCGCGATCAGGGCGAGCCCCTTCGCCAGGCAGTAAGTCTGGCAATCAGCGCCATGAATGGTCAAGAACTGGAACCGGTCGAGTGATCGCTCCCGCGTCTCCCGCGTCTCCCACGCCGCACGGGGCTGCCCGAAGGCTTGCGGTCATTCAGTTGCGGGCCCGGAGCGGCCGCGGCGAGTCGCCCGCTCACGGCAGCGCCCGGCGCCGTGCGGCGTTCCTCGCCGCCATAGGATGGAGAAGCCGGATGAGGCTCCCGGCAGGGCGATTGCCCTGAACCGCCACCGCGGCTAATGGCCTCTGCGCTGCGAGGTACTGGCCGGTGGGGTGTGTCGTTATGGTGGTTCAGCCTGAGAGCAGGGTGGAGTGGGCTCGGGCCAGGCGTGTCCATGGCATGGTCGCGGTCCAGATGAGCGAGTTCATGCCGGGTGACGTCGGCGAGCGCGAAAATCTGCGCGGGGATTTCACTGAGCGGGAAGCCGGTAGCGATCTGTCCGCAGCATGGCTGCGCTCGCGCATCGGCGAACTCGGCCGGCTGATCACCGAGCAGGTCGCCACCGTTGGCTGGCACCTGCGGGAGAGCGGCCGGCCGCGGCAGCTTATTGGCGTCGGCTGACTGCAGCAGCAACCTCCCCGAGCTACCGACTTGGAGCATTTCGTGCCCGGCGCCACTTATCACCCGCCCGCCCCTCGGAGCGCGCGTGCACTACCACACCGGGCACGCGGATGAGGGCCCGGTGCGCCGCGCCCGCACGGGTGCCGCCCGGGAAGAATTCGGGCCGCCGGTCCGTGCGGCGGGCGCCGCTGCCCGCCTGCGCTGGTGAGCAGATGCTGTGCGTGCGTCATTCGCTCGCGGGGACGCGGCCGGGCCCCAGGCAGGAAGGACTCACATGACGCCTCATCAGCCACCCGGCGCGGCCGGTAGCGACGGTGCCGGGGAGCGGGGCCACCCAGCGGTACCGGGGGAACCCCCCGGTGGGACGCGGGCCCGCCAGGGTGCGGTGCGGCGGCGGGTCGCCCGGGCGTCCCCGGCGCTGAAGTTCGTCTTGATGGTCGGCGTGATGAGCTTCTTTGCTGACTTCACCTACGAGGGGTCGCGGTCCATCATCGGCCCCTACCTGGGGCTGCTCGGCGCCGGGGCGCTGGCGATCGCCGTCATCACTGGGTTCGGCGAGTTCCTGGGATACGGGCTGCGATTGTTCTCCGGGCGCCGCGCCGACTGGACCGGCCGGTACTGGCCGATCACGATCGGCGGGTACGTGCTTCAGATGTCGGTCGTGCCCCTGCTCGCCCTGGCCGGCAGCTGGCAGGTCGCTGCTCTGCTGATCATTCTTGAGCGGGTGGGGAAGGCGACCCGGAACCCGCCCCGCGACGCCATGCTTTCCCATGCCGCGAAGGAGATGGGGTACGGCTGGGGGTTCGGGGTACACGAGGCGCTCGACCAGTTCGGGGCGATGTTCGGTCCGCTGCTCGTCGCGCTGGTCCTGGTCATCGCCCACCACGACTACAAGATCGCGTTTGCGGCCCTGGCCGTGCCCGCCGCGATCACGCTGTCGCTCGTGCTCGTTGCGCGCAAGTTCTATCCGCGGCCGCAGGAGCTGTCGGCCGGGCCGGCCGAAGTGACCACCACCGGCCTGCCAAGGGCGTTCTGGGTATACCTGGCCGGGGCCGCGCTGGTGGCGGCCGGATTCGCCGACTTCCCGCTGATCGCCTTCCATTTCCAGCGCGCCGGCACCGTCTCCGCGCCGGTAGTGCCGGTGTTCTACGCAGTGGCGATGGCGGTGAGCGGCACCGGGTCACTGATCTTCGGACGGCTGTTCGACCGGGCCGGGATCGGCATCCTCGTCCCGCTGACCGTAGTCGCGGCGGCGTACGCGCCGCTGGCATTTCTCGGCGGGTTCTGGGCGGCCCTGGTCGGGGTGTCGCTATGGGGCCTGGGGATGGGCGTGCACGAGTCGATCATCCCGGCGGCGGTGGCGCCGATGGTCTCCCCGGATCGCCGTGCCTCCGCTTACGGCCTGTTCACCGGCGCCTACGGCATCGCCTGGATGCTGGGCAGCATCGTGATCGGCGCCCTGTTCAGCGTCTCGCTCGTAGCCGTGGCCGCCTTCGCGGTAGCCGCGGAACTCGCCGCGATCCCGCTGATATTGATGGTCCGCAGGCGCATCGCACATACCAGCCAGCGCCCCGGGCAGGCCGGCTAGCGCCGCGAGTGGCCGGTGCTGGCCGCCGGGCGGGCCTGGCCGGTGCACCCTCCCGGCAGAGTGGAAGACATGAATGGGCTGAAGGAGTACCAGCGCCGCCGTCTCGACCTCGCTGACATGCTCCGGGCGGCGCTGCACATTGCCCGCGCCTACACCGATGACGAGAGGGAGCAGGAGGCCCGGCAACTGCTGGCGCGGCTATCCGCCGGGCGACCACGAGCGGCTTGCCGCCAGCGGCATCCTTTCCTTCCAGGCCGCGCTGACGAAATTCCTGGCCACGGAGAAGGCGAGGATTTCGCTGCAAAACGTTGCGGGCCACGCGAGGTCGCCCGTCTGACGTCGCAAGCGCCAGCCGACGCCGGCGCGGCCGCGCTGTGCCTCCGCCATGTCGCCCTGGTGCTCAACGCCCGCCCCGCCCCCGGGCGCGGCCAGGCAATGGTTCTCGCGCTCGCCGGTGCACTCCGGCGCGCCGCGGAAGACATGCGGGCGTATTCGCTCAAGCGAGAAGCGCGGCACAGCGGGCTGGTCACCGACGACGAGTCCCGCGCCCACTGCGACGCGCTCCGCCTGCTGGCCGGCCAGCAGGCACTCGCCCGGCCCTGGGACGGCGGGCCGGCTACCGGCAGCAAGGAGGCGTGAAGACGCGGCGATCGGCGGCGCCGGCGTTGGCCAGTCAGGGCAGGTCCGGGCCGTGGGGGCGTTATGTGGCCTGGCCACCGGCGTCAGGTGCTGGGGCTTCGCTTCCGGGCGCGCCGGCGGGTTGCTGGCGGGCCGCGGGACTGCCGGGCCTGCGCAGCAGCAGCCAGGGCAGGGCGAGCAGGGCAACCGCGGCGGCCGTGCCGAGCAGCGCGGCCGCCAGCGCCCGGGCAGGCGGAGGTCAGTGGCGGCGAGCACGGCGAGCGCGAGCAGGGCGGCAGCCGCCGCGATCGCGGTGAGCAGCGTGAGGCGCCCGGTGGCGACCGCGCGATCGGCTGTCGCCGAGCGGGGAAGCTGCGCCGCCCACAGCAGCAGCTCGCTGACGACGATCAGCCCGGCGGCGTACGCGATCACGGAGGCGGCGGGGGCATGCCCGGTTACCTCGACGATGGTGTATTCGGTGGCGAGCGTGAACAGCGCCGGGCCGGCCAGTTGTCCGCGGCCAAGCAGGGCCGTGAGCACGCAGAGCAGCCCGATCGCGGCGAGCAGGCTAGTGAGCGGGGTGAGCCGGCCCGCGCTGAGGATCGGGTAGGCGGCTAGCCCGGCGGCCAGGATTGCTGCCGCCCCGGCCGCTGCTAGGCGGAGCTGTAGCGTGCGAAGCGCCGGAATGCTCTCACCTCCTCGATAGCTTCTGCCAGCGGCCGCTGGCCGTCCCACGCGGCGACGGCCACGCCGAGTCGTTCGTAGCCGAAGCGCAGCGCCTCGCGCCACAGCTGCCATAGCCGCATCGCCGCTAGGGAGTCCGGGTCGCTCAGCTGGGCGGTAAAGGCCAGCGGCGAGATGTCGACGACCACGAGGTCGAATCCGCGGCCCCGCAGGTCGAGCAGTGCGCGCACGCTGCGCTCGTCGAGTAGCGGGCTCAGCGCGATCACCAGCGCGTGCGGGGTGAGGCTGCGCGCCGGCAGCACGTCGATGCCCTTCCAGGCGAACGAGAGCACGATCTCGGTTTCGAGCAGGGCGTCCACGATCCGGTACAGCTGCGTGGTCCCGGCAGCGGGGGCCAGCCACCGGACCACCCCGCCGAAGCCGACGAGGCCGACCCGGTCGCGGGTGGCGAGGTAGTGATCGGCCAGTGAAGCGGCCGCCCGGACGGCCAGGTCGAGTGTGCTTGCATCCTGGCGGCGTGCTTCAGCGAAACTGTCGAGAAAGATGATGACGTCGCTGTTTCGCTCCGGGCGCTGCTGGTTGACGTACAGCGTCTGCCGGGCGGTACTGGCCTTCCAGTTGATCCGGCGTGCCCGGTCGCCGGGCAGGTAGGGGCGGATGTCGGCGAACTCGATTCCGTCCCCTTTTGTGCGCGCGACCCGGTTGCCGGCGAACGGCTGCGTCTCGGCCGGCGCCACCAGCGACCGCAGTTGTTGCGGGCGGGGGTAGACGCGCACAACCGTGTTCCCGGTGATGAGGCTGTCGAGCACACGCAGGCCGGCCAAGTCGCGGGAGCTTAGCAGCAGGGAGCCGACACGGTGAGCGCCCCAGCGCGCGCAGTCAAGCCGGAGCGGAAGCGTCCGGTCGCGGCCTGGCTCCACGCGAAGCAGCAGCGAGCCCGCACCGCCGGGTGCCCGGATCCCGTCCGGGAGGAGCAGTGCCAGTTGCAGGTCGTGCGCTCGCATGGGCGAGGAAATGACGAGCTCGGCGTCGATCTCCTCGCCCTCGACCGCGCGCCGGCGCGCCGGCCGCAGGAATGCCGTGACCCGCGGTGGCGGGGGGAGCGCCAGGCCGACGACAAGCACGAGCGCGAACGGCGCGCCCAGCGCCGCGAGTTCGGGCCTGCCGAGCACCAGCGCGGCGAGAAACGACGTCACCGCGAAGGCGGCGTACAAGGCCAGCTTCGGAGACCGCGTCACCACCGGGGGCATCACCGGGCCAGCTCAGCCTGATCTGGAGCCGGTGTCGGCACCGTCTGCAGCACCTCGCGGACGACCTCCTCGGGGCGCACCCGCTGCACCCACAGCTCGGGACGCAGCGTCAGCCGGTGGGCCAGCGCTGCCACGGCGATACTCTTGACGTCGTCCGGGACGACGAAGTCACGCCCGCTGAGGGCGGCGCGGCCGCGAGCCAGCGCATAGAGGGCCAGTGAGCCGCGCGGGCTGGCGCCGACCTGCACGCGAGGGCTCTCCCGTGTGGCCCGCACCAGGTCGACCATGTACAGGCGGATGCTGTCGGACACATGCACCTCCTCCAGCGCCCGCTGCATAGCCACCAGCGTCGGTGCGTCGACGACCGGCTCGAGGTCGATCCGCTCCTGCTTGCGCTCGCCCCGCCGCGCCAGCACCGCAGCCTCGTCCTCGCGCTCCGGGTAGCCAACCGAGATCCGCAGCAGGAAGCGGTCCAGCTGTGCCTCCGGCAACGGATAGGTGCCCTCGAACTCGATCGGGTTCTGCGTCGCCAGCACCAGGAACGGCGGCGCGAGCGGGTGAGTCCGGTCCTCGATCGTCACCTGCCGCTCCTGCATCGCCTCCAGCAGCGCGGCCTGCGTCTTCGGCGGCGCCCGGTTGATCTCGTCGCCCAGCAGCAGGTTCGTGAACACCGGCCCGGGCCGGAAATCGAACGCGGCCCGCTGCGGGTTGTAGATCGAGGCGCCAGTGACGTCGGAGGGCATGAGATCGGGCGTGAACTGGATCCGCGCGAACCGCATCGACGCGGTCTGCGCGAACGAGCGCGCAATCAGCGTCTTCGCCAGGCCAGGAAAGTCCTCGATCAGCACATGCCCATCGGCGAGCAGCCCGAGCAGGATCAGCTCAAGCACGTCGCGCTTGCCGACCACCGCCCGCTCGACGCCGGCCAGCATCCGCCCGGCGAGCCCGCGGACCGCCTCAAGGGTCAGTGGCGACTCCATCAGATCCCCTCCAGCTCGTCCAGCAGTTCTTCCAGCTCGCGGCGTGACCAGCCGGCCGCATACCGATCCTCCGGCGGCCCGCGCCTGGGGCCGACCAGCTGCCAGACCCGGCCACCGCCAATCAGCGCCCGGGCCTGCTCGGGCTGGCGGTCCAGATCGACCCCGTAGCGGCGGGACAGGCGGGCGGCGGCGATCTCCCGGATCATCGGCGCCAGCCGGTAGCGCAGCTCGCCCCGGCTCCAGCCGGCTGCCGCTAGCCCCTGCCTGATCGTCTCCAGCTGGCCGACCGGCTCCACCCGCCGCGGCGCGGCGGCCAGCAGCCGCTCGAACGGCGCGGCGGGCGGCAGCGCTGCGCGTAGCCGCCCGGCCAGCACCACCAGCGCGAGCGCACCCACGAACAACACGTAGGCCAGCAGCGCCAGGCCATCCGACCAGCCCGCGAGCAGCAGCGCGAGCACCACGCCGGCCGTCGCGGCCAGCACCGTTGCCGTGATCTTCCAGGCACTCACTGTCCGTGCTCCGCAAGCTCGTCGCGAACGGCCACCAGCGACGTGATCGCGTCCTGCTTCATCTGCGCAGCGATCGGATGCTCGCTGAAGCGTGCCCGCTGGAACAGCCCCGTCAGCCGCTCCCCGGCAGGCCGGCTCACCCGGAATGCCCCCAGCGCGCGGGTCAGATACTCCTGCGGCGCCTCGAACGGCCTCCGGCCGAGTCCGTGCCTTGCCAGCGCCCCCTCCATGCCGACATACGCCCGGATCACGGCACGGCGCGGATCACCCTCACGCTCAAGCTCCTCCAGCGATTCTTCAATCACCGCGGGCAGCCCACGCGGCACCGCCGTTTCCGCCCGGCCGTTTCGTGCCCGGCTGAGACGTCGCCGCACCACAAGGATCACGCCGGTCGCAATGACCACCCCCGCCAGCACGCCCCAGACCCACCAGTGCGCCACCACCGGGCCGCCCGCGGGTCCCGGCACCGACGGGCCGGGATGCACGGCCCGGTGTGGAGCCGTCGCGGCCGGGGCACCCGTGTGCGCCGGCCCCGTCCCTTTGCTGCCATGGCCAGCGAGGAGGACCAGGGCGGTCACCAGCCCGGCGACCGGCAGCAGCGCCAGCGCCAGCACGAGTGGCTTCTCCCACCACGGAACCGGCAATTGCTCGTCGACCCACTCCGGTTCGTCATCACGACGCTTCCGGCGGCGGCTGCCCCACAGCGCGTAGACGAGCCCAGCCAGCAAGGCCAATGCCAGCAACGCGAAGGCAACGCCAAGATCACCGGCGATCGGCTGCGCCTTCAGCACGCGGCCCGGCCCGCCCACGCGCGCCAGCGAGCGGTTGCTACCCAGCGCGACCGCGAACACCAGGACGACCACGGCCATGGCCATCAGGGCCGCCCGCACCGCTGATGACTCCCTTATCGAGGTCGCGGCAGGCCACGTCGGCCGCTCGCCGTCCGGCCCTCCGAACCACCTCACATGCCACCTCTGGCTCCAATAGCAACCCGAGAAGCCATCAGCACCCGAAGGCGCGTTCGAGGGCGAGCTTCATCGCCTGCCGCAAGATTACCTGGGAACGCCCGCGACCGCACCGGCAGAACCACCGCGCTGCCTAGCGTGGGCGAGGTGGAGATTCCTACGCCCGCCCCTCTCGGCGGTCCGGCGGCAGGGTGCCGCCGTGATCAGGTCACCGCCCGTGGCAGCGGCAACCGCTCCCGCCTGGCCGTAGCTCACCAGTGCGGGTGACGCCGCGCGAGCAATGCTGTTCAGGATCTAACCTTCGGGGAGCAGCCGGGCGCAGGCTCCGAACTGGCGCAGGTCTGCCGAGATCTCGGCCAGGCAGGCGAATGCTGCTATGTCGCCGCTTGACAGGGATTCCCAGCACAAGCCGTCCGCCAGCGCCAGCGCCCGCAACGCCGCCGGACCTAGGCCTGTCAGCGGCCCCATCTCGACCTGATGCCGCAAGCGTGTCACGTCCTGCGCGGCGTCATGCGCCGAGGC
>Ga0137367_10003434_pt1 | contig 12801 bp, 16 predicted proteins | sample SagtaG_14_FD_104939 | JGI IMG/M metagenome (GOLD analysis project Ga0137367, IMG submission 104939) | Vadose zone soil microbial communities from Sagehorn Ranch, Mendocino, California, USA - Sage1_L_80_16 metaG | ecosystem: Environmental > Terrestrial > Soil > Vadose zone | place: USA... | reverse complement strand
TCGGCGCAGCCGGCCCAGGTCGCCAGCTCGACCCGCTTGCCGTCCAACAGGATCAGGTCGACCTCGGGATCGAGCGCCGCCGAGGCCACCAGCATGGAGGCCGCGACGGACTTGCCGGCGCCCGGCTCGCCGCCGATGAGGACGTTCCGCTCGGGGAGCGAGACCGTCACCCACATGCCGTTCTCGTCGACCCCGACCGGGATCGGCTCCCACAGCGACAGCCGCGGAGCGGGCAGCTCCGGCCACTGGAGCGACGGGTACTCGGACAGGGGATCGCGGCGGACGATCGTGACCTCGGCGAAGCGGGCGTTGCCCAGGTCGCGGTTGACCCGGACCTCGCGCACCGCCAGGCATGCGGCGATCGTCTCCGCCGTCTCGGCAAGCTCTGAGGTGCGGCGCCCGGCGGGGATCTGCACCCGCATCAGGTCGCCCGCGGGGATCGGCTCGATGCTGACCGGCTTCGGTACCCGGTCGCTGTAGGTGGCGAGTCCGGCGTGGCGAACCGATTGGAGCCAGTGCCGGCGCACCGATGAACGGTGCAGGATCAGCCGAGCGCGGTCCCGCGCCACGGGAGGCCACGCCGGCGCCGAGAGGATGAGCGAGGCGAGCGCCAGGCTTCCCCACAGGCGGCCGAGGCTGCCGGCGAGGACCGCCCACACGAAGGCGAGCAGAATCGCCGCACTCACCTCGACCCGCCAGGACCACGCCGGGCGGAGGAGGTTGCGGACCAGCCAGCCGGCGAGGGTCGCGCGGACCGGCTGATGGAGGGTGGGAGGGGTGCGCTCGAAGGGAGGTGGCGCGCTGAGCGACTGCCGGTAGGGGTCAGCCATTGGCGCCGCCCCCGTTCGAAACCAGCTCACGGAGGGCGTTGAGCGCGGTCAGGGTGACCTCACGTGCGAAGGTGATCATTAGGTTCGGCTCGATGGCGATCAGGAGGAGAAGGAAGAGGACGAGCAGGAACCGTTTCACGACTGTTCCTTCCAGGTGGCGGGAGCGGGCGCGTCCACTCCTCAGCGGCTTCGCGCCCGCTCCCCGGGTGGTGGTGCTGTGGTGCGTCAGGAGGCCCGAGCCGTCGGCTTGGCCAGCGGCTCGATCCGCTCGGCCCGGTACGCGACGCCGTTGCGCTCACTGGTCGCCCAGGGCACGGCCACCAGGGCGACGACCCGGACGGGAGTCCCGATCGGCACCTCCGGCGGAGCGCCGGCGAGCTTGACGCTCACGATCTCGGACTTCTGCTTGCCGCTCCGGTCGTCCCTGTACGAGGCGATGAGCTGCACGGCGTAGATGGGCTGGCCCTGGCCGTCGGCCTTGGGCTGCTTGGTCTCGAAGTCGATCACCAACTCCGGCTCCGACCCGACGGCGAACGTGAGCCAGGAGGTATCGAGCACCAACTTCAACAGGGGTCATCTCCTTGTGAGGCGACTTGTCTTTACAACTTCTCTCGGCGTGCCGTTAGGCAGCCTCCTTCCTGCCGTCGCCGTAGACGGACGGCGGTAGATAGAGGTGTGGGGTTGGCGGCTTCCCGGTGAGGTCCCGTCACTCGGTCGAGGGGAGGATGCCCCGCCGCCCGCGCTCTGTAGTTGTGAAGGTGCTTGCTCGTGCTGGCTGCCGGTTGTGCCCGGCCCCGGCTGACAGGTCGCGGTCTCGGCCTACGTCGCGCCGCCCGCCGGCTCGATCCGCTCGGCGCGGAACACCAGGCCAGAGCGGTTGCCGACGGTCCACGAGACTGCGGCGAGCCCGGCGACGTCGACGACGACACCCGGCCGGAGGTCGGCGGAGGGTTCGCGCGCCACCTCGACGGCGATGGTTCCGACCGCGCCTCGCCAGCTCGTCACGAGCTGGACCATGAACAGCGGCGCCCCTTCCCTGGTGGTACGGGCGCGACCGCTGGTCGGGTCGCGGAGCGGCTCCGGCCTGCTGACGACCTGAAACGCCATCTCGGAGGTGTCGATCGGGAGCCGCATCCGCCTCGCCTGTCTGAGATTTGTCAGGACAAGTTAGACGGTAGCATGGGCAGCCGCCAAGATGTACTGACTAGTAGCCGACAATCGGCCGGCTGGCCTAGGCTCCGCAGGTCGTCGACGCAGCAGGGAGAGGGGGAGGTCGTTGGAGGCTCGCTCCGACCGGGAGGCGAAGTACCAGCAGGTCGCCGACCGGCTCCGCGGCGCCATCCAGAGCGGCGAACTCCGCCCTGGCGAGGCCTTGCCCACCGAGAAGCAGCTCGCCGAGCGCTATGGCGTCAGCCGGCCCACCATCCGCGCCGCCCTCGGCCTCCTGCGCACCGAGGGCCTGATCGACGCCCGCCAGGGCAGCGGCGCCTACGTGCGACTCCGCCGGCCGCCCCGCCGCGTCCCCATACCGCGCCTGTCCGACGCCGGCGCACCAGAAGACCGCGACGGACGGTCGATCATCGAAGCCGGCCCCACCACTGTTTGGGGTGAGATCGCCAGCCTCCTCGGCGTCGACGAGGGCGCCCAGGCCTTCGTCCGCCGCGGGATCGTCACGACCGCCGAGGGCGAGCCTCGAGAGTTGGTCGCCAACTACTTCCCGCTCGTGCAGAAGCCGCCGCAGCGGACCGCGGACCGGCTCGCCTCCGTCATCTCGGCGCGGATGCCGTCGCGTGACGAGGCCGCGACTTTTGCTACCCCGCCTGGCGTGCCGCTGCTGGCGATGCTTCTTGCGTCCTACGACGCGGACGGCGACCCGATCCAGGTCATGGAAACCGTCTGGCCTGCCGACCGCTACGCCATCTATGACGAGTACCCCTCCGGTCAGCCCATCCCCACACAGGCCCTCGACCCCGACGCCGACCGGCATCTCCGGATGGTGACAGAGGCGAGAGGCGGCGATTCCGAACCGGCTGCGGAGCCCGGGTAGCGACGAGTCACTGGCGCTCCCAGCGCCAATTGAGGCTGACGCAAACTGCGTCAGAGGGAGTTTGCGTGAGATGCAAGTGCCTGGTTGAGGAAGGCAATGGCTTCTTGCGCCTGTCTCTTGCCGTACGTGTCGCCAAACGGCCGAATGCCCCATATCATGTTTGAGCCTCCTGTGCGACGGTGCACCCGCCCGATGGGGCCTCGGACCAATATCAGGCTCTCGTCCAGCGAAAAGTGCTCGATCTCATTCCAGCGCAGCGATGTGACCCCAAGCGGGTTCACAACCACCACCCCGGACTCGCGAACGTACACGCCAGCCCCGCCGATCAGTGCCGCAAAGGCAAGCCATGCCGCCAGTCCCAATGCTAGGAGCGGGTAGAAGTACCAGGATTCTGGCTCGTCCGTGAACGACCGCACGATAGCGCTGACAAAGATCGTGAGTGCTCCCGCCACCATGAACAGCAGGGTTACGAGGCGCGCCACGAGCATGCGGGGTGCTGCCACCCACGTCACGCCACGGAACCGCACCGGACCAGCCACCGATCCCGCGCCTCCGCTTGGGTTCATTTCTCCTCACGACCCCAGATCATCAATGGTGGCCCCTCGCCCGCCCCCTACCTGCTCCCGAACAGTCAGATCACGATCCACGTCTGGGATACTAGGCTGTACCGGGATTGGTACACGACGTGTTGCCATCCTGGTACATGTGTGAGGGAGCCACCTCTCACCGAACGTCGACGGTGCTGGCCGGAGAGCGCCGCGGCCCCAGGTCTCGACCGACGTTCGGGGAGTTGCGGTGGCCACCACGACGCTTGTTGCCAAGGCACAGGCAGCGCTCGAAGCCGAGCTTCAGCGCTTCGTCGCCGACGACCCCGATCGCAGCGTCGCCGTCCACGTCCTCGACGGCCCGCGCCTGCGCGCCGAGGTTGCGGCCGACGCCGTTCGCCCGGCGGCGAGCTTCCTCAAGTTGCTGCCTGCCTTGGCCCTCTACGACGCCGGCGAGCGCGGGGAGATCGACCTCGACACGACAGTCAGCCGCGCAGAGCTTGGGACCACCGCGTATCCGAGCATCCTCGCAGCCTTCCAGGACGAGCGGCGCTTGTCCCTGCGCGAGGTGTGCGCGTTCAGCCTGATGACCAGCGACAATCCGGCGGCGGAGTACCTCCGGCGTCTGGTTGGTCCTGACCGGATTAGGCGAATCTGCGAGAACTTGCAGCTTAGCCGAACAGCGATGATAGTAGGCTTTACCGACCAGGAACTCGGCGCCGTCGGCCGCCGCAACGTCTCCACCGCACGGGAAGCCTTGCGCATCATTGAGCACATCGAGGCCTCGCCACGGCTCGGCGAACTCCGCCGGTTCCTCGTCAACAACCAACGGAACACGCGTATCCCCATCCGATTGGAAGACGAGATTCCGGTGATGCACAAGACAGGGAGCCTGGCGACCGTGGTCAACGACGTTGGCGTCATCCATCTACCGCACGCGCGGATCGCGCTCGCCTATTTCTGCGCCAACGAAGCCGACACCGCCCTCGCCAGCGTCGCCATCGGCGACTCGGCCCTGCGCGTGGTGGAGATCGTCTCCGAGATCCGCACCTGAACCCGCCGCATGAGAGCCGCCCCCGCCGTCTGGATTCGACGATCGGTGCTCCTGGCCAACATGCTCGCACTCGTCGTTGGCCTGGTCCTGGTCGTCGTCGCCGCATTCCTCAGCGAGCAGCAGGTACTCGCCACCGTGCTGAGCCTCCTCGGTGGCGCCTTCGTCTCGGCCGCGGTCGTCACCCTGGTACTCGGCGCGCTCGCCGTCCGGGAGACGGTCGAGCAGGTCGATAGTGCGCTCCTGCGCGGCCTTCAGGATGTGCTCGACCCGATCCGCGACCCGGTGTTCGCCGGTTCGCTCGTCGCCTACAGATGGGATTGCTTCCTGGCCTGCCCATTGCCCGATGACGAGCACCCGGACTACGCGTATCAGAACATGCGGATCTCGTACCGAGTCGACGCGATACCGGCCACGCTCCAACTCGTCTGCGCCGCCTCCCGCGACGACCGGGCGCTCGGGGAATTCCGCGCCGAGGACTTCATCCTTCGCTGGCTCATCGACGACGACCTCGACCCCACCGACCCGATGATCTTCCGGGCCGGGATCGTCTCCGTCGACAACGAGGCCCTCAAGAGCCGCCAGGTCAGGACCGTCAACGTCATCGGCGGCACGGCGCGCATCCTCAGCTACGACGTCCCGCGCCGGCTCCGCCAGACCACCGGCCACACGGTCGAATTCCAGGTCCTCGTCCGCAAGCACGTCGGACGTGAGACGCGGCTCCGCATCCAGGCACAGCTCTTCCGCAGCGTGACCGACGCCGAGTACCGGCTGTCGGTCGACTCGGGCTTGAAGGTGACTCGGCTCTGGCCCAGCGCCGCCGAGGTGAGCGCCATCGGTGTTGCCCGCGGCGGGAGCATCGAATCGACCTACGCCCCGCCGTTCGACAACCACGCCGCGATCGTCCACCTCCCGTTCCCGCTCCAGCCAGGGAGCACGATCGCGTTCCTCGTCGACCGGGAGCCGACCGCCCAGAGCGGGTAGGCCGCGCCAGCAGCTCGGAGCCGCGACTACCAGCGGCGGAAGCCCGGGGAGATTGCGGTATCGTCCGTTTGTCGGCACTGGCTCCGGTCGGTGCTGGCCACGGCCGGGGGGGAGGTGGCTCTCCCGCCCCGGCCACCCTCTTTCGTGGCGCCGGGCGTCGCTCGCTCGGCCATGTGGTCGACCTCCGGCCCCGGGGTCCTTGATGGTGTTGCCTTGGCGGTAGTTCCCGAGCCGGAGGTCGACGTTCTCGTCAGGGCGGACCTGACGAAGCGTTGGTGGAGGAGTCCGGCTCCAGCTCGCCGACCTCCTGGAGGCCGGACATCTCCTTGAGGATGTCTGCCAGTCCTGGTAGCTCGCCGATCAGCTCGACTAGGCGCTGCCCGGTCGGCCCGGTCGTACCGTGCTCCCACTGGCTGACGGAGGACTGGCGGATACCGAGTCGCTCGGCCAGCTCGCCCTGCGAGATGTCCGCCCGCCGACGCGCCAGTCGAATCGCGGTCGCCAGCGGCCGATCCGCGCCGCCCTCCTTGACCGCGGTCGCCGGCTCTGCCCGGTGTCCAGGCCGTCAGTCTTCATCGGCGGTCACGCTTTCGAGTGGTTGCCCCGCGGCACTCCTTGCCAGCTCGTGCAGCCTATCGGGGAGGCGGAGCAGCTCGGCGTTCGTCTCGTACATCGCGTCGGGTAGGTCGACCTCGGCCATCGTGGCGCGGCCGATGAACTCGTTCGTGGTGACCTGGAGCCGCTCCGCTTCCCGGACCAGTTCATCAAGAGCGCGCTGACGGCGACTCCGCGGATCGTGCTGCATGACGCGCATTCCTTGCGTGGTACTGAATCGATCGAAAGGTCGAGTCTCGGGGCAGGCGCCTGTTCCGCTCGGACGCTTGGTGGGGAGCGAGCCGGGGATCACGACGGTGGCTCGCCGCGCCCCGGACATCGCTCCCCTACTACGGCCGAGTCTCCGGTACCTCGACCGCAGCGGTAGGACCCACGCCCGACTCCGGGCCGGCCTGTCTGAGTCTCCGGCGATCTGACTCGCCGCCGGCGCCGGAGTGCCCGCCGATCGCAGGGACCGCCGCCTCGACGGCATGCGTGGAAGCAGCGCCAGAGCAGGCGCGCTCCGCCGCCGGCGAGCTGGTGATGAAGGAAGACGAGTGAAGGACGGCAAGGACCCGAGAACTCGGGCAGCCATCAACAGGAACTTGAGCACGCGAGCGCGCGCAGAGACGACCATCGACCGCACTCCTCCGGTTGAGTGTCGGTACGCCTGGATGGGAGGTGGCTCTCCCACCTCGGCGCTCCCAGCACCAAGGCTTCCAGTCGTGAGGCCCTACTCTTCTACTACGTTCGCCCGTCGAACACCAGTCGTCCCAACCGCGACCTCCACGCCGATCGCCCGCCGATCACACCATCCGTCCTCGTGTTACAAGTTTCCATACCTGCTCAAGTTTCCATACCTGCTCAAGTTTCCATACCTGCTCAAGCCGGCCCTGCGGGCGGCCGCCTCCGGCGGCCGTCCTCGGCCGGCAGCCCACCACATCCATGGCAACCCGGCTCTCGGTTCCGCCGCAACGGCCGTGTCGCAGGGTCGAGTTAGAGTGACCATCGTCAAACCCCGACACATAAAGCGGGCCAATCGTGACAATCGAGCAGATCGAGGACAAGACTCGCAGCGAGCTTGTGGTACAGGATGATCAACCGCCCAAGCCTCCATCTCTTCTGATTGCCAGATTTGGCTCATACTTCTTGCAGGTTCCTCAAGCAGCCTCATCAATCCCGCAGCTCGTCACTGAACTTACCAATGCGCTCGATAAGGACTCACGCGTAGTTTCTGTGGAACCGCCAGACCTGGAAGGTCAGAAAAGCAGCGACTTTGACTCCTACTTTCCGGCTCAGCCGGACCTTGAAAACGATGACGGCGTACATGCACTACTCTATGGCTGTGACGAAAGACGCACTCTTAGTCTGGATGCACCGATTACTATCCGAGTAAGAATACCTGTTAAGAACCAACGTCCATTTTTTCCGGAAGAGAATGCTCCGTCTGAAGACTACATCGTCAAATGGAACGGCATGGTGGCAATTGTCTACTGGAAGCAGACCGAGGATGATTGGGTCCCGAGGGCAGGAGGCCATGTTGTAGCAGATATTCTCGCTAGGGCTTCACGATCGGTCGGAGGAGATTTATTCATTCAAGTACCTATTTGCTCATACCTCTCTTCGCATTAAGGCTGTGGATAGCCCGGTAGAGTTCAGTCCTGAACCTGATCCGTTCCAAAGCCGTGTCTACAATGCAGAAATCGACTCAAGCGATCTTGAGGAGGCATCCGACGCAGTATTCTTTGAACTCATATCACCACTCGACACATTCACCGGCATGAAGAATCTCGAGCGGCGACTAATCGACCTCGAGGTCTTGACCCGCAATACGCTTGATGAGCTGTTGTCTATTCACTATGTGCGAACTCAGACTTTGGAACTCAATCGACTTAAGTCCCTGAAGCGACGGTGGGAGGAAAGAGGCTGGCGTCGAACTTCTCGAAAACTATTGGCGCGGGCGTGGTACTGCTTGGCCGATATTGAGGGTCTGAAGAGACGCTGGACCCGAAAACGGCTCGAATTTGATCGTCGGACAGAGCAAACCAATAGTCTACCTCTATTCGATACGGACTACACGAGGGATGCCTCACTCATGGAGGCGTTGGACTTCAAGGACCTTCGGGGTGCCATAGATTCCATCAGCACCAACCTCGACAATCGAGCAATTGTCTTCGCTACAGCCGGCGGTGCACTCGCAGGAGCTATTGCAGGTGCAATTGCTTCTGGCCTGTTCTAACCTCCCAGCTGCTGCGAGCCCTCCGGGCTCTTGCCAACGAGGCTGGTAATCAGCAGGCGCCCTGACGCATCTTTCGTCGAGTCGCAGCGCCCTGGCCGATCCTTCACCTCTCCTCTCTGTAGTCTCGGTAGACCTCGAAGAGGAGCGCGTACATCCGGCGGTACGGCAGGTCACGAAGGATCGTTTCGAGCTTGCGGTCGGACAGGATGGCCAGGGTGGAGCGGATCTCGGCCATGAGGATCGAGGAGTCCTCCAGGTCGGCGGCCCGGCGGTCCGGGTCCTGCTTCTCCGCGACGACGAGGTCGACGGCCCAGCCTTCGACGGTGAGCAGGGCGGCGCCGACCTCGGGCGGCATGGTGCGGCCGGCGTTCTCGATGAGCAGCCGCAGGACCTTCGTATGCGCGACCAGGCTTCCGGCCTCGCGGGAGAGGAGCGAGCGGCGGCTCATCGGGACGCACCGCCTTCGCTGCGCTCGGCCTTCGGGAGCGTCGTAGAGTTGGCCTTGGGCATCAAGGGTGCCTCCTTGGTGCTCAAGGGGCCGGGCGCGGTTGCGTCGCGTCCCGGCCCCGCTTATGGGGATGGATCGGGGGAGGTTCGATCCCGGCCGGACGGCGGGCTACGGTGGCCCGAGCTGCGGCCCGGCCGGCACAGAAGCCGAGTCACGGCGTGCCATGTCCGTGCCATTCACAAGGGGCTCGGGCGGTCGCCAAGGGGCGCGAGCGGTCAACGCCGAGCCCGCTGACCTCGGCGACCTCCCCTCAGCCCTGGTCCGACTCCGAGTCGGCGTTGCTTTGCAAGCAGGGGGTCGTGGGTTCGAGTCCCATCAGCTCCACCAGATCGCCATCGGTGCAGCTCAGTGGCTATGCCGATGCCGCTCCGGCGGCGCACCGGGCGCCTCCAGCGGTTGCACATCGCTCGTGTACACCTTGACTTCGGTGCATGAGCGCCAGTCCTTCCCCGCGGCCAGACCCCCGGAGTCTCAATGCGAGCTTCCGGAGGTCTTTGCGTGCCAGGAACAAGAGCGACCGCACCGTCGAAGCCTACACGGACGCCGTTCGTTTCTTCGCCGACTTCCTGGGGGGGGCTGACTACCCCTGACTTTGAGAGGTCTCAAGCGGGAGCATGTCGAGTCCTTCATCGCTGACCAGCTTGACCGCTGGAAAAGCCGTCGACGGCGAACAACCGCTATCGGGGCCTCCAAGCGTTCTTCGAGTGGGCCGTAGCGTAGGACGAGCTGGACGCCAACCCCATGTCCGGGATTGAGTCTCCCAAGATCCCCGAGGAACCGCCGCCCGTGCTGGGTCCGATGAACTCCGCCAGTTGCTCAAAGCCTGTGAGGGGAAGGATTTTGCTGCTCGCCGCGATACGGCGATCATCCGTCTGCTTCTCGACACGGGGATGCGTCGGTCCGAGTGTGCGGCGATCGTGCCAGAAGGTCTTGATCTTGACGAGCAGGTCGTGACCGTTCTCGGCAAGGGCCGTCGTCCTCGAATGCTGGCCTTCGGGCGAAGGCCGCGCTGGCGTTGGGTCGCTACTTCCGCGTCCGGAATGGCCATCCACATGCGCACATGCCCACCTCTGGGTCCGCCGCAACGGCGCCATGACTCAATCAGGCATCTTCCAAGTTGTGGCTGACCGTGGTGCGGCGGCGGGCCTTCCTGGGCTGCATCCACATCAGCTCCGCCACTCCTTCGCCGACGCATGGCTAACCGCTGGTGGAGCCGAAGGTGACTTGATCCGCCTTGCCGCCTGGAAGTCGCGTGCGATGGTCGACCGCTACGCGAAGTCGACGGCGGAGAAGCGCGCTCGCGCCGCACACGCTCGACTGGAGTTAGGCGACCGCATCTAAGCTGAGAGCCTGCGGCAGTAGGTGTTTGGACCGCGTCGTATCCTTCCCGGCATGCTGCGATTTCATCAAGCGACCTGTGAGCTGCTCGGCATGGTCCCGATCGTCGATGAGGCTGCTCGGGCGGCCATCAGCGACCGGGAACGTCGACTGGGGGTCAAGATCCCGGCCGCGGTGGGGAGTGGTACCCGCTGCGCGGGGCAGTCGAGATCCTGGCGGGTGCCTCCGATGACGAGGTCGTGGGGCTGGAAGAGTTGGGGGAGCCGTTTGACGGCTGGGGCAGTGGACGGCGGGACTTTGTCCGCGAAGGTCTGCTGGTCATTCGCGTCGAGAACCAGGGTGTGTGTCATTGGGCAGTTCGGCTGGACGATGGCGAGGATCCGCGGGTGCTGGTCGAGGTCGATGGCTCGCCGGATCGCCTGCTCTGGCGGCTGCATGCGCCGAGCTTCTCCGAGTATGTGTTCACGCTGGCCTGGGATCGGTTGGCGTTTGGGCTGCCGTATGGCCTGGCGGCCCAAGACCAGCCACTTGGCCAGCAGGACCTGGCCCTGCTGGAGCGGCAGTTCGTCCGGCGGCCGGACACCTACGCCTGGCCTGGTCGTATCAACTACCGGTTCGAGCGGGGCGACCAGCTGGTGGTGGTGTGGAACGCCGACGGGTTCGAACCGGATGACCCGCGGGCGGAGTTTGGCGGGCAGGCGGACTGGTGGCTGTACGCGGGCACGGCCACGTCGCTTGCGTCGCTCGCACGGGAGCTGCGGGGCTGCGGTGGTCTGGCCACGCGGTTGTATGCGGTCAACGGCGGGTCGGCAGCCGAGCAGGTCGTCTCCGAGCTTCGCGCCGTCGCCGAATGACGCCCTCTGGGGCTTTGCGGTCGGGCAGCAGGGTCACGGACAGCGGCGCGGGCGGGCAGCCCACCGGTAGCGGCTCCAGGCACGACGGATGAGTCGGCGCACGACGATGGCCGCGTGCGCCAGCGCCATGTAGAACTCGAGCACCCGTCGGCGTCGCTCGGTGCACCAGCGCAGCTTGCCGAACGCGTTGCCCCACGCGTGGTGCGTTCCACCGCCTGCTCGCCTGCTCGCCTGCACCGGGGCAGGCTTGTGTTTGTCGGCGATTCGCCCGGCAGGGCCGCGCTCGGCTAGCGCGGTGCGGGTGGCGGCGCTGTCGTAGCCGCGGTCCAGGTGGACGGTGGGCTGGGTGGGCAGCGGGGCCCGGTGCTCCGCGCCGGTGGTGGCCGCGTCGGCGGCGACCTGCTCGACGTCGACGGCAGGGGCTGGTAGCTGCTCGAGCGGGGTGGGGCTGGGCGGGTCCTTCAGGCAGCGATGGTGCGCGGCGACGGTCTTCTCCACGTGCTGAGCAAGGTTGTGCCACAGATGCCAGCGGCGACCTGGATGGCATCCGGCGCTGCCTGCCGGGCACCGTCGGCGTAGCTCCCGGCCTGGTCCCGGCAGACGACCTGGGTGCCGGGATGCGCCCGCAGCCAGTCGGCGAAGGTGGCGGCCTGCGATCGCGGAGCAGGTCGACCGGGCGGTCGGTGGCCATGTTCACCAGCACGGTCCCGTAGACGTGGCCACGGCGCAGCGCGAACTCGTCCACGCCGAGCACGGCAACACGCTCGCCCTGGGGATCGGGCAGCGCGCGGAGCAGTCGCGGCAAAGTGCTGCGGCTTACCGGCAGCCCCAGACCCTCGGCCAGCCGCGCTCCAGCGCGGCCTGCCAGCGCCAGGCCGATGGTCTCCAGCATCTGTCGCAGCAAGGGGCTGCGCCGGGCTTAGCGGGTGGTCAGCCCGGGGATCTGCTCGGCGAACGTGTGGGCCGGGCAGTCGGTGTGGTCGCAGAACAGGCGGCGGACCAGCAGCCGGAGCATGACCGGCTGGCCGCCGATCGCCGCGTCGGCCAGGCTGCGCTGGTAGCGGCTGTGCACCCTGGCCGACGGGCGACCACAGGAGGGGCAGACTGCTGTGCGTGCCCGCGGGGACGCCCAGATCCGCACACCGCCAGCGGTTCGCTCGACCTGCTCGATGGCAACGGCGGCAAGGTGCGGTAAGAGATCGTCGAGACCTTGGTGTTCACATGCCGGCGATGATCACGACCGCCGTCACCAAGCTGGGGTCGGTTCGATCACGGAAAGTGGGCCAGAACCCGAAAACTGACCCCGTGGCGACGGGTGAAACTAGCCCCTCGGTGGTCATTGCTCGTCGGTGGTGGCCGCCGTGGACGCGGCCAAGGTCTCGGTCCTTCAGGCGGTAGCTGTCGCCCTTGGGGGAGACGACGTCGGCGTGGTGGACCAGCCGGTCGATCATGACGGCGGCGACCACGTCGTTGCCGAAGATCTCGTCCCAGCGTTCTTGGGGCTGGGACTTGTTCGTGGTGGGGAACCTGGGCTGGTGCCTGCGTCTTTGGGTCTTCAGCGGCCTCTTTGACTCTTGAGGTGTAGGGGCCGTATGTTCGGCTGCGCCTTAATCCTTCAACCGTGAGGAAGGTGTGCGGCGTGGCGGGGGGATCGCGGCTGCGGGTGCTGCCAGGCGGAGCGGTCGCGCAGGGGCCGGCCACCAGCATCCGTGGGAGTTCCAGGCCCGGTGCGTGGAGGCGTTTGTGGCCTCCTGGCACGCGCGTGGGTTCAGCCCGGTCACCATCGACAACGACACCGGGTTGCTGGAGCG
>Ga0137367_10003420_pt1 | contig 12822 bp, 8 predicted proteins | sample SagtaG_14_FD_104939 | JGI IMG/M metagenome (GOLD analysis project Ga0137367, IMG submission 104939) | Vadose zone soil microbial communities from Sagehorn Ranch, Mendocino, California, USA - Sage1_L_80_16 metaG | ecosystem: Environmental > Terrestrial > Soil > Vadose zone | place: USA... | reverse complement strand
TGGTACCCCCGTCCGGAATTGAACCGGAATCCATTGTTTAGGAAACAATTGCTCTATCCATTTGAGCTACGGGGGCAGCCTTGTCGTAAACCACTTAGGTATAAACTAAGCGACTCAGCCCGACGTTGCGCCAGGTATTGTGCTAGTGCTGCCTCATGAAACGCAAGGCAACCCAAGGCAACTCCAACACTCCATCTGTGCACGCTCGCCAGCATGGGAGCGCAAGGTACAAGAAGGGATTCGACGGTCGCAAGCAACGAATTCGCGGTTTGGCCGCGGTGGGCACGGTGCCTCCGCAAAGGAAGGACTTGCGTTCACGCTGGCGCCAGGGCACGAATGGAGCAGTGGCAATGGAGTTTGCCATCTCGCAGCGCGAGACAACACGCTTGGATGCGTAAGCCTGCTCAGTGACTAACTAAAATAATGGAACCAAAGTCACTCAGTCGATTCGCCTCATACCGCGCAGGAGGTGAGCTTGGCTAACCCAGGTCATCCGCCGCATCTCGAAGGAATCACATGAAAAATCAAACCACCCATAGGAAGCTGTTATGTCTATTGGCGATATGTTTTGTTTGGGTCCTGGCGCTCTCGGCGTGCAAGAGTGCGCACGAACATCCGAGCAAGGAGCATCCAACGACCAACGCGCCTCCGCGGAATCCCTAGCCGCCGAAGCGGGCTCTGCCGCGGTCGATTCGTTGACTCGTCACGGCTCTGGGAAAGGCCAACCATGACTGAGCGTCGCGCTTTTGCTTTAGGGTGGCTGATTAGCTCCGCCGCGCTGATGGTCCTTGAGGCCGCCGTGGCGGCGGACAGCGCGACTGGTCCATCGGCCAGCATCAACGAGATTGCGGTCGGAATCGAGAAGTACATCGCCGATCAATCGGCGGCGAGCGGCGGATACTTCAAGCTTGAGCACAACCGGGAAGAGTTGAGCCTCCAGCTTGTCCGGGTTCACCTGGAGTATTTGGCCGATCTCGGCGGCGGCATCTGCTTCGCGTGCGTGGATCTCGTCGGCCTCGATGGGCCGGTTTACGACGTGGACTTTTTCATGAAAGGTCCGCCCGGCGCCATGACGGTCACGGAAACCAGCGTGCATAAAGTCAATGGCCAGCCACTCTATGCCTGGGAACAAAAGCGCAGTGGCGCCTGGCGCAAGGTCCCCGTCAAGAAGGCATCCCGGCGTCTCCTCGGCGTCATCAACGGCACCGACAAGTTTGAGTTCGTTTACCGGGTAAGACTGCCGATCATCACCGGCGACGCGCGACTCTGGTTGCCCTTGGCCACATCGGACACGTTTCAGCGCGTTGAAGTCAAGAGCATCACGGCGCCGGGACGGTGGCTGGAGTTGGATGAGCGAGAGCACGGGAACAAGGTTCTCTTCGTGCAGGCCGCGCCACCCGACAGCGGCAAGACGATCGAAGTCTGCTACCGGGTGAGGCGCTTCGAGAAATCGGCCTACGCGGTTCGGGAACCGATGGCGCAGAAATATCTGAATCCCGAGAAACTGGTGCCCACGAACGAGACCTTCCGCACCATCGCCGAGCAAGCCACCCGCGGCAGAACGACGGACCTGGCCCGCGCCCGGGCACTCTACGATCACGTCATCGAACGACTGCGCTACGCCAAATACGGTCCCGGCTGGGGCCGCGGCGACGCCGTCTACGCCTGCGACGCCCGCACCGGCAATTGCTCCGATTTTCACGCTTACTTCATCGCGCTGGCGCGAGCCATCGGCATCCCCGCCCGCTTCGCCATCGGCGCAGCCATCCCGTCCGAGCGCAATGACGGCGGCATTGACGGATACCACTGTTGGGCGGAATTCTTCGCGGACGGAAAGTGGGTGCCGGTGGATGTCAGCGAAGCCAACAAGAATTCGCGTCTGACCGATTACTACTTCGGCCACCACCCGGCGAATCGGTTCGAGTTAAGCAAGGGCCGCGACCTGGTCGTCGAGCCGGAGCCTGCTTCCGGGCCGATCAATTTCCTGGCCTATCCCGTGCTGGAAATCAATGGCAAGGCGATGAAGGTCCAGACCGAATTCCAGTTCCGCCGACACGGGTGAGCGGTTCCAAGATTAGTATCATAGGCGAGGGGGGCAGTTGCGGGCCACCCTGCGCCAAGAGCGGGTGAAGTCACGACGGACTTGGTGACGCTCCCAGCGCCCTACTTCTTGTCGATCACGAGCTTCTCGTCGAGCAGCGCCAGCGTCCCGTTCATCGAGCCGCAGAATTCCCCGTATTCAGCGGCGCTGTGGCGGCCTGCGGGCCGTACGATCCTCGACCGGGAGATCAGTGAATCGGCTCCACGTTCGGTCGCGATCTGGCAGGAGATGAATCGGTCATTCCGCTCGCGTGGTGGCCCGGCTACTTCCTTGGTGCGGAAGCCCGCCGGTACCGCCAGTGTGATCGTGCTCTCGAAGTCGATCGGTACAGCCAAGTGGAATGGCGTGACTCGCTTCTCGACGGATTCGGGCGCCAGCCAGGATCGCTCGAACACCATGGGCAGCGCGCCTACTGTTTCGCGGTCGGTAAAGCGGAACTGGTTCTTCAACGCGTAGCGCAGCCGCAGCAAAAGCGGGGCTTGAGCTTGCTCCAGATTTTCGACGGCGAACTCGACCAAATCCACGCCCGTGCCTAACAGGCCGAGCAGGTAGGAGCGGTGTGAGGCGGGGGAGACGTTCGCCAAATATTCGCGCATGAACGTGCCGTGCACACCTTCGAGGGTGAGAGTTTCCTCCACCAGGGCGTCGGTCAGGTTGGTGATGGCGACGTGGCGGCTCGAGCGGATCACGCCTGCGTCGCGGGCATGATCCGGAACCCGCACGAAGCGCGGGTCGCTGGCGTCCAGCACCAGCGCGTCGCATCCCGCTACGCCGACCGGGGCGCTGCGCGCGAGATCGCTGCTCTTGTCTGTGCAATCGAGAAAGCGCCCGCCATTGGAGTCAGGCAGGAAGACGATCATATGGTTGAATTGATCCAGAGAGGGCAAGTCCGCCCAAACAGGCGCGTGGCCATTGACGAGCGCCAGCGAGGCTGGCACCCCCGCGGCCAGCAGCAACTGCTGGGCAAACAGCGCGTGGTCCTTGCAATCCCCGTACCGGTTGCGAAGCGTGTCGGCCAGAGCAAGCGGGATGCGCGCCCGCCTTCCGAATTCGATGGCCTTGTAAGAGAAATTGGTCTGCACGTAACGCGCGATGGCGGCGATTTTCTCCTGTTCGTTGGTTACGCCGGTGCGCAGGGAACGTGCCCACTCGCGCGGCGCGGACGGCAGTTCGGTCCGGTCGCGGATGTTGGCAAGGTAATTGGTGACGAGTTCGGGCCAGCGGGCAGCCTTGTCCGCAATCCACAGTGTTGGCAGATAGTCGGCGATTCTCGGCTGCAAAGACTCCCAGCGATAGACCATCGGTTCGTCCACGCGCCAGCACAGTCCTTCCGGCAATACCCGCAGGGGAATCGTCGGCGAAGTGGCAAATTGCACCGCGCCGGTGTCGCCCCGCAGAAAAACCAGGCTCTCTCGCACCGGCAGGCCCCGGGAGAAAGTTGAGGTCAACAACGAGAACTCCTCGATCTTCCCCAACTCTCGCCGCGTGATCGTCAATTCGACTGAATAACCCGGCTGCAATCCTGGCACGGGAATATTGAGTACCTTCTTCTGGCTGGCCGAGGTGCTCGTCCGGTCGTCGAGAACGTAGTAATCCGAGACCTGGCCGGTGCTTATGAGAATGCCAGCGGAATCCTGCACGGCGACGCGATTGACGAAGATAGCCTCGGCCAACGGATCGAAGCCGATCTGGAAACTGCTCACGACCGAGACACCGGCGGCGGTGATGGTTTGCACCTGGAAATAATCGGTGGTCTTCGACTCTTTCCCTTTCTCGAACGAGACGGCCGTGAGCCGCCGCGTGTAGTAAGCACCGTAGTCGCGCGCATAGTTCGTCGGCGGGGCCGGCAGCGGTGCGAGCAGCGACGGGGGAACCGGGACGGCGCTAATTTCCTCCTTGATCGCGCTGTTGGCGCCTTCGCCGAGCAACCCGGAGACGTGTTCGAGGAAACTCTTGATTTCATTGTCCGCCGGAGCCTTTTTGGCGGCCAGCTCAAAAGAATCCTTGGCCTGGCGATACCACTTGAGGGCAAACTCGCTCCGGCCTTTCAGGTAAAGAGAGTAGGCGCTGTCGCTTTGGTCCCGCACCAGTTCACGGCTCAGCTCCAGGGCATCCGTAAAGCGGCCTGTCTGCAGATAAGCGTCAGCCAGAGAGTAAGCAACCTTGGCATTGAACGGATGTTTCCGGCGCAACTCCTGGAGGCCAGTCACGGCCTGCGCGAAATCCTTTTTGAGCTTCAAAACCGTGATTTGGAGCAGGCGTATCTCCACTGAGTCCTGAGCCTGGAGGAACTTCCCTACTTCGGCAGCGGCGTGATCCAGTTGCTTCGACTCTGCCAGCAGGCCCACGTATTCCTTGAAATGGCTCTCGTCGCGGAAACCGTCGGCAAACAATCTGGCGTAGTTCGTCAGGGCCAACTCTGACTGTCCAAGCCGGCCTTGCAAGAAGGCGCGCTGGGCGGCGAGAGTCGGCTGGGTGGCCAAGGCGGGTGAACCGCGGTTCAAACGGTCCAGGGCCTCGCGATATTTGCCCGCGTTGACCCAAGCTTCCACCAGGTTGGCCAGATAGAGGAAGTCGGGCTTGTCTCCGTCCAGCTCCAGCGCGGCTTGGAAATACGGTGCGCTTCGCTCGAACTGGCGGGCTTTGAAATAGACCAGCCCGATTTGATTGAGCAGATACCGCTGGACGCGCTGTTCGGTCGGGTCAAGACGCGTCAGGTCCGGTTGCGGCCGGGGCGTCTCGAGTAATTCCACTCGGCTAAAAGCATCATTCAGGATGGCGTCGCGTCGCGGGCTCTGCGTGACCATCCAGGCGGCGATGAGCCACGCAAAGCCGCCCCCGTGCAGCACTTTCACTCGATAGGTCAGCTCCTTCTCTTTGTCCGGTTTGCGCACCAGTTCGAGCTCCAATCCCGTCCGACCCTTCTCGGATATTCCGCGGCGGCGCGAGATCGGATCCGAGTCGAGGTTGATATTCAGACTCGCCAGTAATCCACGCTCAATCGCGTCGGCGTGCGGCTCCAATTTGTCCAGCCAGACTCCGCTCACGACGAGGGCTGCGTCTTCACGATGCAAGGCGCCGAAAGCGGTCATCGGCATCGTTTTCGCCAGATCATCCCATGGAAACCACGCCGAGTCCCGCCAACGAACACGGAACTGGAGGTTGCTCGAAACAAAATCAGCTTTCGGCACGGCACCGGCGAACACGGGATGGCGCTGATAATCGAGCAAATCAAGCCTCTGGATCATTTCCACGGCGCTCTGCCTCAGCGCGGCGCGATCCTCGCTTCGTCCCGACAACACGACCTGGTAGACCCAGCCGTTAGTCGTGCAAAGCCAGTTCGCGAAGGAAATCTGCTGGCCGTGCAACTGCGCGTCGATCTCCAGGAGCAGGCCGTCCAAACCATGCACCCGCCGGGTCGAACGCCGCCTCAATTCCACAGAGTCAGCGACACTACGCACATGGCCGAGGGCAACCTCGACAAACCGCTCGTTTGGGAAATCGGTCATCGTCGACTTCTCGGCGATGACCACGCAGTTCAGCGTCGGCTGGCTCCGCATGAACGCGAGTTTGGCAGCAGGATTGACTTTGCCGGCGTCAAGCTGCACCCAAGGCCGGCCCGGCGCCTGATACTTGAAATTCAAGTCCTCGAAGACGAACGGCTTTCCCATTGGCGGCTGCGAGCGCGAGGACCATGCGCGCTGACGGGCACCTGCGAAGCCCACAATGCCAAAGCCCGCGAAGACGACCGCGATCACCAGCGTCCACACTGCCTGAGCGCGTCCCTGCTGGTACAGCTCCTTGTGCCGGGCGCATTCCCTCAAGCCGAGGATCGCCAGCACGACAGCCGCCGAGAGGCCTCCCAGCATGAGCCATCCGACCAGGACAGTGACCATGAGAACGGGAGGGAACCACCGGCCCATCCCAGCCACCGCGCCGGCCAAGGCCCATCCCAGCAGCAGCAGCATGAGCGACCATACACACTTGGCATTGGCCGTGGGCCGACGGGAGAGCCTCCAGCATTTCCAGGCGCCCGCCAGGAGCGCGAGAACGACGCCTATCTGGCCCACCAGGTAACCCGTTTGTTGCGCGTTCATCTCCCCCTCGCCTTGGCAGGCGTCATTGAACCAGGAGCACGAGAAACCCAGCCTGCCCCGGGAAGATTTTTCTTCAACCTCATCACTGCCCTAAAGTGTAACAGCCAGTGGACGCTCCGCGCGAGTCCAAAGTAGTCACTGCGGCACTGCGTGACTGCGTGGTCGGACCACGTCGTCCGGCACCAGGCCTGGGGAAACGAGGGCACGCCTTTTGCGCTCAACTCACCGCCGACGTTCAATATCTGTCACAAAGTCTTCCCACTGCGCCATGTCTTCCGGCGTGGCATAGACCGTCAGACCCAAGACTTTGCTCGGCGAAGTTGCTTGATCATACTCCAATTGTGCCGTCGGTCGTTGTCCTGTTTGTGCCGCCACTCTGTTGCACAATTGCTGGTAAGCCTGTGTGCCGACCATCACCGGACTGAGCGAGAAGGTGCGCTTGGTAAAGTAGCCAAGCCTGAACAAGGCCTCTCGGTGTGGAAAGGCTTTTACGGCAGCTTCCGGGTTGCGCAATGGCAGTGCGAGCCCGAGGTAATCGGAAATCGAGTCGACCAAAGTCCTCCGTGGCGATATGCCGAGTGCGGTCTGCCAAATGCCCACCATGGCATTGCGATGGTAAGCAATGAGGACCGACTTGCGCGTGGCGAGGGCGAGCGCGACCAAGACCACACAGACAAAAATGATGATGCTTTTCCACGCGCGGCTTTTCAGAAATTTTTTCATGCCGTTCCACTCACCAGCGCGGCGCGCGTTGTCCAGCAACCGGGCGCCGGTCGTCCATGGCGCCGCCTTCGTTGAGAATCCGTATGATTCCGCCGACAGCCAGGAAAGCGATCGCAAGGAAGCAGGCAACAAGAACGGTCCGCGGCAGCCGCATTCCAAGGAGCCGGAAGGTCATTCCACCAGTGCGGTAGCCGCGATAGGCGACGTACTGGACCAGGCAGAGGGGAAGGAACAGCGCCGCCGCCATTAGAGTGACTGCAGTCAACTGACTGTGGATAAGTTCCTGTAGTACGCAGGTAAACTGAAGAGTGAGATCCGGGTGGTCAAAGGCGATCCGGGAGCCAAGTTTTACCAGACAGCCGGTGGCGAACAGCAGGCCCAGCGCGAGCACCAACGCCCGCGCGGTGGTGGTGGCGATGGAACCTGCATAAATCGCGACGCTCGTGAGCAACATCTGGCCGAGCACGACGCAGAAGAGGAACGCGAGTGCCACCGACATCGGCGCGAGCGAGAAACCATCCCCCCCGAGCAGGAGGTTCAATGCCAATCGAAGATCGCGCAGGAGTGGCAGTGGCAATGAGTTGGTCTCTAAGAGCGCGGTGCCCGCTACCGCTGCTGCAACCGGGAGCACCAACCCGAGGACAAGGCTCGTGCCCAGCGCCACGAGGACCTTCACCGACCACTGTTTCAGCGCGGACGGCGGGAGGGTCAAGTGCCAGTCCACGACGCCCCAGGCTTTCTCCTCTGCCACCGAGACGGCGCCCGCAATCAATGGGAGCACGGGCAGAGTGAACAGAAGGCCGCCGAGGAAAAGCGCCATTGCCCAATCGTGTCCAGCGCGCACCGCGAAGTGCCACTGGCGCAGGATGAGTCCAGCGATGGCGATGGCGCAGCATAAAACTGTAAACAGGAAAGCGAATTGCTGGAGGCGCAATTCCTTCTTCATCAGGCTGGCCAAAGGCCCGGTGAACCCGGCGGAGAGCGTTTTGCAGGGCCGCAGCAGCAGCGCCTCGATTCGCGGCGGCAAGCCCAGCTCCCGGGAAGCCGCCATCGAGTGCGCGTCCACCACTTGCAGCTTTCTGAACCTGTCATATCCAAGCCAGCAGCACGCCGCGGAATACAGAATAAGGAGAGTGACGACGGAATTCTCCTCCGCGGTCGGGTCGTGAATCCATTGCTGATGCAGGTAGCCATTCCCCACGAACCACCAGTTGAAGGAGGAATATCCACTTTGTATCCATTGGTAGTGCAGGTAGCTATTCACACCGAGAACCGGTCCGGGCGCCACCACCGTGAGCAGTCCTCCAATTAATGTGCTTCGAAAAAGCAACGTCCAATACGGTGTCGTACAGAGAACGCCAAGCGCGATCAGGGCATAACTTATCGGATGGAAGATCAAGTCATGACCTGTGGAGAAGGCCTCCTGGCGAAAAAACATCATGGTAACCCCAAACACTCCGGTTCCAACGGCCAGCGCCCCTCCCAGAACCTGCATCTTGTCCTTCCAAATCGAAGTTCGCGGGATTGGTTGGGTCAACAACAGGGAGAGGGTTTTTTGTTCAAACTCATTTCCGAACGACTCCGCTCCCATGATGAGGCAACCCAGGAAAAACCACAGCTCCATCCAAATCTCCGCAACCTCGTGCCTGTTCGGTCCGATTAACCAAGGCAGGACCGCGGCCGACAGGGTCAACACGAAGGCGGGCCGCAGCACTCTGAACTCTTTTGTTATCCTTGGGTTCACCCGTCGTCCTCCTCATTTGAGCGTCGCTACGAATATCTCCTCCAAAGTCAGACCTTCCAGGCTGACCGATTCGGGGGCCATGGATTTGATGCGGTCCAACACCGACTCCGCGTCTCCGTTCACGGTGATTTCCAACTCTCTTCCCTCCCGCTTGAGGTTCTTTGCCTCGACAAAGTCAACCGCGGGCGCAACGCCGGCGAATCGCGCGCGGATTTTCTGGAAACGGGACCGGGCTTCGTCTGCCTCCAGCGTCAGCGTCTCTTTGCCTTCTTCGATAATCGTAAATTCATCGATCAACCCCTCGAACTCGGTGATGAGATGCGTTGAAACAAATACCGTCCGCCGGCCTGGGTCGGCTTCCTGGTATGTCCCAATGACCGTCTGGATGAATTCGCGGCGCACAATCGGGTCCAGCCCCGAGGTCGGCTCATCGAGAACCAACAAATCCGGCTCGGCACATACCGCCCCGATCAGCGCCAACTGCGTCTTCTGCCCTTTGGAGAGCGCGTTGACTTTCTTGGCCGCGTCCAGGCGGAATTGCCCCAGCAATTCCTTTTCCGTCTCCCGATTCCACCGTTGTCGAAACGAAGCCAGGTAATCGAGCGTGTCCCGCACGGTCATCCACGGATAAAACGCGACCTGGTCGGGCACGTAGGCCAGGCGGGACTTCACTTCCACCTCCTTCTGTCGCGGTTCCAGGCCAAAGACCCGGACCGTCCCGGAGGACGGCTGCAGCAGGTTCAGCAGACATTTGATGGTCGTGGTTTTGCCGGCGCCGTTGCGACCAAAGAACCCGTAGCATCGCCCTGCCCGGACGCGCAGGCTCAGGTCGTTGACCGCGTCGGCCCGGCCGTATCTGCGGACCAGATGGTCGATCTCGATGACGGGGGATTCAGTGTTCATGGATTGTCCTGGTTGATCATGGATTGGCGTTGCCCTGGCTTTTCCGCCGGAAGGTTTCCAGCCGCTCCTTGACCAGGTCGAGGAAATCCTTCTCGTTCACCTGCAAATGGTGCGCCTGCACGATGGCCGCGTCGATCTCGTCGGCCAGCATCTTCTGGCGGACGGCTTTCTTGAACGGCGAATGGTTCTCTGCGACGAAGCAGCCTTTGCCGGCGGTTGACTGAATGATTCCCTGGCTCTCCAACTCGGCATACGCTTTGGCCACGGTGTTGCGGTTGAGCCGCAACTGCTCTGCCAGCGGCCGGATGGACGGCAGCGGTTCGCCCGGGCGGAGGGCGCCGGAAGCCGTCGCCGCCTTGATCTGGTCGACGACTTGCAGGTAAACGGGCTTGCCGGACTTGAAATTAAGTTGAATGAGCATGCTCGGGCGCTGCTTACTGTCATAGACACATAGGACAGTTGTCCCGGCTTGTCAATCCTCATTTCGAGATCGCCACGGACCGGTGCGGCAGCGAAGGGTATGTTCGCTCCCCGGATGGGTCAGCGCCGGTGTGTCCCGGCTTGACCGTGCGTTCGGCGTCCGTAATCTCAGAGCAACAATTCCACCTGACGATGAGACGGATGAATGCGAAGGCGGTTCGGAGTTATGCATGACCTCAAGTTCGCCTTACGCCAGTTGGTGAAGAACCCCGGCTTCACGGCCGTGGCCGTGCTTACGCTCGCGCTTGGCATTGGGGCCACTTCGGCGGTGTTCAGTTTGATTCAGGGAGTATTGCTGACCGCGCCGCCGTATCCGCAGCCTGACCGTCTCGTGCTGATCCGTCCGAGCCGCCGGGATGGTCAGCGATACACGCGAGGCTGGCCGGCGGCGCAGTGGCAGGAATGGCAGACCAGCTCGAAAACGTTTGAATCGATCGCTGCTTACAATTGGACATTCAATTTTCTCGTGCTGCCCGATGGCAGCGAGTCCGTGGAAGGAATGGCGGTGACGCGGGATTACTTCAAAGTGGCAGGCATCGAGCCGGCGCTGGGACGGGCCTTCGACGATTCCGACACGCCAAACGGCCCGCTGACGGCGATCCTTCTCGGCCACGACCTGTGGCAGCGGCGCTACAACGGCAATCCCGGAATTATAGGCCAGGCCGTCCGCATTAGCCGCCACGCGCAACCGTTGACCGTCGTGGGAGTGATGCCTCCGGGCGTTCGCTTCCTGCCTTCTCCCTCCGAATCCCAGGAACCCAATTACAACGTGGATGCCAAAGTGGATTATTGGATTCCCGATCGGCCTTCGCCGCAGCGGATGAAAAAGCCGGACTGGAACGTGATCGGCCGGATCCGAGCCGGCGTGAGCCTGGCCGACGCGCAGGCGGAAATCGCGGCGCTGACCGCCCGGGAGTCGCAGGACGACCCGGAGTTTGAGGGCATTACGGCCAAACTCACGTTGCTCGATACGGAAATGAACCGGGAGGGGCGTCGCCTCCTGTTGCCGGTGGCCGGGGCGGTGGCGCTGGTTTTCCTGATTGCGTGCGGCAACGTCGCAGGTCTTTTGCTCGCGCGGGGGCTGCAACGACAGCACGAATACGCGGTGCGCTCGGCGCTGGGCGCGCGGCCCTTTCAACTCTGTCGCCCAGTGCTGGCGGAGAGTCTGTTGTTGGCGTTCCTGGGAGGTATGGCGGGCGCCGGGTTCGACGCCATTTGTGTGGCCGGCCTAAAGCTCCTCGGTGGCGCGGGCATTCCCCGTCTGGACGCCGTGAGACTGGGCTGGTCCATCCTGTGGTTCTGTCTGAGCGCCGCCGTGGTCGCCGGGCTGATCGCGGGCTCGCTCCCGGCTTGGCGAGCGCTCGGACGCGCTCCGGCCAACGAGTTGAAGGCCGGCAGCCGAACTGCCAGCGTGGGACGTCCCGAGCGTCGCTGGTTGGGCCGAGTGGCGTCATTACAGATCGCCTTGACGCTGGCGTTGCTCGTCGGGGCCGGCCTGTTGATTCAAACGGTAAGGATCATGGCCAAGGTGCGGCCGGGCTACGACACGCAGAACATTCTGACCATGAGCGTGACCGCGGTTGGCACCAACTGGCTGGATTTCCATACGCGGGCCATTGAACGCGTCTCGCGCCTGCCAGGCGTGAGAGCCGCAGCGTTCTGCTGGGGGGTGCCTTTGACGGGAAACAAGTGGAACACAACTTTCGAGATCGATGGCCAGGTCGAGACCGGCAGTCTCAAGGACCAGCTCAACTTGCCAACACGCTCTGTGACCCCTGATTACTTCGCCGCCGTCGGGTTGACCCTGGTTGAAGGTCGCGGCTTTCGCGCCAGCGACGCCGATCCCGCTCCGTTGGTCGCGATTGTGAACCAAGCTCTCGCCGACCGCTACTTTCCAGGACAGGATCCGGTCGGGCGGAAGCTGAGATTTCCAGGAAATCGGACGAACCTGATCGAAATCGTCGGGCTCCTGGCCAACGCGCGGACCGACGCCTTGACGGACGTGGCCGGGCCCGAACTATATTTCTCCTTCTGGCAGGCGGGGGCATTTTCAAAGCATCTGGTGCTGCGCACGCTCGCCGACCCCCGGGCGTTGATGGCTACGGTTAGGCAGGAATTGCGGGAAATCGATCCGACCGTGTCGGTGGAGCAGATCAAAACGCTGGAGGAGATCCGGGCCGACTCCGTCGCGCCACGAACGTTCACCATGAAGTTGCTCGTCGGTTTCGCCCTGGTCGCTTGCCTGCTGTCGGCGGTGGGGATTTATGGCGTGGTCTCGATGGCGGCTGGTTCCCGGCGGACCGAGATGGCGATTCGCATAGCTGTGGGAGCCCAGCGCGGTGACGTGCTCCGATTGATTTTGGGAGACGGCCTCCGCCTGGCCCTGCTCGGAGTGGGAGTGGGCCTCGTCGTCGCGGTCGCCCTGGCGACAGGGCTGAAGACGTTCCTGTTCGGGGTCGGCCCGGCCGACCCGCTGACCCTGGGCGCGATGGTCGCGGCCGTCATGGCGATTACCTTGGTCACATGTTGGATTCCGGCGCGGCGGGCTGCGCGCCTGGAGCCGCTCGCCGCACTCCGCAACGAGTGAACCACATGCTCCGCTTCTTTCGCCGGCGGCCCAAGGTGGCAGCCCTGCTGAGCTTGTGTATTTCCGGTGTGATTTGGTGGCTGTGCAGCGCGATCGGGCCGAGCGCCGCCGACCGAGCCGCCTCGGATCATCTCGCTCGCATTTTGGGTGCGAGCTCCTACTCGAATGAGAGTATTGATGCTGAAAT
>Ga0137367_10003416_pt1 | contig 12830 bp, 9 predicted proteins | sample SagtaG_14_FD_104939 | JGI IMG/M metagenome (GOLD analysis project Ga0137367, IMG submission 104939) | Vadose zone soil microbial communities from Sagehorn Ranch, Mendocino, California, USA - Sage1_L_80_16 metaG | ecosystem: Environmental > Terrestrial > Soil > Vadose zone | place: USA... | reverse complement strand
ATGCGCGTCGCGTGCAGATCGTCGGGCTTGTCGGCGATCCGCACGTGCGAGACGACGGCGCCGTTCTTCTGCGCAAGCCCGGTCATGTCGAGCACCGAGCATCCCTTGCCTTCGAGGTGCGCCGCCATGCCGAGCAACGCGCCGATCGTGATGACGCCCGTGCCGCCGATGCCGGTGACGACGATGCCGTACGGCTCGGCGGTCGATGCGCGAACCGGCTCGGGCAGATGCGAGAAATCGACGCTGTCGACTTTCTTCGGCTTGCGCAGACTGCCGCCCTCGACGAACACGAAGCTCGGGCAGAAGCCGTTCGCACACGAGTAGTCCTTGTTGCACGACGACTGGTCGATCGTGCGCTTGCGGCCGAACTCGGTCTCGAGCGGGGCGACGGACACGCAGTTCGACTTGATGCCGCAGTCGCCGCAGCCCTCGCAGACGAGCTCGTTGATGACGACGCGCTTCGCCGGATCCGGATACTTGCCGCGCTTGCGCCGGCGGCGCTTTTCCGCCGCGCACGTCTGATCGTAGAGCAGGATCGTGCAGCCGGTTGTTTCGCGCAGCTGCCGTTGCACGCTGTCGAGATCGTCGCGATGATGGATCTCGATGTCGGACGCGAAGGTGCCGGCCGGATACTTGTCCGGCTCGTCGCTGACGACGACGATCTTCGACACGCCTTCGGCGGCGCACTGGAGCGCGATGTCGCGCGGCGAGATCGGGCCGTCGACCGGCTGGCCGCCAGTCATCGCGACCGCATCGTTGTACAGGATCTTGTAGGTGATGTTGACCTTCGCCGCGACCGCAGCGCGGATCGCGAGAATGCCGCTGTGGTAATACGTGCCGTCGCCCAGGTTCGCGAAGATGTGCTTTTCCTTCGTGAACGGCGCCTGGCCGATCCACGGCACGCCTTCGGCGCCCATGTGCGTGAACGTCGACGTGTTGCGATCCATCCAGATCGCCATCACGTGGCAGCCGATGCCCGCGGTGGCGCGGCTTCCTTCGGGCACGTTGGTCGACGTGTTGTGCGGACAGCCCGAGCAGAACCACGGCTTGCGCTCGAGCGTGATCTTCGGCTTCGAAAGCGCCTTCTCCTTTGCGTTGATCCAGTCGACGCGCGCGCGCAGCCGCTCCATGCGCCGCGGATGCAGCTCGAGCCGCTCGATGCGCTGCGCGATCACGCGCGCGATCATCGCGGGCGTCAGCTCGGAGAGCGCCGGCAGCAGCCAGTCCCCGTGCGGCTGCACCCATTCGCCCTTCTCGTCGAACTTGCCGATGACGCGCGGACGCACGTCGTCGCGCCAGTTGTAGAGCTGCTCCTTCAACTGGTACTCGACGACCTGGCGCTTTTCCTCGACGACGAGGATCTCGTCCAGACCTTCGGCGAAATGGCGCACGCCCTCGGGCTCGAGCGGCCACGGCATGGCAATCTTGAACACGCGAATGCCGATCTCGGCGGCGTCCTGCTCGGTGATGCCGAGATCGTCGAGCGCCTGCCGCACGTCGAGATAGCTCTTGCCGCTGGTGATGATGCCGAGTCGCGCCTTCGGTGAATCGATCACGATGCGGTTCAGCTGGTTGACGCGGCAGTAGTGCAGCGCGGCGTAGATCTTGTAGTTCTGCATCCGCGCCTCGGTGCCGAGGAACGTGTCGGGCCAGCGGATCGACACGCCGTCGGGCGGCAACGGGAAATCGGTCGGAACGATGATCTTCGTGTGCGCCGGGTCGACGTAGACCGACGCCGAGCTCTCGACGGTATCGGCGACGCACTTGAAGCCGACCCAGCAGCCGGAATAGCGGCTCATCGCCCAGCCGTGCAGGCCGAGATCGAGAATCTCCTGCACGCTCGACGGGTAGAGCACGGGAATCATCGCCGCCGAGAACATGTGGTCCGACTGGTGCGGCAGCGTCGACGATTTCGCGCCGTGGTCGTCGCCGGCCAGCACGAGCACGCCGCCGTTTTTCGACGTGCCCGCGTGGTTCGCGTGCTTGAACACGTCGCCGCAGCGGTCCACGCCCGGACCCTTGCCGTACCACATCGAGAACACGCCGTCGTAGAGCGCGCCGGGGTAGAGGTTCACCTGCTGCGAGCCCCAGATGGACGTCGCCGCGAGGTCCTCGTTCAGCCCCGGCTGGAACTTGATGTGCGCGCGGTCGAGAAACTTTTGCGCCTTCCACAGCGACAGGTCGAGCGCGCCGAGCGGCGAGCCGCGGTAGCCGGACACGAAGCCGGCGGTGTTGAGCCCAGCGAGCGCATCGCGCTGGCGCTGCAGGATCAACAGACGCACGAGCGCCTGAACGCCGGTCAGGAACACGCGTCCGGATTCGACCTCGTACTTGTCGTCGAGCGAGACGTCGCGCAACGCAATGGGTGCAATGGGCGCAACCGCCGGGGCCGGGGTGGCAGGGGACATTGAAGCGGACTCCGTAAACTCGTGATTTCGGATGCGCGGTCACCGGGTAGGTTCCGCACGGCTCGCAAGCCGGATTGTGTCCCGCCGCAAGCTGAGTGGGCGCGCAGTTTACGCTGATGCCACCGCCCCATCAATTTGGATGCCGGCGACGCACTATTCAAGCGAGGAGCGCAGCAGGCTGGAACGCGCGCCGCGCCGGGGCGTTCCAACCACCATCGGGATGCGCACCCGACCCTTCGTGCAGGTAGGATTTGTCACGAGCGTCATCCGGGGAAACCATGGCCGAGCTGCTTCCGTGCATCGAGCTCGAAACGGGCGCCGCACCGTCGGCCGCCGTGATCGTGCTGCACGGCCTCGGCGCAGACGGCAACGACTTCGTGCCGATCGTCGAGGAGTTGCCGCTGCCCGATTCGCTCGCGATCCGCTTCGTCTTTCCGCATGCGCCGGCGCGGCCGGTGACGATCAACAATGGGTTCGTCATGCGTGCGTGGTATGACGTCGTCGGCAACGACTTCACCCGGGGTGCCGATCTCGACGGCGTGCGCGCGTCGCGCTCGCTGGTCGAGGCGCTGATCGAGCGCGAAAAGGCGCGCGGCGTACCCGCGAGCCGCCTCGTGCTCGCCGGGTTTTCGCAAGGCGGCGCCATTGCGCTGTACACCGGCTTGCGGCATTCCGAACGGCTCGCCGGGGTGGTCGCGCTGTCGGGTTATCTGATCGATGGCGAAAGCCTTGCGCACGAAGCGAGCGCCGCGAACCGCGACGTGCCCATTTTCATGGCGCAGGGCACCGCCGACCCGGTTGTCCAGTTCGCATGGGCCGACACGTCGCGCGCCGCGCTGCAATCGGCCGGCTACACGGTCGAGTGGCACACGTACGCGATGGGGCACTCGGTGGTGTGGGAGGAAGTCGAGGCGCTCGGCGCGTTCCTCACCCGTGCGCTGCAGCCGTAGCGCGCGCTGGTCCGGCGCGTCCTACGCGCAATTGCGCCGTTGGCGGATGCTGGCCCACCGCGAGTCGGACTGACCATGACGGACTGCCACGCGCCGTCAGGTGGCCCGGGCAGCGTTTCACTCGTCCACAGGAGGCCCCCTGGCAAGGAACTCATCATCCGGCGGCAGCAGCCGGACCAGCAGCAAGCGGCAGTCGTCCCGCTCGTCGGCGCAGTCGAGCGACCGCTCGCGATCCGGAACGCGCAGCCGCTCGAGCGAGAGCTCGCGCCGCTCGCAAAGCCGGATGGGCAGCAACGAAGGGCAAAGCGAAAGCCGCCGTGAGTCCGGCGAGTCCGACGAGGATATGGAGTAACGCCCGCCACCAAGAACACGAACGGCCGCCGTCCCGCAGGCGGCCGTTCGTTTGCTGCGGCACCCGCCGTCGGCGCGACGTCAGCGGAACTGCATCGTCGCCGGCAGCCACAATGCGATCGACGGGAACACCAGCACGAGCGCAAGGCCGAGGATCAGCAGTCCGACATACGGCGTGACACCGGCGATGATGTCGGCGAGCGGTGCGCGGGTGATCGCCTTCAGCGCGAACAGGTTCATGCCGACCGGCGGCGTGATCAGCGCGAGCTCGAGGTTGATCGTGAGCAGGATGCCGTACCACACCGGATGGATCTTGAGCGCGGCGAGCACCGGCAGCACGACCGGTGTGGTGATCAGGATGATCGAGATCGTCTCGAGGAACATGCCGAGCACGAAAATGAGCAGCATGAGGGCCAACAGGAAACCGAGCTGCGACACGCCGTATTGCGTGACGAGCTCGACCATCTGATTGGGAATGCGAAGCTTCGTCAGCACGTGGCCTAGCACGGCGGCAGCGGCGAGGATCAGGAACAGCATCGCCGAGTTGCGCGCCGCGTCGATCGCGGATGCCCACAGGTCGCGCAAGCCGAAGTTGCGGTAGACGAGCATCGCGATCGCGAGCGCGCCGAGCGCGCCGGCCGCCGCTGCCTCGGTCGCGGTGAATACGCCGAAGTACATGCCGCCGAGCACGAACGCCGGCAGCGTCAGCGCCCAGAACGATCGCCTGAGCGCGGTGACGACCTCCTTTGCGCTCGCCCGCGGCTCGGTCGCGATCTTGCGCGTGCCGAACTTCGCCGCCGTCATGCAGTAGATCGCGAAGATCACCGCGAGCATCAATCCCGGAACAATGCCGGCGATGAAGAGCGCGCCGATCGACGTGTCGGAGACGACGCCGAACAGCACCATCGGTCCCGATGGCGGGATGAGGATGCCGAGCGTGCCGCCGCCGCCGACCACACCGTATGCGAAGCGCGGGCTGTATCCGTAGCGGATCATCAGCGGGATCGCCGCGGCGCCGACGGTGAGCGCGGTCGCCACACTCGATCCCGAGATCGCCGCGAAAACCGTGCACGCGGCGACGGTGGCCACGCCGAGCCCGCCCGGCAAATGGCGCAACAGCACGTGCGCGGCGCCGAACAGATCGTCGACGACCTTGCCGCGGATCATGAAGTGCGCCATCAGCGTGAACAGCGGGATCGCGACCAGCAGGTACGTGTCGAGCTTGCCGAACACGAGGTCGCCGATGCCGCCGAGGTGGCCTTCGACGCCGTAAAGGATCGCGACCGAGAACAGCAGCAGTCCGGCGAACACCGGCACGCCCGTCAGCAGCACGACGATCAGGCCGCAGAGAATCAACGCGAACGTCATTCGATGCCGGCGGGCTTGTGCGGCTCGCCGCTCGGGCCTTTCTTGTCACGCCACGCCGCGGCGAAGCCGACGATCGATGCGAGCAGCAACAGCGCGGCGCCGACCGGAACGGCGAGCTGCGGGATCCACATCGGAACGGCGAGGTAACCGTTGGACAGCAGGTTCACCATGCGCGAGAACGCGACCATGTCCCAGCCTTCGACGACGAGCAGCAGCGCCGAGATCGCGACCGCGACGAATCCGATCAGCAGGATCACACGGCGGCCGCGCGGAGCGAGCCTCTCGCTGACGATGTCGACCGCGATGTGCTCGCCTTCTTGCAGAGCATCCGCCGCGGCGAGCATCACGCTGACGACGAGCAGGTAACCGACGAGCTCGTCGACCCATGCGATCGGCTGGTTCAGTAAATAGCGCATGACCACCGACCAGGCGATCAGCGCGAGCGAAACGAGCAGCGCGGCGGCGGCGAGCGCGATGCCGATGCGCGCGAGGCCGCGGACGAGCGGCTCGAAGATCGTCATGCTGTCATTCTGAGCAGAGCGAGGAATCTGCTTTTCCGGCAACGATCGAAACAGCAGATTCCTCGTCGCTCCGCTCCTCGGAATGACATCGCCGGCGCTATAGCTTTCGCAGGAGCTCGATGATCTTCGCGCCGCCTTCGGGCGCGCTCTTCAGGAACGCGTCGACGACGGGCTTTTCCATCGTCGCGCGCCACGTCGCCTGCTCCTGCGGCGTCTGCACGTGAATCACCATGCCTTTGGCCTGCAGGTCCTTCAGCGCCGCGCTGGCGGTGGCTTCGGTGACGGGAATCGCGTCCTGCTCGGCCTTCGCTGCGGTGTCCTGGATCGCTTGCCGGTGCGCTGGCGAGAGCTTCGCCCACCACGCCGGATTCACGAACATGTGGAAGTAGATCGTGAAGATCGGTCCGACGGTGCCGTACTTCTGCACTTCGTAGTATTTGCGCGAATACGCGGCCGACAGATCAGTGACGCCGGCGTCGAGCACGCCGGCCTGCAGCGCCTGATAGACCTCCGAGCCCGGCATTGCGGAGGGCGACGCGCCGACGGCGGCGAACGCGTTGTCGGTCAGCGTGTTGAGCCCGCGGATCTTCACGCCTTTGAAATCGTCGAGATTCACGATCGGCTTCTTGCCCGATGTCACGATCGTCTCGCGCGTGATGTAGAGCCATGCGACGCTGTGCACGCCGCGCTGCTCGAGCTTCTGATCGAGGAACTTGCGCGCCTCGGAGGTCGGGAAGCGCTTGATCCGCTCGAGATCGCCCATCGCGTACGGAATCAGCGTCGCGCTCATCTCGGGGATCGTCGTGCCCCACTGGAAGTTCACGCTCATCGCCGCTTCGATCGTGCCGCGGGCGACTTGCGGGAAATTCTCGGCGGCCTTCGCGAGCTGCTCGGAGCCGAAGAGCTGCACGTCGACCGCTCCGTTCGTGCGTTGCTTCACGTCGGCAGCGAAGGCTTCGAGCAGCTTCGTCATGTGGTGCGCCGGCGGCACCTGATGCGAGATCCGCATGACGACGCTCTGCGCGGTGGCCGTGATGGCGAACGCGAGCGCAGCGACGGTGGCGCTCGTGCGAAGCAGCAAACGGATCATCGATTGATCTCCTGAGTAAGTGGCGAACATCAGCGAGCGGACTTCGCCTTCGACGCGAGCGCCTCGGCGAATGCGGTCAGCTCGGCTTCGCGGTTGCGCTGCGCGGAAAGCCCGACCAGCTCGTTGAAATCGGTGAACGAGAGCATGCGCGGCAGGAACTCGGCCGTCGTGCCCGTGCGGCGGATCGTCGCGAAAAGATCGCGCAACGCGAAAGCGGCGGAGTATGTCGCCGCGACGGGAAACACGACTGCGGCGTATCCGATTGCCTGCAGCTCGGCGGCGGGCAGCAGCGGCGACAGTCCGGTCTCGACGTTGTTCGCGAGACACGGGCCCGGCACTTCGCGGCAGATGCGCTGCATCTGGTCGACGCTCGTCGGCGCTTCGACGAACAGCAGGTCGGCGCCGGCCTCGCGCGCGAGCTGCGCGCGTGCGATCGCCTCGTCGACGCCGTCGGTTGCGAGCGCGTCGGTGCGCGCCATGATGACGAGATCGGGGTCCTCGCGCGCGTCGAGCGCGGCCTTGATCTTCGCAAGCCAATCGGCTCGTCCGACGACCGCCTTGCCGGCCATGTGGCCGCAGCGCTTCGGAAAGACCTGGTCTTCGATGAAAAGGCCGGCGACGCCGGCCTTTTCGTAGAGGCGCACCGTCCGGGCAACGTTGGTCACGTTGCCGAAACCGGTATCCGCATCGGCGAGCATCGGCAGCTCGGTCGCGTCGCAGAAGCGGGAATACATCTCCGACAACTCGGTTAGCGATAGCTGCGACGAGTCCGGCCGGCCGAGCAGCGTTGCGGTCGCGCCGTAGCCGCCGGCGGTGATCGCGTCGAACCCGGCCGCTTCGGCGAGGCGCACGCCGAGCGCGTCGTGCACGCCGGGCATCACGAGAATGTCGGGCGCGGCGATCAGCTGTTTCAGCCGTGTGGTCGTGCGCATGGGAGTTCCTTCGGCGACGCGCGACGGCTTCGCCATAACGACAATGGGGAAAAGCCCGTACAACGGGCCGCGGCCGCGATGGGTCGCGATTTTACTCCACAGGGCAGGGCGTATTCGTCACCGCGCCCTCGTGCGGCCGTCAACAACCGCGCGTTCGTCCACCTTTATCGCCCGATGGCTCTTTCTGTATGATCCGGCGATCGAGCCATGACTGCGACAAACCGCGAATTCGCTGCGCTGCTGGTCGACGAGACGCCCGATGCGATGATTGCGATCGCCGAGGATGGCCGCGTGCTGTCGTGGAATCGCGCTGCACAGACGATCTTCGGCTACAGCGCCGACGAGGCGATCGGGCAGCCGATGCTCGATCTCATCGTGCCGGCCGACCGCGTCGAAGAGGAGCGCTCACAGCGGCGCGTGGTGGGCGAGCGCGGCGACACGATCTACTGGGCGGTGCGCCAGCGCAAGGACGGCTTGCTCGTGCAGACCAGCGTCTCGTTGAAGGCGCTGAACGAAGCGACCCACCGCTTTGGGCACTTTCTGTACACGCACAAGGACATTTCGCAGCTGCAGGCGGTGCGTGACGGCAAGCTGGTCGAGGCGCGCTACCGTGACCTGCTCGAGTGGGTGCCCGACGCGATCGTCGTCGTCAACGTGACCGGCCGCATCGTGACGGCCAACTCGCATGCGCAGGACGTATTCGGCTACTCGCGGGATGAGCTGATCGGCCAGCCGATCGAAATGCTGTTGCCGCCACGTTTCCGCGGCCCGCACGACGCTCATCGCCGCGGCCTGTTCGCGGCGCCGCGCGCGCGCACGATGGGTCAGGGGCTCGAGCTCTACGGCCTGCGCAAGAGCGGCGACGAATTTCCGATCGAGGTGAGCCTGAGCCCGCTCGAGACCGAAGAAGGCACGCTCGTGATGAGCGCCGTTCGCGACACGACGGAGCGCAAGCGCGCCGAGCAGCGCTTCCGCGGGCTGCTCGAATCGGCGCCCGACGCGATGGTGATCGTCGGCAGCAGCGGAGCGATCGAGCTCGTCAACTCGCAGACCGAGCGGCTGTTCGGGTATCCCCGCGCGGAGCTCCTCGGCAAGTCGATCGAGATCCTCGTACCGCCGCGCTTTCGCGATCGGCATCCCGGTCATCGCGCCGGGTTTTTCGGCAAGCCGCGCGCGCGCTCGATGGGCGAAGGGCTCGAGCTCTACGGGCTGCGCAAGGACGGCATCGAATTCCCGGTCGAGATCAGCCTGAGCCCGCTCGAGACCGACGAGGGCCTGTTCGTGTCGGCCGCGATCCGCGACGCGACCGAACGGCGCCGCTTCGAGCAGAAGATCACCGAGGCGAACCGGATGAAGAGTCGCTTCCTCGCCAACATGTCGCACGAGCTTCGCACGCCGCTGAACGGCATCATCGGGTTCTCCGAGCTCCTCGTCGACGAGAAGGTCGGTCCGCTCAGCGGGAAGCAGAAGGAATACCTGAACGACATCCTGACGAGCGGCCGTCATTTGCTGCAGCTGATCAACGACATACTCGATCTGTCCAAGGTCGAGGCCGGCCGAATGGAGCTTCGTCCCGAGACCTTCACGCCGGCTGGCGCGGTCGAGGAGGTCGTCGCACTCGTTTCGACGCTCGCCAACAAGAAGCAGATCACGCTGCGACACGAGATCGCGCCGTCGCTGCCCGCGATGACGCTCGATCGCCACAAGTTCAAGCAGGTGCTGTTCAACCTGCTGTCGAACGCCGTCAAGTTCACCGGCGACGGCGGCCACGTCGACGTCGTCATCGATCGCTGGTCACCCAGCGTGCTGCGGGTTGTCGTGCGCGATGACGGCATCGGCATTCGCAGCGAGGACCTCGGCCGGCTGTTCGGCGAGTTCGAGCAGCTCGACTCGAGCGCGGCACGCCCCTACGGCGGCACCGGCCTGGGCCTCGCGTTGACGCGCAGAATCGTCGAGCTGCAGCAGGGAACGATCAGCGTGCATAGCACGCCGGGCAAGGGCAGTGCGTTCACCGTACTGCTGCCGGTCGATGGCCCGTCTGCACGAGCGGCCGCCGCAGGAGGGATGTGATGGGCAAGCGAATCCTGATCGTCGACGACCATCCGATCAACATGAAGCTCGCCGCCGACGTGCTCTCGTTGGCAGGGTATGGAGTGTCGACCGCGGCGAACGCCGAGCAGGCGCTCACCGTCCTGCGCGAAGTGCGGCCCGATGCGATTCTGATGGATATCGCGATGCCGGGGATGGATGGGCTCGCACTGACGCGTCTGCTTCGCACCGATATTCGCCTTGCCGGCGTGCCGATCATCGCGCTGACCGCATCGGCGATGAAGGGCGACGACACGAAGGCGATCGAGGCGGGCTGCGACGGCTACATCACGAAGCCGATCGACACGCGCACGCTGCCGGAGCAGGTCGCCGCGTACATCGCAGGCAATCGCGGCAAGCCATCGCGATGAACCTTCTGATCGTCGACGACAACGCGGTCAATCGCAAGCTGCTGCGCGCGCAGCTCGAGTCGATCGGCCATACGGTCATCGAGGCGATCGACGGCGTCGCCGCGCTCGATGTGATGGGGCGCGACGCGGTCGACGGCATCGTGTCGGACATCCTGATGCCGAACATGGACGGCTACCGCCTCTGCCTCGAGATCCGCAAGGACGCGCGCAACGCCAGGCTGCCGTTCGTGCTGTACACGAGCACGTACAACTCGGCCTCCGATCGCGATCTCGCGACCACCGTCGGCGCCGACGCCTACATCGGAAAGCCCGCACCCGTCGCGGTGATCGTGGATGCGCTGTATGAGGCGGCCCGCAGGCGGCGCGACGCGCCGGCGCAGGCGGCCGTCGCGCCCGATGAAACGTACGTGCTGTCGCAATACAACGACGCGCTTGTGCACAAGCTCGAAGAGAAGAACACCGAGCTGCACGCCGCGATTGCCGAGCTCACCGCCGCGCACGACCAGATGCGCGACATGAACCGAGTGCTCGAGGAGCGCGTGAAGGAGCGAACGGCGGAGCTCGAGAATGCGAACCGCGAGCTCGCGGCGTTCTCGTACTCGGTGTCGCATGACCTGCGGGCGCCCCTTCGCGCGATCAACGGCTTTGCGACGGTGCTGTTGCACGACTACGCCGGCGCGTTGCCCGAAGAGGGCCGTCGTTATGCCGAGCTCGTCGTGCAGAGCACGCAGCGGATGAGCGCGTTGATCGCCGATCTGCTCACGTTCTCGCGCACGGCGCGCGAGCCGCTCGACAAGCACCACGTCGACACCGGCGCGCTCGTCGGCGGCTGCCTGGCAGAATTCCGCGACGACATCCGCGAACGCAATGTCGAGGTTTCGCTCGGCGCGCTGCCCGATTGTCGCGGCGACCCGGCGCTCCTTCGGCAGGTGTTTCTCAACCTGCTGTCGAACGCGTTCAAGTACACGCGCCGCGCCGTGCGGCCGCGCATCGAAGTGGGCGGCGAGCGGCGCGGCCACGAGGCGATCGTGTCGGTTTGCGACAACGGCGTCGGCTTCGACATGCGCAACGCAAGCAAGCTCTTCGGCGTCTTCCAGCGGCTGCACGGTGACGACGAGTTCGAGGGCACCGGCGTGGGGCTCGCGATCGTGCACCGGATCGTCACGCGCCACGGCGGCCGCGTATGGGGCGAGAGCACGCCCGGACGCGGCGCGACGTTTTACGTGGCGCTCGAGGCGGCGTAGCGAGCGACCAACGGGTCGATCAAGCGCTCGCATCGTCGCCGCGAACGAGCGGCCACAACGCGATCAATCCGAACAGCGGACCCACGGCGAGCGACGCGAACAGCCACCGCGCATCGACGTGCATCGCGAGCACGTTCAGGAACTGCAGTCCGGCGATCGTGATCGAGAAGCCGATGCAGTTCGCGATCGTGAGCGCGGAGCCCACCAGCTCGCGCGGCGCGTTCTGCGCGTTCAACGCGGAGAATTGCGGCGAATCACCGACGACCACCGCGCCCCAGAAGACGAGAAACGCGAGGAACGCCGGCGTGGACGCCGCGAACATCCACGGCGATACGACGCAACAAATACCGGACGCCAAGAGCTGCGCGAACGCGACGCGCGCGCTTCCGATACGAAGCGACACGAGCCCGCCGGCCGCACAGCCGACGAAGCCGGCGGCGATGACGGCGAACGCGGTGAGCGGCACGTTCAGCGTCTCGCTGCGCGCGCTCGCATGCGCCGCGATGACGAGCGGCACGAACGCCCAGAACGGGTAGAGCTCCCACATGTGGCCGAAATAGCCGAATGCCGAGGCACGAAAGCGCGCCGAGCGGAAGATGACCGCGAGCGCTCGCGGATCGAAGCGCGTGCTTTGCGCGAGGTAAGGTCCGTCCGGCACGAACAGGAGCATCAGCGCGCCGCCGGCCGCGGCGATCAGCGAAACGGCCGTCGTCACGTCCTGCCACGGCAGGCTCCTTCCCAGTCCACGCAGCAGATGCGGGAAGGCTGTGCCGACGACGAGCGCACCGACGAGAAGCCCGATCGCGTTGCCCAGACCGCGTTGATACCAGCCGGCGGCGATTCGCATGCCGACCGGATAAATGCCGGCGAGAAAGAAGCCGGTGACGAACCGCAACGCGAGCAGCGATGCGTAGCCGTGCGCGACGAAGGCGACGCCGAGATTGGCCGCGGCGCCGGCAAGCGAGCAGACGAAGAATACGCGCCGCGGCGAGAAGCGGTCGGCGATCGTGAGGAACGCGAACACGAGCGTGCCGGCGATGAAGCCGAGCTGCACGGCGGACGTGACGTGCCCGAGCGCCGACGATGCGAGTCCCCATTCGCGCGGTAGGTCGGCAAGCACGGCGTTGCCGGCGAACCACAGCGACGTGCCCGCGAACTGCGACACGATGATGACGGGCAGGATACGCGACGGCGCGGGCTGCACGATGGGCCGCTACGTCGTCCCCGCGAACGCGGGGACCCAGTGACGTTCGCCGCAAAGACGCTGGATTCCCGGCCTCGTGCGAGCTGCGTGCTTGGGCACGGTCGAGTGTCGGCCGGGCCGTTCACTCGGCAACGCGCCTGCGGCGCTTGGGTTCGCCTGCCTCGCTCGCGGCTGTCTCCGCGGGAATGACAGTCAAACTCAAGCTCCCGTCACCGACACGTGCTGCAGCACGACAATCGCGCCGAGCGCGAGCAACCCGACGCCCAGCGGCGCCGCAAGCCGGCGTCCCCATGGCGCGTTCTT
>Ga0137367_10003406_pt1 | contig 12847 bp, 5 predicted proteins | sample SagtaG_14_FD_104939 | JGI IMG/M metagenome (GOLD analysis project Ga0137367, IMG submission 104939) | Vadose zone soil microbial communities from Sagehorn Ranch, Mendocino, California, USA - Sage1_L_80_16 metaG | ecosystem: Environmental > Terrestrial > Soil > Vadose zone | place: USA... | reverse complement strand
TTCCGCTCGTGATAGTGGGTGGCGCCGCCGCCGCGATTGGTACCGTGCTCGTGATCCGCACGCTCCGAACGCCGCGTGCGGGGGTCGCGGTTGGGCCAACCTCGCTTGCTCTCGTGGGGAGATTTTAGATGCGGACCACTTATCTGTTTGCGGCGGCCGCCGGGTTAGTCGTTGCTGTCGGTTGTACGCAACGGCGACCGGGATATTGCGAGAGCAACTCGGAGTGTATGACCGGCCAGCACTGCCAGCTCGGCCCTAGCGTCGACAAGTTCATGTGCGTCGCGAATAGCGACGGCGGTCCCGATGCCGACGGAGGCGTCGATAGCGATGGCGGCGGGGGCTGTCAGACGAGTGGCCAGTGCCCCAGCTCCGGCCCGATTTGTCTCGCGGGAACGTGCTCGAGCTGCGCTGGCGCAGACGCCGGGGCGTGCGCGATGCGCGATTCGATGCACCCGGTGTGCAGCGCCGCCGGCCTCTGCATCGAGTGTTCAGCGAGCGCGGATTGTTCCGGGTCGAAGCCGATCTGCGACGCGACCGCCAATACGTGCGGACCGTGCACCTCCGACGCGCAATGCGCGGGCAAGGGCATCGGCCCGGGTATTTGCATGTCTCACCAGGACGGGCGCTGCGCGACGGACGCCGAGACCGTGTACGTGCAGTTTACAGCGCCGTGCAACGTCTCCCCCAGCGGCGGCAACGGAACGGCAGGAAGCCCATTCTGCAACTTGGCGCCGGCCGTCATGACTCTGCCGCCAACGGCGAAGCTGATCGTCATCGTAGGAGGTGTCGGAGGTTCAGGTTTCTCGGTGCAGGGCGCTTCGATCGGAACGGCACAGCTCTCATTTATCGGCCAAGCCATGGCAGTCATCACTCCGCCGGGGGGAAATACAGTGAACCTGACCGTCGATGGCGCGAACGTCTACATGAGGAACGTCACGGTGAAAGGCAGTCTCGATATCGGCCTAAGTGTAAAGAACAACGCGACAGTTCAGCTCGACACCGTGACGTTCGACAGCAATGCGAAGGGGGGGCTGCTCATCGACAACTCTTCTTTCAACGTGCGCAATTGCACGTTCACGAACAACGGTCCAGGGAACGTGATGGGATTTTCTTGGGGGGGCGTTCGCGTCCAGGGCACCACGCCGAGCACGAAGACCCTCGCGAATCTCACAATTGTCGGCAACAAGGATATCGGCCTGTCCTGCGCATGGGCAGTCGACAATGCGGGCATCTACGCGAGCGGAAACATGGCCGGCATGGAGGTAAGTCCGACATGCGGGGTTACAACCTGCCCGACGCCAGGCCCGGGCTGCGGCGCAATGATTCCGTGAACGATGGAAGCGGGCGGCGCGATCGAGCAGAGCTTCCAGCGGTTCGGCCCGTACGTACTGCTCCGTTGCTCCGGCGCCGGTGGGTTCGGTCGAGTGGATCTGGCGGTCAAAGGTCCCGCCGAACTGGCGAAGGTGTGCGTGGTGAAGCGAATGCAAAACGGGGAGCGCGCGCCGGATATCGAGGCGCGCTTCCGGCGGGAGGCACAGATCGCAGTGCGCCTGGCGCACGGCGCGATCGCGCAGACGGTGGGAGTGGAGGAGATCAACGGCGAGCTGTGCCTTTTGCAGGAATACGTCGACGGCGCCAACCTTGCCCAGCTGGTGCGCAGGGCCGCGCCGGAGCGGGTGCCGCTGCCGGTCGCGCTCTACATCGTTCGTGAGGTCGGGCGCGCCCTGGCGTACGCACATGGACTCGGCATAGTTCACCGCGATGTGACGCTCGACAACGTGATGCTGTCGTGGACGGGCGAGGTGAAGCTGATCGACTTCGGGATCGCGCGCGAGGAGAACGACGCAGCGGCGTTGACGAAGGTCGGGTTGGTGGTTGGGCGGAAGACTTATACGGCGCCAGAGGTCTGGAGCGGCGCCCGGGCTGACGCGCGCTCCGACATCTACTCGCTAGGCGTCGTACTCTGGCAGCTCGTCACGGGCAAGGACGTCGAGGGCGCCGGCGACGCGGACGGCACGCTGCCAGACGTGGCTGGCATTGCTCCTGGGACCCCCAGCGACGTCCGAACGACGCTCTCTCGAATGCTGGCGCCGCAGCGTGAGCGCCGCTGGCAAGCGGCGCGAGACCTCATCGAAACACTCGGTCGGCTCTTACCGCATGGCTTTGAAGGCGAGACCGCGGTTGCTTCGTTTCTCGCTCGTCATTTCGACGTGGCGAAGGAACGCGACATTCTGGAAGAGGATCTGGCGGCAGCCCGGCGGGTACTGGCGCGAGATGATGCAGAGGTTGAGCGACTGGCGCAGCCGCGGCAGAAGCGGATCGTGATCGTTGCGGCCGTAGTCGCCACCGGCGTGGCGATCGCAACGATGGCCGCATTACACACGTCGACAGCGCGCCCGACGTCGAGCGTTGCGGCGTCACCGGCGGCGGTGACCAGCGAATGGCAGCGGTGGACGGCAGAGCCAACGGGAGAGCCGGCACCGCCGAGCAAGGTCGAGGATGCCCCCGGCGTCCCGGCCGCAGAGTCAGGCCCTGCTCCCGCGCGAGACAGGACACGTGCATCGAAAGGTGAGCGAGCTGCGACAAAGCGGGGCGCCATTGCTGTCACACCGCCGGCCCGCTCGAGCGCGGAAGCGGCAGAAACGTTACGCCGGGCTCGGGAGAAATGGGACGCTGGCGATGTTCGCGGCGCACTACTCTTGGCGAGGCAAGCGGCGGCGAACGGTGCGGCAATCGAAGCCCACGTTTTAATCGGAACGCTGCTGCTGAAATTGGGGCAGCCGACGGAAGCCGAGCGGGAGCTGAACGCCGTGCTGCGACAGGACCCCGGAAATCAGAAGGCCGCTCGGCTCCTTGAGCTTGCACGAAAGCAGGGGGCGCGCCGAAATTGAGCAACGCAGGAAACAATCGCGGTCGCGGGACCGAGTAGGAGGTGTGACCGTGGCCAGTCCGCTCAAAGACCTGCCGCCTCGAACCATCGTCGGAGAGAGGTACGAGCTGCGTGACCCTGTCGGGGACGGGGGAATGGGAACCGTGTACGCGGCTGTCGATACCCGCACGGGACAAGACGTCGCCGTGAAGGTGCTGACGCCGCACGAGGACCAGAAGCTCACGGACAAGCAGCGCGAAGAGGTGAAGCAGCGCTTCTTGCGAGAGGTCCTGGCGATCTCGCGCATCAACCACAAGCACGTTATCAAGGTACTGGACTGGGGGTTCATCACCGACGGCGACCGGCCGTACATGGTGATGGAGTTCTTGCACGGCGAGGATCTCGCCGCGCATCTCGTGAAGCATCGCGACCTCGTCAAGACCGACTACTTCGTAGACTTAATCCTCGAGCTCTGCGCCGCTGTGCGCGCCGCCCATGAGCGCGAAATTATCCACCGCGACATTAAGACGAAGAACGTCTTTCTATCGAGCACGGAGATGGGCCACGGGTGGGACGTGAAGCTGCTCGATTTCGGCGTCGCGAAAGCCGACTACTCCGAGCTGTCGGAGCTAACTCACCATGGCGAACGCGTGGGCACGTACAGCTACATGGCTCCCGAGCAGCTCGAGGGTCGGGCGAGCAAGGCGACCGATCAGTACGCAATCGGCGTGGTCCTCTACTACTGCCTCACGCGCAAGCTTCCCTATCACAAGCTGCCGACGCCCCAGCTTCTGAGGGCGATCGAAAAGGGGAGGTTCCCGCCGCCCATCACACACCGCCCGGACCTATCGCCGGCCCTGAACGCGATTGTCGTCAAGGCAATGGCCAAGAAGGAGACGGATCGCTTCAGGGACGTGTACACGCTAGGACAACGATTGTACGAGCACGCGAGCCCTTTTGGTCGGGCGGCCTGGAAGAACCTCTACACGCACTCACCGGTTCCGCCGAAGATGCCGGCGCAGCTGACGTCGAGCATCCCGGCAGCGCTGCTGCAGCGGCTCGAGGCGAAGACAGTCGACGATGAAGGGCGTACGGAGATCGCGGACTACGCCCATTTTCAAGGCCCCACTGCACGGAACGCGCACGAGGGGGGTATGTCGCCGTCGGTGGCGGAGCTCATGGCGCCGACGAAGGATCCAGTGCCCGGAAGCGAGGCGGATTCGGTCCCGATCGACCGGAAGCGGGACATCAACGCGTACATTCACGTGGGAGACGTCAGCGCGGCGGCCAGCGTCTCCCCGTCGCGAAGTAGCTCGGACGTGTCAATCGCTTGGATGGAGGAGAGCGGTTCCCACTCCCGGCCCGGCGCCGAAGACGCATCGCGGGGTTCGGCGAATTCCGAGTTGGGCACCGCTGCGAGCTCGGGCTGGAGAGCCCTGGGCGGCGCGCTACCGCGCGCGTCTAGTGCTCGCCGGTGCGGGAGGACTGGCGCTGGCGATCGTCCTGGGCGTGACGGTCCGGCGCGCCGAGGACCACCTTATCCGTCCCGCGCACGTCCCCGCGGCTTCTGGAGCACCGACGGCTTCTACGCCGCCCGCACCGGAACCAGTCGCAGCGCCGGCGACACCGCCGGCCCCAGCTCCAGCCGCGCCAGCTCCGGTCGCACCGACCGCGGCGCAGCAGATAATCCAACCAGGGTCCCCGCCGGCGGTGGCTGGCCATGTGCCATCTCATCCAGCGAAGGTCGACAGCACCAGCGGCGCGCACCGCCATCGCAAGCATCGCCGGCCCGGCGAAGAGGTCACGCCCGACGGCGTGCCTTTGATGCGATGAGTCCGGTCATGTTGAGCCGCAGAACAATAGTTATCGCGCTGGTGGCTGCGACGGCGGGCACTGCGTGCCGGACGAAGCCGAACGCGGAGTCGTGTCTGGCCACCCCATGCGCATCGGGGTTGAGCTGTGACAGCATGACGCAGCTCTGCACCGGGCCGGACGGTGGCACGGGGAACGACGGTGGTCCGCCGGGCTCCATTTTCATCGCGGCGCCTGCGGGACCGACGGCATACGCCCATGGCGCGGTGACGATCGCAGTCGATGTGACCCCCGGCTCGCCGGTGCCAAGTTCGGTCGACGTCCTGATAGATGGAACCAAACTTGCCACCGTCGCGAGTGCGCCGCCGTACACCACGACGTGGGACACGACGAGGGAGACTGAAGGGAATCACCAGGTCTCGGCGCGCGCGTCGATCTCGGGGCGCGTGGTGACGGCTGCAGCGGTGACCGTGGTTGTGGACCGAAAGGCGCCGATGATTTTGAGCCAGACTCCGGTCGTTGGGGCGGCGAACGTCCTGATCTCCGATCCGATTCAAATTCAATTCACGGAGGCGCTTGACCCGACCACGGTCAGCGCGTCGACCATCGGTCTCGCCACGCCGGATGGACAGTTACCGGTTTCGGTTACGCTGAGCAGCGACGGCACGACGATCACTGTCGTGGTCAGCGACAGGACCGGCCTAACGTTCCCGGCGACGGTGACTGAGACGGTTGCGGCTACCGTGGCAGATCTGGCTGGGAACCAGCTCGCAACACCCGCGAGCTGGTCTTGGATTGTTCCGCGGTGGGTAACTCTGGCTAGTGTCCCGGGGCAAAGGCCGTCGGTGGCGATCGGCCCCGACGATCACCCGGTCGTCTCATACCTCTCATCGGCGGGCGTTGGCCTCGCCAAGTACGCAAAAGGCGCAGTTTGGGACGTGAGCATTCCATCGCCGGCGACGGGCACCGTCACCGGCGCGGCGATCGCCTTAGACAAGGCAGGAACGCCCTTCGTAGCCTGGTCGGCTGGTCACACCTTCGTGGCGAACTGGACTGGGAGCAGCTGGGACACGAGCGCCTACGGCAACGTGCCCGACACGGGCGTGCAGGGCTCGGTGTCCGCTCTCAAGCTCGACGGGATGGGCCAACCGGTGGTCGGATGGTCGACCAACATCTGCGGGATGTGCGGCGACTCCGCATTGGTGGCGCGCTGGAATCAAGGCGCGTGGGAAGCGCTGTTCACGGGAACGTCGCCGATAACGCCGGGTGATCCGCTGCTGCAGGTGGACAGCGCTGGCGCACCGACAATCTGGGCGAGCTTCAAGATTCTGCGGTTCACCGGCGGGAGCTGGCTTCCAGTCGACACCTCAGGTGTCGCCGGAGGGACAAGCGCCCTCGCGGTCACACTGGCGCTGGACGTTCAAGACCGGCCGGTGGTCGTCACAGCCGTCAGAGCGAGCCCTGAAGCGCCATCGACGCTGCAGGTGCAATATGCCGCGGCGGGTTCGTGGACAACTCTGGCCACGAAGTTGATGACCGGGAGTTCGACGGCGCCAGCCGAAGTACACCTCGCCCTCGACGGCAATGGGAACCCAACGCTCGTATGGAGCGAGGTGACGTCCGGTGAGCAAAGCTTGCACGTTGCGAAGTTCACGGGGTCGGGTTGGGACGTCGGGTACGACCCGCTAAACGGAGTGTTCGGCTCGAATACGAACGCCGCTAACGCCTCCGTCGTGCTGGACGCGGTGGGCGCGCCGGTCGTCGTCTGGCAAGAGAGCAGCGGGAGCGCCAACGCGCCGTCGATCTTCATGTGGCGGGCGAATCGCTGAAGGAGAACGAATCATGCGTGCGCTGACAATCCTGGGGCTGTTCATGATGGTCGGGCGTGGCGCCTCGGCGGCGCCGGTGAGCTCGGCGGACGCGCTGCTCGAGCGGGGCATCGAGCTGCGGGCGAAAGGGAAACCGGCGGACGCGCTCGAGCTCTTCAGGCAAGCGAACGGTCAGAGCTCGTCTGCTCGCGCTACGGCCCAGGAAGGTCTCGCCGAGGTGTCACTGCGACGCTGGCTGGATGCCCACGAGCACCTGCGGGCAGCGCTCGCGCGGCATGACTCCGAATGGATCGAGAGCCCGAAGACGAGGCAGGTCCTCGACAAGACGCTAGGCGAGGTCGATGCACACCTGGGCCGGCTACGCGTCCAGGGTACCGTGGGCGCCGAGGTGTTCGTCGCCGGCAAGTCCGTCGGCCTGGTCCCGCTGGCCGAGCCGGTGTACGTGAATCCAGGGCCAGTGAAAATTCGATCGACGGCCGCCGGCCGGGCAGGGATGGAGAAGGAAGTCGTCGCGGTGGCCGGCGACGAAGTTGGCGTGAACCTCGTTCTGGACCCTCTGCCACTGGAGGTACTGCCGCCACCGACGGCGGCTCCAATGGTGTCGTTCACCATGCCTCCCGAGGCTCCTCGCTGGCGGAAGTGGACGGGCGTCGGCCTGATCGCCGCCGGCGCGGCGGCCATCACGACCGGAATCGTGTGGGTCGAGGTCAACGACAAGGGAACCGGGAGCTGCGGCAGCACCGGCGTGTGCCCGCAGAAATACGACACAGGCCTGCAAGGGTGGATCGCGATCGGCGTGGGCGCTGCAGCGAGCGCCGGTGGGGCGGGCGTGCTCTTGTGGAAAGGCCACCGGCAAGAGGTGGGCGTTGCGGTCGGTCCCGGAATGGCGGCGATCTCGGGCCAGTTCTAAGCGGGACCCGTTGCGGCGCGGAGCCCCTTTCGAAGGAGCGCCCGCGTGGTCGCCGTGGCACGGCCCTGCTGTAAGCAGGCCACGTCCCTCACAGTGGCGCCCTAAACCTCGATATAGTCGGGCGGTGAGACGAGTTAGTGATTTGTTGGTTTCGGTTCGCTTTGTTCTCCGTTTCGGCCTGCTCGTCGCTGCCGCGGCCTGTGGTCCCGGGACCGGGCATGATGGGGCGGGGGGAAGGGGTGGGGGGAACGGCGGGACAGGTCCAGTACCGAGTGGCAACGCCGCCGCCGGCGGGGAAGGTGCGAGCAGTGGCTCGGGTGGCTCGCAACCCGGGTCAATCACAGTGCCGCAGGTCACGGGTAAGGACATCGACACCGCAGGCGCGCTTCTGACGGCGGTCGGGCTGCGGTTACCCGATCCGCTCGATGTCGTCACCGTCGTCGATAACGCTCCGATCGATGGAACGCATGGATTCGTCGTCGTGAGAAAGGTCTCGGATCCGCCAGTTTCGATCCTCGACCAATTTCCCGCTGCCGGAACGATTGTTCCATCGGGCTCAGCGGTGTCATTGAAGGTGACAGTCCCCCCCGATCGCGATCGATTTCTGGTCAACACTGACGACATCCCTCCCCAGCAACGTGAGACGGATGCGAGCGCGACGGCTTACTACCAAACGGTCGACCAGGCGAACGCGAGGATGACATTGGACGCTTGGAAGTCCGCCAACGGCTTCGGCACCGTCGCGGACGTCGAAGCCAACGCCCTCTACCAGAACGGAGCAGACCTCGGCTTTGGCCGGCACATGCACATGCGGCGGCAGGGCCGAAATGTCGCCTTCTACGTTGAGAACTTTCCTAGCTTGGCCGACACCATCGCGCGGACCAACCTGATTGCGACGGTGACGATGGAGTATTCCCCGAACGAAACCGGTGGCAATCCCACTCGTCCCTTCACAAAGTTTTACGTCTTTGACGCGACTGGAAAGCGCATCACTAGCCCAGCGCTCGATTCGCGTGGGCCGAAACCGCAGCCAGGTGTATGCGTCGTTTGTCACGGTGGGCACGCGAATTCGACGCTAGTTCCCGATCCGGCGCATCCCGGGATGTCGCGGTACGCAAACGACGGCGATCTGCGCTCGGGTTTCATCCCATTCGACTTGGATCTGCTCGTGTTCTCTAACCGTACCGGATTCACGCGCGCCGAGCAGGAGCCCGAGTTCAAGAAAATGAATGAAGCGGTACAGGCGACCTACGCCCGCACGTTTCGCTACGCCGGTAGTCCCGTCGCCATCCCCGACAACGGCACGCCAGTGGAGCTGCCGATTGCCGTGACGGGGGAAGGGGCAATTCGCGGTTTGACGGTTACCATGGGTGAAGGTAGCGACAGCGGCATCACCCATCCCAACGTGTCCGATCTGACCATCGAGCTGGTCACGCCATCGGGGAACGTTGTTGTTCCGCTCATCGATCGGATGCCCGTGCCGGACCCGAGCGTTCGTACGATCGGCAGAATCTCGCTCGCGAGCGATGAGCGCCTAGGGACGGGGTTGGCGCGCGATCCGGCGACGGGTCGGCTCCTGTTTTCGCTGCAGCGGATGAAATGTGCAGGCGGGGCGACGTGCAACGTCACCGTTGAGATACGGCGCATGGAGCCAGCGACGGGCATAGTCGACCTGGTGACGTCGTTCACGGACGCCGTGCCCGCCGCCGACGCACAGGACCTCGCGCCGCCGACAGACGTCGTTGTGACGGCCTCGGGCGCCATCTACCTTATGGACGGGCGGGGCAACCTCGTTCGGTGGACAGCGGCCGGCGGGATCGAGCGTTCGGTCGTCAACTTTCCCACCTACAACGCCGGACTGGCGCAGATCTACGCGGGCTACACGGGGCTTGGTCTCGCGGTGGACGAGGCGACGAACCGTTTTTTCACCACCGACAATGCCTCCGGTTTCGGCGGGCGGGTCGTGCAGACGAAGCTCGGGGCGAACGGTTTCCAAAACGATCTCGAAGAGACGGCTCTTGTCGGGTGGCTAGCGCGTTTCGACGCAGACAACCTGCTGGTTAGCGAGCCCGGCACCGGGATCGAGTTAGTGGCGCTCGACGGGGGTAGCCAGCTAGTGGTCACGAACACGTCCGTGGGGCCGTTGGTGGCAACCGACGGTCACGACGTCCTCCTGGAGGAGCCGAATGGCCGCGGCAGCGTCATCGTGCGACGGCCGGTCAGCGACGACAGTGCACCGGACGTCGAGGTGGGGGCGTCCGAGGACCTCAAGGGGATGGCGGCCGACGACAAAGGCTTCGTGTACGTCCTCGACGGCTCGCTAGCGACGGCGGGCGCCGCGATCCGGCGCATCGGCCCTCGCCTGGCGGCGGACATTCGGCACGTAACGTGGGACGACGGCGCGAGCCTGTTCCTGCAGGACGCCCCCGCAGCGGCGCAACCCTTCGACGGGCTCTGGCTGCCGAAGGAGCCACTAGTCGCCAGCTGCGCCGCCGAACAGGCCAACGGCACCTGGAAGTTGCGGGTGCGTGACGCCGTCCCCGGCGGAAGTGGGACGATCCGCGGTTGGCAGCTGCATTTCGGCGACGATTTGGGCCGCGCCGCGACTCACGCGCGCGCGCTGGTCGACGGCTGGTACGGCGGCGCTGCCCACGCTTCTGCGTTCGACGGCTCCTACGTGCCGGCAACTTGGTCGGCATCCCCGGCAGCGATCGACCTCTATCGCGCCGTCGTTGTCCATACGTGCCGGCTTTGTCACGGCCAGCTGGAGGGGATCCACGATCTGTCCAGCTACGCGCAGTTTCTCGGTTTGACCGCACCCACGGCGCACATGGTGTTCGACGCGGCAACCATGCCCGCCTCAGAGCGGAGCTTCTTCAACTTTTGGCTGAGCTATCCTAGCCAATACAGAACGTTGGTCGGCGCGCTTAATGAGACCGCACGTGCGCCAGGCAAGCCGATCGCGATCACGGCGCCCACCGTCGCCATTCATCCCGGCGAGATGGTTCCGCTCGACGGCAGCAATAGCCTGTTTGCCAAGACGTTCGCGTGGAGCCAGATCGGTGGTACCGGGCTCGTTATCACCGCGAGCAATACCGCGACGGCCCGCCTAACCGGGCCGGCGCCGGGGGCGTACACCGTCGTGCTGGAGGTGTCCGACGGTACGCTCGCGTCGTCGGCCGCAGTTCAGATCACGTCGAGCTCCAACAAACTGTCGTATGCCGGGACGATCGCAACGGGGTACGGGTCGCCAGCCAACAGCAGCGGTTGGACGTTTTATGGCTGCACCGGCTGCCACAAGCCCGGCGGTTCAGCCGGGGGCGTGCTTGATCTGCAGAGCAGCATTGCGGCGGGATGCTTCACTAACCCGGCGGACGGGGCCTGCACCAAGACCCTCCTCGGCGGCGGCAGGGTGAATCGAGCCGACCCGGCGGCGAGCCGTCTCGTCAGGGTGCCAGTCGGCGAGGCCGACCTGTCCGGGGGTGGCAAACATTTTCCAGTCGACGCTGCCGCGCCCAGCTGGTTGCGCGGCACCGTGCTCAAATGGATCCAGGACGGTGCGGCGCCCTAACATCACCCTTAGCGTCGCTTTAGCATTCTTCACGAGCTGCCTGGCGCCCCCACCGGCCGGGATCCGGACTCGGTTCTCCAACGCACTCCACACGGCTTAGCGGCGGCTTAGCGGGAGGGGACGGTCGACGAGAACACGGTGATTTGGATTCCAGGTGGGCCGAGCACCTCCTACCAGCAACCCTCGTCCGCGAGAATCTCCGTGAGAGCTTCTCGGATCGTTCGCCCCGAACACGCTCGCGTTCACCAGCCACAGCCCGCCCGTCGTCCTTTGCGGGCCATCACGCACGAGGCGGCTCCAGCGGCGCACGGCTCCGTGTTATGTGCTGTGCGGGTTGCGGGCTGCGGGCATCGAAGGCGTCATATCTCGTCGTCCGGAATGCCGTGAAACGGACTCCCATCCCGTTCGACGTCCAGCGCTTCGGCTGCGACCCGCGCGGCGGTCGCCGTCTCGGACGCGAACACCGCCGGTTGGTCGAAGGTCAGGCTGGGGATCGGCGCCTGCGCTTTAGGCGTGGGTTCGAGCGCGATAGTTGGTGGAGGGTCAACAAGCCCGAGCGCCGGTGGCGACAGCTCACCGACGACAGCCGGGACGGGGTTCGGCGGGCTCGTGACGGCGGCTGGTGCTGCGGTGGGGGAGGGAAGCGCCAGGTTGGTCGCCGCACCGGCTGGCGGGAGCCGGCGTTGGACGAATCGTCCGAGCTGGGCGTCGGCAGCCACGACGGCATCTTCCTCGAGCGGTCCGGGGAGGTCCCAGCCACGCCAGTTAAGCTCCTGTGGAATGGTGTCGAGATCGTACGTGGCACGGAGATCTTCCGGCCAATCGAGCCAGGGCGTCTCGATTGGCAGGTTCGGGTGCTTTCGGAACACCCAGAGGGGCCGAAGGTAAGTGATCGAGGCGGGCAGGGTGCGGTCACCGTTGCTGGCCAGCACGACCGCGACGTTGTTCGCGAGCCCCTTGAGCTCGTCGAGTTCGACGAAGGGCTTCTCCTCCGTGGCGACCGTCTTTGTCGCGCTCACACCGATTCCCTGATGCACGATGCCACCCTGCACGTAGGATAGCTCGGAGGCGTTGCCACCCTCCGTGATGGCCAGGCTGGTCTTCTGCACCAGCTTTTTGCCAGTCTCCTCCTGGATGATCTTCATGCTGTCGATGTCGCTCTGGCGAAGATAAATGTGGGTCATCGAGTTCTGGAAATAGGTGTTGGCGTCCACCACGCGCTGGGGCCCGAAGGCGCCCTTGATCGACCCGTGCGATTGGGTCAGCTCCCACATCGACGCGCGCTTCGAGCGGCACACCGCCTTGAACTCGGCATCCTTGGGCGTGGCGGATATCTGCGCCTCGTCGGCGAATAGGAACGTCGGGCAATAGCCGACGCGCTCGCCGAAGCGGGGTGGGAGGAGCGGCTTGCCATCGGATCCGATGCCCTCCCGCCGTAGCACCGCGTCCTGCCACTGAGACTTGAGAGCGACCTGGGTGAAGACGGCGGCGTCGAAATAGACCTGCTTCGGCATCTCGAGCCCAACGATTTTCCCGTAGTCGAGCACCTGGTCGAACCCGGTGAAGACGTTCGCGCGCGGGCGCTGGATGCCCGTGGCCTCATCGAGCTCGAAGTACTCCTCTCGCGTGGGACAGAACGTCTTGCGCAGCTCGGGGAACCGGAACATGTCGATGCCCGCCCGCGCGCAAGCTTCGAGCCCACCACGGAGGTTAACGCTCATCTCCTTCCGGCGCCGCTCGATCGCCTTCCAGCGCCGCTCGATCTCGGCCGTCTTCTCGGCGTCGCCCTTGTGCCGGTTCTTTGCCTTGTCTTGAAGGGCATCCTGCTTGGAAGTGTCGATCAGCGTTTCCAGGTA
>Ga0137367_10003401_pt1 | contig 12856 bp, 13 predicted proteins | sample SagtaG_14_FD_104939 | JGI IMG/M metagenome (GOLD analysis project Ga0137367, IMG submission 104939) | Vadose zone soil microbial communities from Sagehorn Ranch, Mendocino, California, USA - Sage1_L_80_16 metaG | ecosystem: Environmental > Terrestrial > Soil > Vadose zone | place: USA... | reverse complement strand
GCGCCATAGCGCGTCGAAGACGCGCGTGAACGCGCTTAAGGCGCGTCGACCTCTCCCCTGCGCGGAGAGGTGAAGCGCGCGCGGCTCGCTTTCCGCCCGATACGATCGACCCGCGGGTGAGGCGGACGAACCGCCGATGAATGATGATCGGCCGCCGATACTCGAAGTTCGTGGCCTGCGCAAGAGCTTCGGCCATCTCGAAGTGCTGCGCGGGATCGATCTCGCGGTCCTGCCGCAGGAGCTCGTGTTCATCATCGGGCCGTCCGGATCTGGCAAGAGCACGCTGCTGCGGTGCTGCAACCGCCTCGAGGAACCGACCGGGGGATCGATCCGCATCGACGGCGTCGATCTGATGGCGCGATCGACCGACATCAATGCCATGCGCCGTCGCATCGGGATGGTGTTCCAGTCGTTCAATCTCTATCCGCACATGAGCGCGCTCGGCAACGTGGCGCTGGCGCTGCGCAAGGTGCTGGGCCGCAAGCACGCCGAGGCGGACACGCTGGCCCGCGCCGCGCTCGCCCGCGTGGGTCTCGCCGAAAAGGCCAACGCCTATCCGGCCGAGCTTTCCGGCGGGCAGCAGCAGCGCGTCGCGATCGCGCGAGCGTTGGCGCTCGGGCCGAAGATCATGCTGTTCGACGAGCCGACCTCGGCGCTTGATCCCGAGCTCGTCGGCAGCGTGCTCAAGGTAATGCGCGAACTCAAGGCCGGCGGCATGACCATGCTCGTCGTGAGCCACGAGATGCGGTTTGCGCGCGACGCCGCCGATCGGGTGATCTTCATCGACCATGGCGTGATCGTCGAGGAGGGCACGCCCGAGCAGATTTTCTCGAACCCGGGCGAAGCGCGCACGAAAGCCTTCATCGCCGAGATCGCGCGGTAGGGACGTGAATAGCGCCATGGATGCCTGGTCGCGCTTTCTCGATACCTTCTTCAAATGGGAACTGATCCAGCGGTATTTCCCCGCCATCCTCGACGGCATGGCGGTGACGATCGAAATCGCCGCCGCGGTGGTGATCACCGGAATTCTGCTTGGTCTCGTGCTGGCGATCGTGCGCACGTTTCGCATCCTGCCGATCAGCGCGCTCATCGTGATCTTTGTCGACATGTTCCGCGCGCTGCCGCCGCTCGTTCTGGTGTTGCTGGTGTATTTCGGGCTGCCCAATATCGGCATCAACCTGCCTTCGTTCGCCGTGCTGTGGATCGTGCTCTCCTGCGTGCTCGCGGCGTTCGCCGAGGAGATTTTCTGGGCCGGCATTCTCTCGATCCCCAAGGGCCAATGGGAGGCGGCGCGCTCGACCGGGATCGGCTTTCTCAACACTTTGGCCTACATCGTGCTGCCGCAGGCCGTGCGGCTGACGGTCGCGCCGATCACCAACCGCACGCTTGCCATCACCAAGAACACCGCGCTCGGAATGGTGATCGGGGTTTCCGAGATCCTCAGCCAGGCGACGACCGGACAGTCCTTCGCCGGCAATGCGACGCCGCTGACGATGGGCGCAATCGCCTATGTGATCCTGTTCATCCCCGTCGTCGTGCTCGGCCGCTGGCTGGAGACGCGGTTCCGCTGGAGGAGGGCCTGATGGAGGCCCTGCTCCAGCAGTTCTTCGATTTCGCCATCATGGCCCGGGCGTTGCCGCTGGTGCTCACCGGGCTCGGCCAGACGCTGGTGCTCTGCCTGGTCGTCATTCCGCTCGGGCTCGCCGGCGGGCTCTGCGTCGCGCTGTTCTCGCTCGCACGCTCGCGCGCGGTGCGCTGGACCGCGGCCGCCATGATCGATTTCTTCCGCGCGATTCCGCCGCTCGTGCTGCTGATCTTCGTCTATGCGGGCCTGCCGTTCGCCGGCATCCGGCTCTCGCCGCTCGCCGCCGTCGCCATCGCCTTTCTGCTGAACAATTCCAGCTATTACGGCGAAATCTACCGCGCCGGCATCGAGAGCGTCGGGCGCGGCCAATGGGACGCGGCGCGCTCGACGGGCCTCAAGCCGCATCAGGCGCTGATCTACGTCGTGCTGCCGCAGGCGATACGCAACGTGCTGCCCGATCTCATCTCCAATACGGTCGAGGTCGTGAAGCTCACGTCGCTCGCCAGCGTTGTCGCCTTGCCGGAACTGCTGTATTCGGCCGACATGGCGCGCTCGATCACCTTCAACACTTCGCCCATCGTGCTTGCTGCGGCGATCTATCTGGTCATGCTGTGGCCGATCGTGCGTCTGGTGAGCCGGCTCGAGCGGCGGATCGCTTCGTGAGTCGGGAACGACGGAAGGAGGAGCCGTTGAGTCGCGTATTGCGCGTCGGGGCCGCTCAGATGGGCCCCATCCAGAAGGCCGACACCCGGCAGGTGGTCGTCAAGCGGATGATCGATCTGCTCGATCAAGCCAACGAGCACAAATGCGACCTCGTGGTCTATCCGGAGCTCGCCCTCACCACGTTTTTTCCGCGCTGGTACATGCAGGACCAGACCGAGGCCGATGCCTGGTTCGAGCGCGCGATGCCGAACGCGGCAACGCGGCCGCTGTTCGAGCGCGCCGCTCGCTATCGCATCGGCATGTCGTTCGGCTATGCCGAGCTAACGCCGGACGGGCGCCATTTCAACACTGCGATCCTGGTCGATCGCGAGGGAACGATCGTCGGCAAATACCGCAAGGTGCACCTGCCGGGCCATTCCGAGTTCGATCCGCAGCGCAGCTTTCAGCACCTGGAGAAGCGGTATTTCGAGCCGGGCGATCTCGGCTTCCCGGTGTGGCGGGCTTTTGGCGGCATTTTTGGCATGTGCATCTGCAACGACCGCCGCTGGCCGGAAACCTATCGCGTCATGGGGCTGCAGGGCGTGGAGCTGATCGTGCTCGGCTACAACACGCCCTCGTTCAATGCGCAGCGCAGCGCCGAAGGGCCCGAGAAGCGCCTGTTCCACAACCGGCTGTGCGTGCAGGCGGGCGCCTATCAGAACTCGACCTGGGTCGTCGCGGTGGCGAAAGGCGGCGTCGAGGACGGAAATCCGCTGATCGCCGGCAGCATCATCGTGGATCCCAATGGCGAGATCGCTGCCGAGGCCAAGACCGAGGACGACGAACTCATCGTTGCCGATTGCGATCTCGATGCGACCTTGTTCGGCAAGGAAACGATCTTTGATTTCAAGCGCCACCGCCGCATCGAGCATTACGGCCGCATCACCAGCCAGACCGGCGTGATCCCGCCCGAGGGGTGAGGAGTTAGCTTCGTCGCGAGGTGGTGTCGAAGGCCGAGCCCCAAGCGCTCTTCACCTCCCCTTGAAAAGGGGAGGTCGACGCGAAGCGGTCGGGAGGGGATGGCGACCCCCTCCCGGCTCGCCGCCTTGCGGCTCGCCGACCTCCCCCTATGAGGGGGAGGAGAAGCGCATGAGCTGCACGGCACCGAGCGCCAGGGTCACGGCGGCCTGGGTCGGATCGATCACCGGAATACCGAGCGCGTCTTCGAGCGGCCGGCGGTGGCGCGCCATGCCGGCGCAGCCCAGGATGACCGCGTCGGCGCCGTCCTCGTCCTTGAGCTCACGGCCGATTTCGACGAGGCGCGCCAGCGTGCCAGCGCCCGCGCTTTCCGCGACCGACATTTCGAGCGGTCGCTCGCCGGCGAAACGGTCGACGAGCCCCATCTGCCGCAGATAGCGCAGGTGCCGGCGGATCGAGCGCTGACGGATGGCGACGACCCCGAAGCGCTCGGCGCGCGCCAGCGCGGTCAGCACCCCGCACTCGGCGATGCCGAACACCGGCCGGGTCGTGCCCTCGCGGCACAGGTGGAGCCCCGGATCGCTGTAGCAGGCGATGACGAACGCATCGGACTGGTTGTCGGCCTCGACCAGCCGGCGCAGCGGCATGGTCACGCTTTCGACATCGGCCTGCGTCTCGATCCCGAACGGACCTTGCTCGAGCGTGGAGCAGACGATTTCCGGGCCGTCGGCGAAACGCAAAAACTCCAGCGCCTCGTCGATGCCGCAGGTCACCGCCGCGTTGGAATTGGGATTGACGACACGAATGCGCGCGCGGGTTTCGGCCATGGCTCGGCTCGTCCTGTGACCATCCTTTACCAGCCGCCCTTCGGCCTATCAGAGCTTTGTGTTATCCGCTAGCGGGCGAAGCGCACGAAGGATGTACCATGCAAGCTTTCGATCTCGTGATCCGCGGCGGCATCTTGGTAACGGCGACCGATAGCGTCGAGGCCGACGTCGGCATCCGCGGTGAGAGGATCGCGGCGATCGGGCGCGGCCTCGACAAGGGCCGGCGCGAGATCGACGCCGGCGGCAAGCTGGTGATGCCGGGCGGCGTCGACAGCCATTGCCATATCGAGCAGCTCTCGGCCTCCGGGCTGATGAATGCCGACAGCTTTCACAGCGCAACCGCATCGGCCGCGTTCGGCGGGACCACGACGGTCATCTCGTTTGCCGCCCAGCACGTCGGAATGAGCCTTACCAAGGTGGTCGAGGATTATCACAAGCTCGCCGAGCGCGGGGCCGTCGTCGATTACGCCTTTCACATGATCCTCGCCGATCCGACCGAGACGGTGCTGGGCAACGAGCTGCCGCCGCTGGTCAAGGCGGGACATGCCTCGATCAAGGTCTTCATGACCTACGACCGGCTGAAAATCGAGGACGTGCAGCTGCTCGACGTGCTTGCCGCCGCCCGCGAGAACGGCGCGTTCGTGATGGTGCATGCCGAGAACCACGGCATGATCGCCTGGATTTCCAAGCGGCTGCTCGCGCGCGGCTACACCGCGCCGAAGTTTCACGCCATTTCCCATCCGCGCTACGGGGAAGCCGAGGCGTTCACCCGGCTCATCGCCTGCGCGGCGCTCGTCGACCAACCGATCATGATCTATCACGTCTCGACCGCGGAGGGCGCCGCGGTGATCCGGCAGGCGCGCGCGCAGGGCCTGAAGGTGTTCGCGGAAACCTGTCCGCAATATCTGCTGCTCACCAAGGCCGATCTCGATCGCCCGGGACTGGAGGGCGCCAAATGGATCTGCAGCCCGCCGCTGCGCGAGGCCGCCGACCAGGAAGCATTGTGGCGCGCGCTCTCGCTCGGCGACTTGCAGCTCGTCTCCTCGGACCATGCGCCCTATGCCTACGACGAGACCGGCAAGTTCACGGCCGACAAGGAACCGAGCTTCAAACAGATCCCGAACGGCATGCCGGGGCTGCAGGCGCGGCTGCCGCTGCTGTTCGACGCCATGGTGTCGCAGGGGCGATTCGACGCCAATCGGTTCGTCGCCTGGACCGCGACCGCGCCGGCGAAGATCTACGGGCTCCATCCGAGGAAAGGCTCGATCGCGGTCGGCGGCGATGCCGACATCGCGATCTGGGATCCCAATCACGCGGTGACGTTCGGCGACCCCATGGTCGTGGACCGCGCGGGTTATACGCCGTACGCCGGGCGTACCGTGAAAGGCTGGCCGGTCGTGGTCATCCGCCGCGGCGCGGTCATTGTCGAGCACGGCGAGCTCGATGCGGATCCGGGCAGCGGCCAGTTTCTCGCCCGCGCGGCGGGTGCCGCGGCGGTGCCGCTCGGCCGAAAGTCGCCGGAATTCGATCCGCGGCTGAACTTCGGCGCGAAGCTCGATTGATGAGCTGGTAGCTCTTCCAGCCTAACAATTCGACTGCGGCGTCGTCCCCGCGAAACGCGGGGGCCCGTGCCACGGATCATGACGAATTGCAAATCGGCGGTCATGGGTCCCGGATGGCCGCTTCGCGGCTTCCGGGACGACGGATCTTGATGGAGCGCAGGATCAAAATTTGCGGGCATCGGCCTGGGTCTCCGCCACTTCCGCATCCAGCACGTCGAGCAGCGCCTCGACCCACCGGCGCGGAATGCCGCGCGTGATGAACACGATCCGGCTGCGGCGATCCTCCGATGGCCAGCGCTCGAGCCAGGCGGGAGCATGAAAGACGTGCTGAACGCCGTGCAGCACGGCCGGCCGGTCAGGGCACTCCGCCACCTTGACGATGCCTTTCAGGCGCAGCAGATCGGCACCGCAATGCTCGGCGAGCGCCTCGAGAAACAACGTCAGCGCCACGGCCCGGATCGGCTGCTCGCGCACCAGCGCATAGGTCGTGACGTCGGCGTCATGCCGATCGTGGCTGTGCTCTTGCGCGGCCTCCTCGGCGAGCCAGGCTCCGGCGTCGAGAGATTTGGCGCACGGGTCGTAGACGTCGGAATCGAAAACGCGCCGTGGATCGACCCGGCCGTGATGCGCCCGTAGCACCGGCGCGCCGGGATTGAGCCCGGCGAGGCGATCCAGCAACTCGGGCTGCGCCCCGTTCGCGAGATCGGATTTCGTGAGCACCAGGCGATCGGCCAAAGCGACCTGCTTTACGGAAATTTCTTCGCGATCGAGCGTGTCGGAGCCGTTCACAGCATCGACCGTCGTGATGACGCCGCCGAGCACCAGGCGGCCGGCGATCTTCAGGTCGGTCATCAAGGTTTGCAGGATCGGCGCCGGGTCCGCGAGCCCGCTTGTCTCGATTACGACGCGATCGAATGGCGGAAGCTCGCCGCGATCGCGGCGGCGCAGCATGTCGTCGAGCGTCTGTGCGAGATCGTTTCGGATCTTGCAGCACAGGCATCCGGTGGCGAGCTCGATGAAGCTGTCGTGGCTCGTCTCGACGAGCTCGTGATCGAGTCCGATCTCGCCGAATTCGTTGATGAGGACGGCGGTGCGCGAGAACTCGGGCTGGCGCAGCAAATGGCGCAAGAGGGTCGTCTTGCCGCTGCCGAGAAAGCCGGTCAGGATCGCAACCGGGATCACGACGGCACCAACGGCGAGACGGCGACGCGCACGCGATTCGCAGCGTAGCCGGGATCGAGCGCCGCGCGCACCTGGCGCAACACCCCAAGCAGCGAGATCGCGCCGCGCTTGCGGCCGTCCACGCTCACCATCCAGCGGAACGGCAGATTTTTCGGCGCCCGCTCGATGCAGATCTCGCTCGCGCCGGCGCGAACGAGGATGGCTCCGCCGCTCGTGCGCTCGACGCCGCCCGCAACTCGCCAGACCGCAAGACTTTGCGCCAGCAATTCACAAACGGGATCGCCGGCCGCCGCGGTCACAGCGCGGGTCCTCGCAGGATCTCCGCCGGAATCTTGCGCTTGAGATAGCGGCCGTCCTTCGGGCTTGCGAAATATTTGCCGTTCTCGACCATGATCTTGCCGCGCAGGATCGTCACCGCCGGCCAGGCGAAGATGTCGTGGCCCTCCCAAGGCGTGTAGTCGGTCTCGTGCAGGTCCGCGGCCCGCACCTTGCCGCGCCGAGTCGGATCGAGAATCGCGATGTCGGCATCGCTGCCGACCGCGATCGCGCCCTTGCGGGGATAGAGACCCATGATTTTCGCGGCATTGGTCGAGACGAGATCGACATACTGCGGCAGCGAGTAGCCGCGCCGCGCGACCATCTCCGCATACATGACGCCGAGCCGCGGCTCGACGCCCGAGTTGCCGCCGGTGGTGTCGTCGATGCGATTGCCCACGGTCTTGTCTTTGAGCGTGCAGCAGAGCTCGTCGGTGGCGATGCAATGGATCGAGCCGGCGCGGGTGGCATCCCACAACGCTTTCTGATCCTCCTCCGATTTGAGCGAAGGATAGGTGTGATAGATCTGCCCGTTCGGGCGCTTATAGTCCGCTGCCGAGTAGAGCATGTACTGGTGCAGCGTCTCGCCGTAGATCGGAAAGCCTTTGCGGCGCGCCTCGGCGACGGCGGCAACGCCGGCGGCGGCGGAGATGTGCATCATGTAGAGCGCGGTGCCCGGCACGCTTTCGGCGAGCCGGAGCACGCGATGGAAGCTCAAGTCCTCCGAGAGCTGGTTGTGCACCTCGGCGAGATGCTCGAAGCCGACTCGGCCTTCGCGGATGAGCTTGGCGTACATGTGCATGACGATGTCGTTGTCCTCGGCGTGGATGACGCCGAGTCCGCCATGCTTCGCCAGCACCTGGAACGCCTCCCAGATGTCGCCGAAATCGATCATGCGTCCGGAGCGCGAGGGCAGGATATTCGTGGTGAAGATCTTCAGCGTCGGATAGCCGGCCTGGATCGCCTCCGCGAGCTCATCCGAGAATTCGGGCGGCGGCTCGGAGTGCAGCATGATGTGATAGGACCAGTCGCACGGGCTTTTCCCGACGAAGTCCTTGTCGCGCGCCTCGATCGCCTGCAGCGCCGTGCCGCCTTCGCGCCAGTACGCAAAATCGATCAGCGTCGTGGTGCCGCCATGGAGCGCGGCGCGGCCGACCTGTTCGGGCCCGGCCGTGATCAGCGGCGTGCCGTCGGGCTTCATCCATACGTGCTTGAGATGCACGTGCGGATCGATGCCGCCCGGCATGACGATGCGGCCCGTCGCGTCGATCACGCGCTCCGCGGATTGCGTCGAGAGTGCGCCGGGAGTGGCAATCGCCGCGATGGTCTCGCCGGAAACGGCGACGTCGCAGGTTTCGACGCCGTGGGGCGTCACCACGTCGCCGCCCCGGATGATCAGTTCGAGCATCGCGCCTCCTTCGCCGGCGGATCTGCGGCCCGCTCAACGCGCCAAGCGGCTCCGCGTCCGCGGGTCGCGTCACAAGATCGCTTCGGCCACCACGCGGGCGGAGTCGATCGTGACGCCGCCGAGCAGTGCCGACCTGGTTCTCCTTTGCGATCGCCTTCCAGGCCTGCAGCCGATGCTTGATCCGGTCCGCCGGGCCGACGAGCGAGGTCTCGTCGATGAGCGCATCGGGCACGGCGGCAGCCGCCGCCTCGCGCTTGCCGGCAAGGAACAGATCCTGGATCTCGGTCGCGGCGGCCTCATAGCCCATGCGCTTGACGAGATCGTTGTAGAAATTCTTGTTCCGCGCCCCCATGCCACCGATGTAGAGCGCGAGCTGCGGCCGGATCGCGTTGCGGCAGATCTCGATGTCGTCGCCCATGCGGATGCGCACGTAAGGCGCGATATCGAACTGGGCGAGCGTCTTGCCGGATTTCGCCATGCCCTCCCGCACCGGATCGACGATCCGTTCGGCCTTCTCGGGTGACATCAGGAAGGGAAGGGTGCCGTCCGCGACTGCGCCGGCGGTCCTCAGCCCGGCAGGGGAAATCGAAGCGGTGTAGATCTTCAAGTCCGGGTCCGGATGCAGGATGCTCTTGAGCGGCTTGCCGAGCCCGGTCGCGCCCGCGCCTGTATACGGGATCTGGTAGTGCTCGCCGCGGTGCTCGAGCGGCCCCTTGCGCGCGAACACTTGGCGGATGATCGACACGTACTCTTTGGTCCGCGTCAGCGGCTTGCCGTACGGCTGGCCATGCCAGCCCTCGACCACCTGCGGCCCCGAGGGCCCGATGCCGCAGAGAAAGCGTCCGCCCGAAAGCGCCTGCAGGCTCATCGCGGTCATCGCCGCGCAGGTCGGCGTGCGCGCCGGCATCTGCATGATGCCGGTGCCGCCCTTGATCTTCGTCGTGCGCGCCAGCATCCAGGCGATCGGCGTGACCGCATCGCCGCCGTATGCCTCGCCGGTCCAGGCGGAATCGTAGCCGAGCCGCTCGGCCTCCAGGATCAGGTTCATGTCGAGGCCGACGCCTGCCTCGGTGCGCAACAGGATGCCCAATTTCATGATGGAGAATCCCGCGGGTGTCGATGCTGTACGGTGGTTTGAGCGCAGCGAAGCCCACCATGATCTGGCGAGGGTGGGTCGCGCTTCGATTGACCCACCCTACGACGCCTCGTGGGGTCCCGCGCGGCTTCACGTGCGCATGAAGCCCTCGACCTCGTTCTCGGCCCAGGCCAGCGTCTTTTCCATCGGCTCGCCTTGCGCGGCCTTGAGGATCATCTTCGGCATGACAGCCTGATTGTAGATCTGCGCGGCGATCAGCGGCGACGCCGGCGCGCCCGGGATCATCGGGACCTGGTCGCCCTTGTTGGGATAATGCGAGAGCGTGCCCTTCGGCGGGCCTTCCTCGTCCCAGGTCTTGAAGTCGCTGAATTTGACGAAGGGCGGCAGATCGTAGCCCTGGCAGGCGGCCACCAGTTTTTCCGCGGCCTCGCGGCTCGACACGTGCAGCATGAGGCTCTTGGCGGCGGACTTGTTCTTGGAGAAGTTCCACAGTCCCTGGAACCGGGGCAGCATGGCGACGAAGCGGCCGCGCGGCCCTTTCGGCATCCCATGCGTCCACAGTTTCTCCGCGACCTGCGGGGCATCGCGCTTGGCCACCGCCCACGCGCTCGGCGGATTGAAGATCAAGGCGCCCTTGCCGGAGATGAGCCATTTGTTGTTGGAGCTGTTGTCCCACGCGCTCACGTCGGGCGGCAGGAATGCGGCCAATCGTTTGCTGTAGTCGAGCACCCGCCGCACGGCATCGGACTTGACCGTCAGCTTGCCGCTCGCGTCGACCAGGTCGGCGCCGAAGGCGTGGAACAGCGGTCCCACCCAGTCGATGGTGTCGGTCGTGGCCCCCAGCGGCAGCCCGAACGGATATCCGGCCTTGTGGCATTGCTCGGCCGCGGTGAGGAAGGCCTCCCAGGTCCAGCCGTCGGCGGCTTTGGTCGGCCCCGCCCCGGCGGGGTACATCGACAGGATATCGATGCCGGCGTGCTGCTTCAGGAGATCGAACCGCGAGCAGGAGCACAGCAGCAAGGTGCCGCGGATGCCCGGCACCACGAGCCATTGGCCGCCGGGCTTGGCGAGGTAATCCATGACCGCATCGACGGGTCCGTTTCTCGCCAGAACCTCGCGCATGACGTCGTCGACCGGCTCGAGCGAGTTCGCATGCTGCGCCGGCTCCCAGGCCGAAAAATCCATGATGTCGTGACCGGACTTCGCCTGCGCCTCGACCGCGATGGTGAGCTGCAGCTTGCTGCCCTGCGTCGAGAAGTAATCGATTGCCAGATCGACCTTTTCCTTCGCGGCCCAGGCTTCGCAGATCTCGGTCATGGCCTTGTTGGCGCCCGGCACCCAATGGTCCCAGAGGCCGACCGAGAGCTTGCCGGCCGCATGGGCGCCGCGGACATGCGGCATGGCGATCAGGGCCGAAGCGGCCGCGGTCGTGGCGAGGAAACGTCGTCGCGAAAGTCTGCTCGTGCGCATGAGCTCCTCCCTCCGGATCTAAGTCGGATGCCCTGTTGTTATTCGCTCGTCCGATATGTCGGGCGGCTGTGGCACCCGCCGCGGGGGAGCTTACGCCACATTTGCCGGATCGGTCAGCTGGATTCGCGAGGTGGGTCGAGCCTAGCGAAATGCCACCGCGCAACGGCAGGTCGCGCTTCGCTTGACCCACCGCACTGCATCTACGCTATGCCGCGCGACGCTCGGAAGGGCCGACGCCGGGCATCAGATTGTTCGCGGTGTTGATGAGCGCCACGTGGGAGAACGCCTGGGGGAAATTGCCGAGAAAGCGCTTGGCGCGCGGGTCGTATTCCTCGGCCAGCAGGCCGAGATCGTTGCGCAGCTCCAGGAGCCGTTCGAACATCGCCTTCGCCTCGTCATAGCGTCCGATCATCGCCAAGGCATCGGCCAGCCAGAAGCTGCATGCCAGGAACGCGCCTTCCTCACCCGGCAAGCCGTCGTTGATGCGTTGCGGCCGATACCGCAGCACGAGCCCGTCGAGCATGAGTTCCCGTTGGACAGCTTCGACGGTGCCGATGATGCGCGGATCGGTCGCCGGCAGGAATCCGACTTGCGGCAACAGCAGCAGCGCCGCGTCGAGGTCGTCCGACCCATAGGACTGCACGAAGGCGTTGCGGGCCGGGCTGAAGCCGTGCTTGCAAACCTCGTCGCAGATTTTCTCGCGCAGCGCGCGCCAGCGCTCGACCGGGCCGGGCAGGCTCGAGCGCTCGACGAATTTCACCGCGCGATCGAACGCGACCCACGCCATCACCTTGGAGTGGGTGAAATGCCGCACCGGGCCGCGTACTTCCCACAGGCCGGCATCCGGTTTCGTCCACGCGCTCTCGAGAAAATCCAGCAACACGCGCTGCATGCCCCAGGCATCGGCGCTCGGCTCGAGCCGGAAGGTCTCGGCGGCATAGAGCACGTCCATCAGCTCGCCGTAGACGTCGAGCTGCAGCTGACGGTGCGCTTCATTGCCGATCCGCACCGGTCGGCTGTCCTCGTAGCCGGCGAGCCAGGGAAGCTCGCGCTCCTCGAGATGGCGTTCCCCGGCGGGCCCGTACATGATCTGCAGCTCCTCGGGCCGGCCGGCCGCCGCGCGCAGCAGCCATTCCCGCCAGGCGCGGGCCTCCTCGAGATAGCCGCCGGAGATGAAGGCGTAGAGCGAGAACGTCGCGTCGCGGATCCAGCAGGCGCGGTAATCCCAGTTGCGCATGCCGCCGATCGTTTCCGGCAGCGAGGTGGTGGGCGCCGCCAGGATGCCGCCGGTCGGGAAATACGTCAGCAGCTTGAGCGTGATCAGCGAGCGCATCACCGCCTCGTGCCACGGTCCCTCGGCGCCGCACCGCGACGTCCACGCCCGCTGCAGGCTCTCGGTGGCCCGCAGCAGGTCCTCGGGCTCGCGGTAGATGACGTTCGCCCGGTGGGATTGGCGCCAGCTCATCACGAAGGCGACCGTCTCGCCGGCGCCGACGTCGAACTCGCCGCGGGTGGTGAAGTCCTCGCCGCGCAGCGGCACGTCGGTGCGCAGCAGCACCTCGTCGGGGCCGACGATGGCGCTCAGCCCGTAGGTGCGGCGCCGGACCCAGGGCACGGTGCGGCCGTAATCGAACCGGAACACCAGCTCGGTCCGCATCTTGACTGATCCGGTCTCGCCGCGCACCAGACGCACCAGGTCGATCTGGTGCTCGTCCGGCGGCTGCGGCATGAAGTCGATGACGGTAACGGCTCCGCCGGCAGTCTCGAACCGCGTCTCCAGGATCAGCGTGT
>Ga0137367_10003375_pt1 | contig 12892 bp, 6 predicted proteins | sample SagtaG_14_FD_104939 | JGI IMG/M metagenome (GOLD analysis project Ga0137367, IMG submission 104939) | Vadose zone soil microbial communities from Sagehorn Ranch, Mendocino, California, USA - Sage1_L_80_16 metaG | ecosystem: Environmental > Terrestrial > Soil > Vadose zone | place: USA... | reverse complement strand
TCGGGCGGCACACCGGTTGGAACTTCAGAGCTGTTCTCGGCGTGGCAGGGGACATTTGCCGCCACCGGCGCGAACGTCACCGCACGCAGCGGCGCCACAGGCGCTGCCATGCAGCAGGACGGCTTGCTGCTCGCCGCCGGTGGCACCGACGCTTCGGGCAATGCGCTGGCCGGCACTGAACTTTACGCGTTTCCCGTAGTGAAGACGGATGCATCCGACTATGCTCCCGGCTCGATGGTCACAATCACCGGCACAGGCTGGCAACCGGGCGAGACGGTCACTCTCACCTTGGTGGAATCTCCTCTGGTTGACACTCACCCGGCAATAACCGCAGTCGCGGACGGCAATGGAAACATCTTCAACAACCAGTTCTCACCAGATGGTCACGACGTTGGCATTCGGTTCTATGTGACCGGGGTGGGCAGCCAATCGGGCTTGCAAGCACAGAATACGTTCACAGACAACAAGGTCGTCTCGCTGGCTTTTTCTGGTATCGGCAGCGGCACTGTTACTTCAAGCGGCGGCAGCGGAACGCTCAACTGCACAAGTACCGGCGGTACAGCTTCCGGGACCTGCTCTAACGGCTCTTTTGGGAACACAGACACGGTCACACTCACTGCAACGCCGGCGTCTCCATCTACTGTCGGCGCATGGACTGTGCCCGCGTACACCGTTGTCTCTGGATGCACCAGCGGAAGTCTGACTTGCAAGTTCACGATGGACAACACGTCTCAGACGATTACGGCCACATTCAACCCCGGGCCGGTCAGCGCCGGCACTTCGACGGTGAGCGCAAGCCCAACGTCCGTCACAGCGGACGGGGTAACAACGTCAACCGTAACAGTGACCCTCAAAGACTCGGGCAATAACGTAATAAGCGGGAAGAATGTCTCCCTGACTGCGGGCAGCGGGACTTCAACTATCACGATGATAAGCGGAACCACCACCGCCAGCGGACAAGCCACGTTCACCGTCAAAGACGCTGCGGTTGAATCCGTGACTTATACTGCGAAGGACACAAACGACAACACCACTGTTATGCAAACGGCGACGGTGAACTTCGTGGCCGGCGCGGTCAGCGCAGCGGCTTCGACCGTGAGCGCGAGTCCATCTTCTGTCACCGCGGACGGCTCTACCGCCTCCACAATTACAGTCACGCTCAAGGACGCGACTAATCATCCAATCAGCGGCAAGGCTGTCACTCTCTCGCAAGGAGCGGGCAGTTCCACAGTGTCGGCGGCGAGCGGTCCTTCGAATACCAGTGGCGTCGTGACCTTCACCGTGAAGAATACGAAAGCCGAGGGCGTCACTTACACAGCGACGGACACAACTGACAGCGTCACCATTACGCAAACTGCAACCGTCACTTTCACCGCCGGACCGGTAAGCGCGGGCAGTTCCACGGTGATCGCCAGCCCCACGTCTGTGGTCGCGGACGGCACTTCTATCTCTACCATCACAGTCACGCTGAAAGACGCGAACAACAACCCGGTCAGTGGTAAGACCGTGTCGCTGACGGCAGGCTCCGGCAGTTCCACAATCTCAGCGGCCAGCGGAGCCTCCGACGCCAACGGCGTTGTGACTTTCACCGTGAAGGACGCGGTGGTCGAGGCAGTGGCCTACACCGCGAATGACACGACCGACACCATCGCCATTACCCAACCCGCAAGCGTGAACTTCACCGCCGGCCCGGCGAATGCCGCCAAATCAACGGTGACCGTGAACCCGACTTCTGTAACCGCCGATGGTTCGACCTTTTCGACGATTACCGTCACCCTGATCGACGGGAACAATCACCCAGTAAGCGGCAAGACCGTGACCCTGTCGCAGGGTGCCGGCAGTTCGACGATCTCCGCAGCCAGCGGTCCCTCGAATGGCAGCGGCAACGTCACCTTCACGGTGAAGGACACGAAAGCGGAAACCGTCGCCTATACCGCGACCGACACCACCGACGGCGTGACCATCACCCAAACTGCTGCGGTGACATTCACCGCCGGTGCGGTGAATGTCGGGACATCCACAGTTGCAGCCAGCCCGACCTCAGTCACAGCGGACGGGACTACGACCTCAACAATTACGGTCACGCTCAAGGACGCGAACAACAATCCGGTAAGTGGAAAGACCGTAACTCTGGCCCAGGGAACCGGCAGTTCGACGGTCTCGGGCGCCAGCGGCCCCTCCAGCATAGCCGGAGTTGTGACGTTCACGGTCAAAGACACGAAGGCCGAAACCGTCACTTACACTGCCACCGATTCGACCGACTCGATCAGCATCACGCAGACCGCTGCCGTAACCTTCATAGCTGGTGCTTTGCACCACTTCACGTTCAGCAACATCAACAGCCCGCAAACGGCGGGGACCGCTTTCAACGTTACGACTACGGCGGAAGACGTTAATAACAACACCGTCATCGCCTTTGACGGCAACGGCTTTAAGGTGATGCTCACGTCAACCGGAACGCTGGTTGGTGCACCCATCACGACGCCGTCTTTCACCAACGGTGTGCTCGTCCAAAGCGTCGCCATTAACAACACTGGCAGCTTCACCATCACGGCGACTGGGACCGGCGGCAATAGCGGCATCAGCGGGACGAGCAACTCCTTCACCGTGAATCCGGGAACAGTCAGCGCGGGGACATCGACCGTCGTGGCCAGCCCAACATCAGTTGTGGCAGACGGGACATCGCTCTCGACCATCACCGTCACTCTGAAAGATGCGCTGTCTAATCCGGTCAGTGACAAGACAGTTTCGTTGATCGCAGGCAGCGGCAGTTCCACCATCACTCCTGTCAGCGCGGCAACTAACGTCACCGGCCAAGTCAGCTTCACCGCCAAAGACTCGGTGATTGAGTCCGTTACCTACACAGCAAAGGACACGAACGACAATATCACCGTTACGCAAACTGCGACAGTAAGTTTCACCGTGGGTCCGGTGAACGCGGGCACGTCGACGGTGATCGCCAGCCCCACTTCCGTGATTGCCAACGGCTCGTCAAGTTCAACCATCACCGTCACCCTGAAAGATGCGAGCAGCCATCCGGTGAGCGGCAAAGCGGTTTTGGTGACCGCGGGCAGCGGCAGCTCCACCATCAACCCGATCACCGGCATAACCAATGCCAGCGGACAAGTCACCTTCACAGTCCAGGACACGGTCCCTGAAAACATCACATACACCGCGAAGGACACAACAGACAACATCAACATCACGCAGACTGCGTCCGTGAACTTCATCAGTCCGGCGACCACGACGCAGGTGGTTTCATCGCTGAATCCTTCGACCTTCGGTCAGTCGGTGACGTTCACGGCCACGGTCACAAGTTTGAGCGGGACGCCGACGGGCAGTGTCACGTTCAATGACAGCCCCTGCGGAGGAACACTCCTGGGCGGACCAACCGCTCTTGACGGCGGCGGTCAAGCTGCATTTTCGATCTCCACGTTGACCGCGGGATCGCACACGGTTTTTGCGTGCTACACGCCGACGGGAATCTATCTGGCGAGTATTGGCAGTGTCCCCCAGGGAGTAACTCAGGCCACGCCTGCGGTAACGGTAACCGATCCGTTGCCCACGTTTGACGGTAACGCGCATACCGCCACGGCCACCGCGGTCGGCGTGGATGGCCACACCCTGGTCAGTGGCAGCTTTGCCTTTACCTACGACGGCAACGCGACAGGGCCGACGCATGCGAAGACTTCCTATGCGGTTATAGCCACCTTCACCAGTGCCGATCCCAACTACAAGGATGCCACTGCGAACGGTGTACTGACTATTAACCAAGCTCCATCGACCACAACCTTGTCGGGTACGGGAACGTTCCCATATGACGGAGTAGCACACGGAGCAACGGCCAGCGTGACGGGTGCCGGGGGCTTGAATGCGACCGTGACCATCGCTTACACCGGCGCATGTTCGGCAGCGCCGGTCGATGTGGCGCAAACACCGTGCTCGGTGGCGGCCACATACACAGGAGATGCAGACCACACGGGCAGCAATGCGAGCGGTACCATCACAATCACCGCAGTAGCGCCGACCGTAAACCTCAGTGGCGGGCCGTTTACCTACGATGGAACAGCACACCCGGCCATAGCGACCGCGGTTGGCATTAATGGTATAACGCCGGTGGCCGGCAGTTTCAGTTTCACTTATACCCCGCCCGGTGACGCGACGGTTCCAATCAACGCCAGCACCTATGCAGTAAATGCAACCTTCACAAGCAGTGACTCGAACTACACCGGCGCGGCGGCCACAGGCTCGATAGTGATCAACAAAGCCTCTTCAATGACGACCATCACGGTCGCAGGCGGAGCGAGCTTCACTTACGACGGCTTGACACATCCTGCCGTGGTTTCAGTAACTGGAGCAGGCGGACTCAGCCAAAGCCCAGCTCCGATTTACAGTTGTGGTCACGTGCCGATCGACGTGGCGGACTCAGGCTGTACCGCAAGCTACAACTACGCTGGCGATTTCAACTACAACCCGAGCTCGGACTCGAAAACCTACACGATCAGCAAGGCGCCCAGTGTGACGACAATCACGCCTGAAACTGTGAACGTGACCTACGACAGCTTGTCGCATGGAGTGACGGCTTCGGTTACCGGAGTGGGCGGCTTGAACCAGGCTGTTGCTGTGAGCTACACGCCCGGCGGCGCAACGCCACCGGTCAATGCTGGCACCTACACAGCCAACGGCAGCTACGCAGGTGACGCCAACCATTTTGGCAGCGCGGCCAGCCCAGTCACCATCACCATCGCCGCGGCTTCGCCAATATTCACCGGCCTCAGTTCGCCAACGATCGTACTCGCCACCGCTTCCACGACGCTCTCCGGCACCATTAAGGCGGGCACCTTGGTGCCTCCGGGCAGTGTAACAATCACGGTCAATGGCGTAACCCAGACAGCGGCGATCAATCCGGCAACGGGATTCTTCTCCTCCACCTTCAACACTGGGACTTTCCCCGCCTTGCCTGGGTATCCCATCAACTATAGTTACAAGGACACCGTTGACAACAACTTCAACAATGCCACTGGAAGCGGAACACTGAAAGTGCAATACGCTACCGGCGGCATATGCGCGGGCGATGTGGGTCACATGATCCGGCAACCCATCAACTCCGACGGCTCCAGCGTGTGGAAGCAGGGCTCAACTGTGCCAGCGAAGTTCGCGGTCTGTGACGCGAACGGCGTTTCCATCGGGACTTCCGACGTCATTACTGGTTTCGCCTTGTACCAGATTGGCTCCGGGACTATAACGCCGGTTGACGAGACAGCAACCAATTCAACTAATGACCTGGGATGGCACTTTGATCCGACCGCCCAACAGTGGGTCTTCAACATGAGCACGAAGACGGCGCCACAAAATGTGGCGAACCGGACTTATTACTACAGGATCTCGCTGCTTGACGGATCAACGATTTTGTTCCAATTCGGCCTGAAATAGCGAAGCCGCGGTCTCCGGCAACCTCGGGGCGGGTGGAGTGATCCCTACTCAAGCCTGTGGATCCGTGCGCGGAGAGGCCCAAGTGCTCTGACAGTGCTGACCATGTCGGTCATGACGCGAACGAACTTTTCGCTTTCGCCGGCGGAGACGTAGTCGAAGTTGCAGCGCTCTTTCTCGATTCCGAACTGGTCAAGCAGGCGCAACAGAATCCGATGTCGTTGGACTGCTCGGTAGTTGCCCTCTTTGTAGTGACAGTCGCCGGGATGGCAGGCGAGGATGAGGACGCCGTCGGCTCCCTTGCGAAACGCCTGCATCACGAATTGGGGATCAACGCGGCCGCTGCACATCACGCGGATTATGCTCACGTTGGGTGGATAGGGCGTCTGTGACGCGCCCGCCTTATCCGCTCCGGCGTAAGAACACCAGTTACAGAGAAAACCAACAATCTTAGGTTCAAATGACGCAGGCTGGATTGCGGTTAACGTGGTCACGGATTGGGTTTGCATGGTCACTGCAGGATGGCCTCGATTTCCGCAAAGATTTGATCGTTGGTGAAGTGATTGCCGTTGATTGCCCCCGCTGGGCAAGCCGCGACGCATGTTCCACAGCCGTGGCAGAGCAATGCATTGACCGAGGAGGTCCGCGTCTCGGCTGTGAAGCTAATGGCCTTGTAGGGACAAACGCCGCCGCACACGCGGCATCCCGAGCATCGTTCTTCGTTAACCGAGGCGGTGATGGGTTCAATGACCAGCTTTCTTCCTTCGGCTAGGCCCGATAAGACGTATCCGGCGGAGGCCATCGCTTGGCTTGTGGTTTCGCGTATGTCCATCGGAGCCTGACATGTGCCGGCCAGGTAGATGCCTTTTACTTTGCTCTGCGCAGAATGCAGCCTTCCGTTCAACTCTTCGAAAAATCCGGCGCGGTTACGGTTCAGGTCGAGCATAGCGCCGAGTTTGGCAGAGTCTTCGCTGCCCACGACCGCCGGACAGAGTATGACCATGTCCGAGGTGAACGTACCGTCCTCGCCACTCGCTTGCCGGTAGACAATCTTCTGGCCGCTCTCGGCCGCAGAGATTTTGATCTCCGACAAATCTCCGTAACGGATGAAGGAGGCGTTGGGATTCATCCGGGCATGATCGAGCATGGAAAAGTCGTCTTTCCCAGCCGCGACCAGCTCCTTGTAAAAATGATGGACTTTAGTTCCCGGAAATTTGTGTTGCACGACGCGGTTGAACTTGAAGGCGTACTCACAGCAGATGCCGGAACAATGTGGTTGGTGCTTGGAATCCAGGCTGCCGACACAATGAATGATGGCAATACTTTGGGGCCTCTGACCGGTTGAAGTCTTGATCTCGCCGGCGGTCGGCCCGTTGGCCGAGGCGAGCCGCTCGAATTCCAAGCTGGTGTAGACGTCGGGAATTTCGCCGTAGCCGAGGCTGCTCAGATTGCGGCAGTCGTAGGGTTTGCTGCCAATTGCGACGACGATCGCTCCCACCTTGCGCTCCACCATCTGCTCTTTGTCGTCAAGCCGGACCGCTCCTGGCACCGGACAGGCATCCAGACAGAGCTGACAACTCTCCCCTTGGCTGCGCAGGCAAGATTTCCAGTCGACGTAGGGCAGGTTGGGCAATGCTCCGAGAAAGGGCATCGCCATCGCCTTCTTCTGGTCCATGCCACAGTTGAAGTCATTCCTGGTATTCGCTGGACAAGGATCAATACACATACCGCAAGCGATGCAGGTGGAATCGACATAACGCGGAGTCTGTTTTATCTGTGCGACGAAATTTCCATAGTAGCCGGTGACATCAACCACTTCAGAAAGCAAAAGCAATTCGATGTTATGCGCGTGGTTGCCGTGCAGAATCTCCGCTTGTAACGGCTCGAGCAGACATGGACCACATTCCATCGTGGGGAACAGTTCTTCAAACAGCACCGGCATGCCGCCGAGCACGGGAGTCTTTTCCACCAACACGACTTTGCGTCCGGCCTCGGCCAGGAATAAGGCGCATTGCAGTCCGGCAGGGCCGGCGCCGATCACCATCACATCAGGACAGGCTTCGAGTTCTTTCTTGTCCAGTGGCTGCTGTAAGGGCACGCGAGCCATCGCGCTCCGGATGGCAGTAATGGCCTTGCGTGTGGCTTGGGCCGGATCGGGCGTGACCCACGCCACCTGCTCGCGGATGTTGACCATCTGCATGAAGTAGGGATTGATCCCTGCCTGGCTCAGAATCTGCATGAACGTGCTTTCATATTCTCGCGGCGAGCAGGCGGCAACGACGACTCGGTCGGGCTGGTTTTCGAGAAGATGATCTTTGAAGAACGATTTGCCTTCAGCCGAGCAGATGAACTCGACTTTGGCGGAATAAGCCTCGGGAAACATCGCCATCAGTTCGGCGATCACTTTCTCGGAGTCGACGGTCGCGGTAATGTTAGTTCCGCAGGTGCAAAAATATAATCCGACTTTCATTCGGCGAATCTCCTAAGGACATTGCGGGCTGGGAAACAGCTCGCTCATGATCTCCGCGGCTACGATCGGTACCGCCCGCTCCACTTCAGAGCGAGCCCCTCGCGAAAGCTGGTCACATCGCCGGCTTCCACCGCCCAGATCCGCACCACGGTTGGAACCTTCAACCCGGCGAGTCGTCCCAGTTCCATCGCGGTGGATAGGCTTCCGTTGTGTGTCGTCGAAGTGTTGCGGCTGGTTGCCACCGCGTCGATTCCTAAGTGGTAAATCGTTCCTGGCGGGTTTCCGGCAACGATGGCGTCCACGATAAAAGCATGGTCGTATCCGGCCATGGCTTCCATCAACTCGAGACCGCCGTTGTAAACTTCAGCGACTGTGATCCCCTTCCATAGAGTCAGCTGTCTTTGCAGGCACCGCGCCACCTCGAGGCCGACGCCATCGTCGGCGATCACCGGGTTGCCAACGCCAATGACAATCGAGGAAGGCATCGTTTTAGTCATCCCGGCGAAAGCTGCGTAAGATTTCGCCTTCGCCGTTCCTGAGATTTACGATGAGCGGCATTGTGCCAGGAAGGGCGTGCGTGGCGCAGGAAAGGCAGGGATCGTAGAGACGAAACGCCATCTCGATGCGGTTCAGCAGCCCTTCCTCAATGACATGACCGGCGTGGATCAGTTTCTCGGCTGCTCGTTTGATCGAGAGCGCGATTGCGGCGTGGTTGTTCGTCGTGCCGACCACCAGGTTTACCCGTGTGAGAATGCCCCGTTCGTCCGCCTCGTAGTGATGGATGAGAGTACCGCGCGGCGCTTCCACCGAACCCACCCCAACCCCGGCAATGCCGGTGGGAATGCGGCGTACTTCCTGCGAGGTAATTTCCGGATCGTGCACGAGTTCCAGCATGCGCTCGGAGGCGTACAGCAACTCAATCAGGCGAGCCCAGTGCGTCGCCAGCCTGTGATGGACGGGCTGGTACCGTCCTTCGATTTTTTCCCGGTCAAATGCCGCGTAAAAGCGCTCGTACTCTGCCTGGGCGAGTGGTGTTGCCAGACCGTCGGAAACATTCAGCCGCGACAGAGGAGAAGCACAGTAGACGCCACTGTCGATGCCATCAACGATTCCTTTCCAGCCTACCTTCTTTAGATAGGGAAACTTCAGATAGGTCCAGGGCTCCACGCGTTCGCTGATATGTTGAAAATAGTCGGCAGCGCGAAACTTGAGAAGTTCCCGTCCTTCGGGATCGACGACGCGAATTTCCCCGTCATAGAAGTTGGCCCGGTTGTTTTTGTCCACTGTGCCCATGTAGTACGTCTGGTGGTGATAAACGTCCGAATGGATCACCTCGGCATAGGCTGTGTTCTTCAGCACGGCTGACTCGAACACCTGCAGGGTGAACTGGGCAAACTTCACATTTTCAATCGCGATCTGTTCCAGTTCCTTGCGCTCCTGCTCGGTGATGAACTTGCTCCATCCCCCAGGCACTCCGGCGGCCGGATGGACGCCCCGCCCGCCTAGCATTTTGATCGCATGGTGGTTGCGAGCCCGGCACGCGATGACCTGCTTGCCTACGTCGAGACCGACCTTGCGGATCACGCCCAGGATGTTGCGTTCTGCGGGTGGAGCATCGGGTCCAACGATGAAGTCCGGCCCCCCCAGGGCGTAGAAATGAGTGGTGTGGTCGGTGACATAGAAAGCCATGTAAAGCAATTCGCGAATCTTCTTGGCTGCCGGCGGCGGCTCCACTGCGAAAAGCCGATCAAGCGCTTTGGTCGCGGCCAGGTGGTGTGCCTCTGGACAGACGCCGCAGATCCGGTTCATGATGACCGGCATGTCTTCGGCCCGGCGCCCGACACAGAATTGCTCGAAGCCGCGCAGTTCGGGTACCTGAAAGTAGGCGTTGGCGACATTGCCGTCCGCGTCCAAAAAGATTTCGATTTTCCCGTGTCCTTCCAGGCGCGTAATCGGGCTGATGGTGACTCGTTTCATCATGATTTTCCGCCTAGCAGTGAACCCGCGAGGCTGTATTTGTAGAACGTGCCGGTCAGATCCGGCAACGCATCGATAGCGGCGTCGATCTTCTCGGTCATCTGCTCTTCGGTCAGGCCTTTGTAGTCGCCGATATCGAGCACTGAACCCAGCGCCGACACCATCTTCGCTCCCTGGTCGAGGACACCTTCGGGAGGGCCATAACAACCAGTGCAGGGCATGTTGACCTGCGGACAGAGCGCGCCGCAGCCATCGCGGGTTGCAATCCCCATGCAGACGATGCCCTGCTCGAGCAGGCAACGTTCGCGGTCGGGCACAATTTCATACGCGCGGTAGAACTTCTGAATCGTCTTGTTTTCCTTGCGGCGCGCGCACTCGTCACAAACTGTGGATTTGCCAGCCCCAAGCGTGCTGCCTTTGGGAGGTAGTTGCGCCCCTTGCACCAGGGCCTCCACCACTTTCCAGATCTGGTGTGGTTCGGGCGGACATCCCGCAATGGAATAGTCCACGTCGACGATCTCACCGAGGTGATGTACTCGTTCGTAGAACTCCGGCAGTTCCAGTTCGCCCTCGGGCAGGGTGCATCGAGCCTGAGGTACGCAGCCCTTGGGGTTATCGAGGGAGGAACTGTCCAGATAGACCGTTCGGAAATGGTCGGCTTTCGAATAGAGATTGCTCAAAGCCGGAATGCATCCTTCCGAAGCGCACGAGCCGAAGGCGATCAACAACTCCGACTTCCGGCGGAGCAGGCGAGCCATTTCCTCGTTTTCCGAGGTTCGTATTCCACCGTTAAACAACGTGATGGCCAGATCGCGATCCGGCATGGCTTCGATGTCACTTTTCTTGGTATCGAGTAGGCAGGGGCAGAACACGAAATCGAAATGCGCATCGACCGCCAGGAGTTTCTCGTTCAGGTTGACCAGGGCAACTTCACAGCCCCCGCAGGAGGACGCCCAGTACATGGCCAGCTTTGGCTTTTGCGTCATCAACACACCTCTGCTCGTGACAACGTCTGTTCCTTGCCTTTCAGGCATGCGAGAACGCTACATTCTCAACTGCACTCGTTTGGCTGTGCCTTCCGCTTTCACGAACAGCAGGGCTTTTTTTGTGGTCTCACAGAATTTTCTGACATCCGCTTCGAAAGTCGGGCAGTCGGCAATCACTTCCAAAATCTCGCCAGCCTTCATCTCACGGCTCAAGGTCAACATCTTCAAAGTGGGCAACGGGCATTTCATGCCGCGAGCATCCAGTACTTTTGCTTCCATATGAACCAACTCCTACCTAGAATTTAAAAGCAGTCCCTGCTAGGGACGCGAACAACACAGTCTCTGCATCGGCCACTCTTGGTCGAGGTTTAACCCTCGAAGTGATGCAACGACGGAAGCGATTACGTCAGTAATTCCAGTTTGATCCCCTTCCGGGTGAATGGGCGATTGATATCGACGCAATGCAGTCTCAGCTCGCGAAGCCGGAACCGAACCCGACAATTAACAAGTCAACATATGAGGTAGTGAAGCGCGGCGGCCATCAACGGTTGCATCGCACTCGTGGCCAAAGTTGCGGTACCGTCGTAACACGGCATGGACCTCACCGACAAGCAATGGGCCGTGCTCGAGAACTACCTCGGCATCGTCCAGCTCGCTTGTGCCCAGATCCTGCTGCGGGCGTTTATGAGGTGATCTCTAATGTGGATGTCCGTGGCAAACGAGCGCGCAGGTGTTCGTACTCCGGTTGTAGGAAACAGGACTGGTACCGTTGGAGGCGACCACGTTAGCGTCAAAATTGACTATGCGCTCCCCCGTGACGGTCGCCGACTGCGCTCCCATGCCGTGCCCCGTATGGCAGGCGGAGCAAGAGAACCCATCCTGTTGGACGTGTTCCGCGTGCCCACTGAAGCTGCTGTTGCTGAGAACCTGATTCAGGTCGTGACACTTTCCGCATAGAGCGTAGGGTCCCGCCACACTCAAATCAGGGCTGGGATAAAGATTGCTGATTAGCTGTCCAGGCGTGGGCGCTTGGCTGAACTCATAGCGTCGCTCCAAGATGTGGTAGAACTTCGACCCGTGAGGCCCGTTCGCACCAGTGCCTCCGAACTCCCGGTTATCGTCGCTGTTGTGGCAATCGCTGCAAAGAATACGCACTCCCATCGGTCGCCCTTCCGTGATTCCATCCACGTTCAGCATGTAGGCTCGCAAACTCGGCTGAGGGAACGGACTGGTGCGGTCGTGCATTGCCGGATGGCTCGAGGTGGCTGTAAGACTGAATTCCGGGACCACATTCAAGGCATCCGTCGAGGAAACAGCCCTCACCGGCAAATATCCGAATACCGCCGAGTTGGTCGTCTTCCCGGTGCTATTGCCGTGGCAACGCAAACAGCTTTCGAACTGGTTCACGGCTGGTGTCAGCACCGTCACGCCATCCAAACCGCTGACACCCGCAGCACCATTTTGTGATGCCCGAACAGATGGCGGCAGCGGAAAGCTGGCGACCTGACCGGATGCATGCGGATTGTGACAGTCGGCACAGGTTGCGTGCCGGTTCTGATTCAGCAACACGTTCTCGTTCGCGTCATGAGATCCCGAGGGAGACAAGAAAGGATGCACCGCCGTCTTAGCGAACTCGGCGAGGACGTTCGGCGCGGCTGGGGACAAGTTCGTGCCACCGTTGTGACAGGTGAAACAATCGCTTTCGTTGCTGGCACGGAGCAGTCCAGAGGCGCCAGCACCGTTATGAGGCATGTGACACGACAGGCAGGCGAACTCGGCTACAGTGTTGTATCCTCCGAGGCCACTGTTCGATTGGACCATGTTAGCCGCGTTGGCATGTATGCTGATGCTCCAGCCTGCCAGAGGGTTGGGGTGCGTGTTCACCGTACGGGGACTGCTTTCATGGCAAGCCAGACACACTGCGCCCTTCAAGTTATCTCTCACCAGAAAATTCGGGGACTGCTTATCAACGCTCTGAATGTGAGGATTGTGACAACTGCTGCACTCTACGTTTCCATTGATGAGCTTG
>Ga0137367_10003370_pt1 | contig 12899 bp, 14 predicted proteins | sample SagtaG_14_FD_104939 | JGI IMG/M metagenome (GOLD analysis project Ga0137367, IMG submission 104939) | Vadose zone soil microbial communities from Sagehorn Ranch, Mendocino, California, USA - Sage1_L_80_16 metaG | ecosystem: Environmental > Terrestrial > Soil > Vadose zone | place: USA... | reverse complement strand
TTCCCGCTGGCCGAAGCGGCTGATGCTCTGCGTTACCTGGTTGAGGGCCGCCCCTTCGGCAGGGTCGTCCTCACAATCTGACAAGCTTTGATAAGAGGAGAGAAATACATGAACAAGCTTGAAGAAAAAGTTGCAGTCATCACCGCAGCAGTTAAACAGATTGGCAAAAACGTCAATGGTGTTAAGGGTGATGTCTCAAATCTCGCAGATCTTGATCGGTCATATGCCACTGTGAAGGAGCAGAAGGGCAGTATCGAAATTTGCAGTCGCTATTGCCAAAAAAGAGTTACTAGACATAGTACTGCTATTAAGAGGAGAATCTACTCTTCCATCGTTCTTAAACAACCTGGAAAACTGGTTACGAATATCTTCTATTCCTTATAAGCATGAAACAAATGACGATTTGCATAATTTTATTATTCAACATGACATGGGAAGGAATTTTTCATTTTTAATAAAAGAACTCTATCGATACATACTAGAAGAGATGTCTGATAGAAAGTCCGATTTTACAAAAACTGATAATACTGATCATGCTTAGGTTTAGAGAGAGTTAGTAATTTCTTTGGCTAGGGCATTAAGGAGTACAAGCGATCTCTAGCCACTTAAGTGAGATAATATGATCTGAACGAATTAGATTTTTCATTTTATGAAACTCCTGATATCTTTACGCTCCAAAAATACACACAAAAATTTTAAATGTAATATCAACATCATCCTTCTATAACGGTGTATCAAAAGGCTCATAGATAAAGTGAAATTATTTATAATAATTATTACCTATCATTGGTAGCAATTTTTTAATTACACGTATGGAGGCAGATATTATTAATCCCATGTCAATTTCATTATCAAACTTACTAACAGAGGAAGAGTAAGCAACCTCAGCTCCACTGTGCAAATTTGGTGCTGCTTCCCCCACGAATAGACATATTAGAGTATTTACACAATTTAATACTAATTTATTTTTAAATTGTCAAGTAACCAATTAGTAACTATGATGAAGTTCAAGTCTCATAACCAGGTCATTTGTTTCTTAATTGAGCCTTGTTACGTTCGGAGAATAATATCCGGTTTCATGTCTGCTTGGTCCCACATAGTAGTTGGGCTCAATAATATGTTACCAAGACAAGTATCTATTATATATCCAACACGAACAAAAATGCATTATATGACTGCTATTGCAAATAAAATAAAGTTATTAAGTATAGTATCAAACAAGGGGATTTGAATCCTGCATGTAGTAGGGTTCTACTAACTTGGTATTTAGCTTTTTGTTTTATTTCTGCTTCAAGAAACAGTTACCGGGCGTCAGGATGGGAATCGTTAACAATTCGGATCCAAAACAGAGCGAATTCTCTTCTCTTTCATGTGGATTCTAATCTAAAATTTGAGACCCATTACTTCAACCATGGTGAATATGCAAGAAAATAGAAAGCTGGGTGAATTGATAGACCCATTATTTTTTCTGGCTTTATCTTCAGAATTACCCTGTTACGATTTGGTTTTCGATAGTAATATTTTCCAATTCCTAAATATCTCTTTGCAAGCTTTTTTAAATGTTCATCAGCTCCTTCACTAGTTTGCTCTACTACCTTTCCTTTTATTGATACCATATTGAATGGATTATTTTGCTCTACTACGGATAGAGCTATCCTTTTGTCTTTTGTAATGTGTCTAATCTTAGCGGATTCTTCGAATGTATTAATCAGAATTAAATCTTCAACCATTTCAGCCCAGACTGGAGTGATATGGGGTGAACCATCTTTTGATATTGTTCCTACATAGGCCAAATTCCTGAATTGAAACAGACGGAATAGCTCATCTTTACTCAACTCAGTAACTCCCGCAAACAGATCGGTTTTTGAAATGGAGTCATTATCTGTATTGGGTGGAGCAATATCTACTATTTCTACAGATGTATGCAACTTACCCTTATCGTATTTATCAGAATTTTGCATGTACATTTCACGTCATCTATCAGATATTAGCATTCTTCTATGGTTTTAGTCAAAAGTTAAAATGCCAAAATTTTGCCACAATCAAATGTATGATAAATTATAAGTTTTGAAATTTGAAGAATTCCTCTATATATAAATAATAAATCATTGTACTTACGTATAAGAACATGAGTGAATTCGTAGTTCTAAATGGTGATGAACAAGAATTATGGGAGGTAGATTACGAAAAGAAAATTGCACTAAACGTTTCAGAGCTCAATATTGTAAAAGAGAAAGTAGCGAAATATCCAGGAACCATTGAAGATTATTTGATGGAGAAGGGTTTTACAGAAGTGCATTTTCATGAAAGGGGAACACTCCCTTCGCGTGCTCATTACGGCAATGTACAAAATTGTTCATTCAGATAATAATTATAACTGCCTTTATTAACATTGTATGAAATGCATAAGAAGAACCATGTAAAAATAATTATTGTTCCTGACCATTTAGATACTTGACACATTAGTTTCTGGATTTTTTATTATAACATCATATTAAAAAGCTTGAAGTAAATAAAAAAAGTATAGTATTAGATGTCTCCGTTTAAACGGTGCGGAATTCCGGCACGGCACTACTGTGTTGTTTTCCCTTTGGCAGCGTCAAGAATTAATTTTGCGATCTCATCTGGGTGTGATACATAAGATGCATGACTAGCATTAATTGAGATTGTAGTAGCATTCATTTGTTTTGCAAACTTCTGTTGAGCTTCTGGGGGAATCATAAGGTCACTTGAAGAAATCTGATACCATGTTGGTAATTGTTTCCAAGCCGGGGGACCAGATTTTTCAGCAAAAGTTGATGCATTAAAAGGCTTCTGCGCTACAGCCATAATGTAAGCTTCAGTAGGATCGACATCTTGTGCAAACCGATCATGGAACATTGTTGGATTTATGTAGGCAAGTCCTGAGCTATCCAAAATCAAAAAACCTTCTGGAAAGTCTTTGGGAGTAACAAAACTTGACAGTGACTGACCCTCATCAGGAGCAAATGCAGCAATGTAAACAAGTCCTGTGACATTTGGATTATTATAACCGGCGTTCGTGATTACTTCCCCTAATACTTAATCCTACTCATACATATACAAATTCTTTCATTCATTATCAAGTTGGCGAGTTACCTTCAGGTAACAATGTTACTGGATTGTAACTTCCTGAGTTATATATTTGCAGTATAAACCTGTAGTATGGAAACTACATTAAAGAAAAATGCTGCGCCATTAGCTGTACTAAGTACAGGTATAGGTATATTGCTTATTGCAAGTGTTGCTTCACTTACACATCTTGATTTGGCTAACGCTCAGCAGAATAAGACATTAATCCAGAACAACTCGATTGCTCAGGGTTACATTGCCCCGTCGCTGACCGTGGAACAGGCCCGTGCGATTGTCGCGCCGCTCTATGAGGCGCTCAATGAGCCGACCAATAAGGATGTCCCGGCCTTGCTGGCGAAAGCAGCGAACCCTGACTACCGATCTTGTTCGACCAACTCGGATTGTCTGTCACGTGATCAATTGGCCGGGGTATTCACAGGCTTGGGGAAGATAGTCCCGGACCTGCACTGGACCATCATGGATATCTGGACGTCGGGCAATCGAATCGTGGTCCGGGGTGAGGCAACTGGCACCCCGACGGGCGAACTGTTCGGCGTTAAGCCCACCGGGAAGAGCTTCAAGACGATCTCGATAGACATGTTTACCGTCAGGGACGGCAAGCTAGCGACGGCCTATCACGTGGAGAATTGGATGGACGCCACGGAGCAGATCAAGTAGAGAGGAAATGCCTTTTCCCGAGCTAAGCAACATTACTATTAGTAATTCTTATGCTTGTATGGTAAAAGTGTGGCCAAGCTGGACGAGATAACCTCTATGTCCCCTAATAATATCTTAAATTACAAGATAAACACCATGGACAACTTTACTGAAATTTTCGCAAAACCATTCAACATTACAATACCAGAAAATACTAATCAAGGAGAGCAGGTTGTTGGAACATGGCCTTCCGGAGCGCACGGCTGGTTCACCTTTCTTAAACCGTTACCACCTGGAGACCATAAGGTCTCTTACAGCCTGTCTGTTCAGGGCTTGCTGCTGATAATGTTGCATCAGAAAATACATATACATTCCACGTAAAATAATAATGCAAATACTAGGCTGTATAATCAAAGTCAATCATAGTTATAATTAAATTAAGGATTGGCTCTGAACAATTTAGTTCTGATTTGTTTTTTTTTATGTCAGTCCGTCGGGATACGACTGAATACTCAATCGGAAGAGTAAATGGAATTTCTGGTACTTGAGACAAATTTATACCTCTAGAATGAGATATATAGACTAAATTAGACAAACAAAAGTCCTGAAGCAACAGAAAGGCCTTTTTTAAAGGACATCAAAAAAATGGGGGGGATAAAAAAATAAATTATTTTACATTCTTATTATGAGTCACAGAATGATAACGCTAGTCTAAACTCGTCTGGACTCGTGAAAATTCCACGCTGCTCATAGCCTACTATTTTATCTCTACATGCAGAATATTGTTTCATCACGCCTTCTGTGAATGACAGTCCTGCATACATCATCAATATAATTGCCATAGTTATTGCTGCTGATATTAGCAATATGGATGAGGTCTTTGATTCACCATGTTTTGATTTTGTAGTTTCTTTTGTTTTTAAGAGCAGAGTATCTAGTATGACACTCAATTCAAAATCTCCTTTTTAATGATTTTTGGATTCATAAGATGTACACAGTAAATCGACCACTTTAAGCCTAGTAAAGCTCCCTTGTTACTCGTATCAAGCCTTTGGTATTTATAATGCTAGAATTTTATTTCTAATTTTTTACAAATATGAAATGGTACATGAGGAGTGGGATTTGAACCGTCCATGTACTAGGATAATGGTTGGATACGAAGGTAGTCCGATTTGTTTTCCTTCTTGCTGCACATCATTATAGAGCAAACGTGAAAAATAACGATTTGATCAAATAGTTCAAATTTACCTTGACGGAAGAATCCCTCCGTGATGCCTAAAAAACTACTTGATCGTATGACGCTATTATTAATTTGACAAAACCTGTTTCAACATTTGAGAAGCTTGTTCAATGGCTCCCCGTGGTGCGGGATCATTTGTAATTGCATTCAACATTACAAAGTCGTGAATAGTACCGTGATATCGAACGGCGGTCACTCGGACGCCCGCCTCTAAAAGTTTCAGCGCATACGCTTCTCCTTCGTCACAGAGTACATCATTCTCACCATTAATGATTAGTGCTGGCGGTAATCCACTCAGTTGCTCTTTTGATGCCTGGAGTGGAGAAACCGTTGGTTCCTTTCGATTTGTTTCTTTTGAAGTATAGTTATTCCAGAACCATTTCATGCCCTCGCGGGTAAGCCAGTACCCTTGTTCATATTTCTCGTAAGATGGTGTATCAAAGTTCGCGTCAGTAACTGGGTAAAAGAGTACTTGAAATCTGATCGAGGGCCCTCCACGCTCTTTGGCTAACAAGGTGAGAGCAGTAGTTAGATTACCTCCTACACTATCGCCAACCACGGCTAAGCGGGAAGAGTCTACATTTATTGACTGGCCGTTTCGAGCAACCCAATTTGCTGTAGCATAAGCCTGTTCTAGGGCAGTTGGATATTTACCCTCTGGTGACAGAGTATAGTTAACAAACACGACAACTACATTTGCTTTAATGGCTATCTCCCTTACCAATCTCTCGTGAGTATCAAACCCACCAAGGACCCATCCACCTCCATGGGTGAAAATTACAACTGGTAAAGGTTCAATGCTACTATTTGGGGGGCGAACTATCCTGATAGATACATCTTTCGAATTAGACCCTGATATGGTACGATTCTCTACATCCGCCGGAAGTTTTTGGACCGGAGTACTAGCCTGAAGCCCGGATAAAACACCACGAGCCTTGTCTGGCGACAAACTATAAATCGGTGGACCTCCTTGCTGCTGCAAATTATTCAAAAGGGTTCGAGCATTCTGTTCAAGTTCGCTATATGACATCCTACTCATAAATATAGTATATTGTTTTTCTGGTTATTACAAGTTTCTATTAGTTGATATTAATTCTGTTTTGCCTTGATCATTGTTTTATATGACTAGGCCACTAGCAAGCAAACAGCTCTGATGACTAATTATACCTATGAGTAACGTCTTTTCGTGAAGCAAATGAATGCTACCACTGTAGCGACCAACGCTAGTCATGCTATAATGAATCTAGTTCTGGTGCTAAAACTTAAACTTAATAAGAAACAATTGCAGCATCCAAATAATGGTTGATATTGGAATAGTCGAAATTATTGGCTTGGGAGCCCCACTGGGAATAATTGATACAATGTTTATAGTTCTGTACTTTTCGAGGAAGCAAGCACAGGGTTTCAATTTGGATATCGAAACAAAAGTTCTCAATGACTTGGATGAAAAGGTTCGCAAGATGGCAGAAATCATAGTTGAAAAACCATCGTTGCAAAAAGTCATATATAAACTTGAAAAGCCATCAGAAGAGTTAGCATTTGCGACTTATATCTTGTTTATTTCTTCTCATGCTTATGCGATGCGTCAAAGAAATGTGCTCAAGGATAATGAATGGACAGGATGGTTACAATGGATGAGAAATTGCTTTAAGTATGGAACTATAGATGAACATTGGAAACAAATACAGTCAGAGAATTGGTTTGATCCTTCCTTCCAGGTATTTGTCAATAAGGAATTAATTCCTGGGACTCATAAAAATAATGGAAGTTAGGTTTCTAAATCGAGTTTTGCTCCAATTATTTCTGTATTTATGAAGTTCTGAAAATCAGGACTAAACCATTTGTCTGGTCCCATTTGTATCTATATAAGTAAAAGGAATTCGGCTTATTCCCGGCACATTTCTCAAATACTGATTGTGACCTCCATCGGCACAAGTTACTAGTAGGGCCTACTTATAGTTGTAGAAGAATGGAATAACCTGAAAGAGTGGGTGATGCAGTTTTGAATCTTAATTATGCGCTTTACCGTTTGACAGAAATACCGTTGATTCGTGCGTTACTCCAATTAATTAATTAGTATCATCTTCATACCTTTATAGCCATTCTAGTTTCGAAGAACCACGTGGAACGAGTACCGTTCGAAATGAGCCGGGTGTGCGAGACATTACGACTTGTTCGGCAATCCCTTGATACAGACCTAAGGGTGTCTCAGCTGTAAATAGGTCTGGGGGAACATACGTGTGTTCATGCGACGAACCTGCGGTTGCAGCACAAATTTTTTGTCGAAATATGTTTCAGAAACTGTTTCCAATGGAAGTAATTCCATTATACCGGCATTGGCGAATAGAATATCAATCTGACCTTTTTGTTCTTTGACTGTATCATATAACCGATCAAGATCTGCAAGATTTGATACGTCACTTTGAACAGCCATAACATTGTTACCAATCAATTCTACTGCTTTGTCAAGTGCTCTCTGACGGCGCCCCGTAATGAAAACATATGCACTCTCGGTGACAAAAAGTTGTGCCGTCGCTAGACCTATACCACTGTTTCCACCAGTTATAACAGCAATTTTTCCTTCAAGCCTTCCCATAATGATATAGCGTAGTTTAGAATTAATAAATGCAGTAGTAATGACTTGCCAAGAACGAACTGATTAAGTAGCGAATGTCCACACCTTCCACTAAACATTGTGGATAAGTTGGTCATATTGATAAGAAAATCATTGATGAATAAATTACCATCTGGAGAAAATTGCAATTCTTAGGTGGAGTCATATCTGCTTGGCCCCATATATCAGGCGGGTTAAACGATATGTTATCAATATGTGGAATTTGGAATTATTATAATTCCAAGTGGATCAAAAAAATTCTTTTTATGAATCCTATCATAAATAAAGTAGAGTTATTAAATTTAGTATCAATCCAAGGGGATTTGAACCTTGCATATAAAGGGGTTCAAGTAACTTGTATTTAGTTTTTTACTACAATTATAGATTTTGTGAAATCATGTTTGTCTGATTCTATGGGTCAAAAAATAAAGGCAAAATGCTTGTTAAGATTGGACATGACTAGCTTTCGCATGTTACCATATTACAGGAAGACTGTGTGAAAATTCTCGTTAAGAGAATCGAGTAGCTTCATATCCTTCTCTTCAAGCTGGAAGTCAAATACCTGACTATTCTCTTTGATTCTGTTTTCATGTGTGGATTTCGGAATTACAACAACGTTATGCTGTAAGCTCCACCGGATTAAAATTTGAGCAGAAGTTTTACTATATTTCCGTTCTAAGCCTCTTAGGACCGGATGATTAAGCTTATTACCTCTAGTTAATGGACTATAAGCTTCGAGCTGAATACTGTTGTCACTGCAGAATTGTAACAGCTCCTCTTGAAATAGGAATGGATGAAATTCAACTTGGTTGACTGCAGGTGCAACATCAAAATTTTGCAGTATCTCCTGGACTTGGAAAATGTCGTAATTACTTACCCCAATAGCCCTGACTTTACCAGCTCTCAATAGTTGAATCATAGCCTTCCAGGTGTCTTTGCCCATTCCTTCGACGGGCCAGTGGATCAAGTAGAGATCAATATAGGACAGTCCTAAGCGTCGTAAACTTCTTTCGCATGCCCTAAGGGTAGAGTCATATCCTTGATCACTATTCCACACCTTCGTGGTAACGAAGACCTCTTCCCTTGGTATCCCGCTCTCTAGAACTGCCTTACCGACATCCCTTTCATTCCCGTATAGCCAAGCTGTATCGATATGTCTATAGCCAACCTTCAATGCATATCTAACTGCCTGTAAAGTCGTTTCTCCAATTCGTGTCTGATATACCCCTAGGCTTAGACGGGGGATCTCTACTCCATTATTCAATGTCGCATGGGGATTGTAAGGTCAGTTGCACAAAGAAAGACGTTAATAGAAACTCACTTAATTCTATCGGTTGGCCCGCCGTATTATTGATAGGCTAATCGCATCCATCATTCATCCAGGTTTCTTGCATCCGAGCTCCCATGGCTACAGATTAGGTCAAACGGAAAGGTTTGGGTGTAGAACAATCAAATTCTCCAATAAGGAACCTAGAGATGATATCTTACTCTTCGAGTTGTACTCGGTCTCCGCGATGAATTGTTCCACCCCGATGTACTGATGCGTAGACTCCGGCGTACACTTGGTTGTATTTTGCAACCGTGCGTAAGACACCTAAATCTTGGGGAAGATCCCCTGCGGTAGAGTCGTCATCACACACCTAGTGCAAGGTCCGGAGATCCTTAGCAAAATCTCTTCGCCGATCATTAACTTCTTGCCAACCCATAAATTCTCAATAAAATCCTTCTCTCCAGAAGTTGACTCTACCTTTATGTTTGGTCTAAACCGTCGGATCTCAAAACGCCCTTCGGGATAGAGTTCTCGCAGACGATTGATTGTAGAAGTCGTCAGGATATGTATTACAGCAATGTCGAAGAAAGTTTGTGGAGGCATCGCTTCATCGGTGACCTTTTCTCTTTGTGCTAAGCCCTCTATATCCGGCCAGTACTCCTCGTAGCTTGGCTTATCCAAACTAGCCTTCATGAGACTAACCTCTCGACCAAGAACCTTTGACAAAGTATCATCAATATCAGCCTGATCGGAGAAGATTTGGGTACCATCTGGCAATGTGATACGAATGGGCGGAATGTTCTCCACGTCTTTTAATGGATCTATAAAGGTAGCGTGAAAGTCGAAGAGAGTTCCCCATTTCCTTGGGTTCTTGGTACTAGCTACCTTGCCTGTTTCTTGGTCGATCAGAGCGTACGTACGATCTCCTAAGAGACCACGTTCTGTCACATATGAAGAATTGAGCTCCTCCCCCATCATTGACTTCAGTGGATATCGCCATATGGAAACTACCTTTCCTGAAGCGGTCTGAGCTTTATTCACAACAGGTCGTCCTCTATGAACATTTGGAGTGCGATTTCTTATTTATAGGTTAGGTCGAAAATGAGGGTTTTGAAAAATTATTAAATCCTGGATATGTTTACTAATTATGGTATCAATATTATTCCGGTTCGGTGGGATTCGGACCTTGAATGTATAGGGGTTCCACTGATTTGGTATTTAACTCTCTCTATTGAGCAGTTTTAACTATTGACTAATCTAATCTATGAATATTGTTTACAATAGCAGCACACTACACATCATTGTGAGTTAGAGTGTAGCTCCTGTTTGTTGCAATAAATTTAACTGATCTACGACGTCCCTATGTTCGACAATTATACCATTCTCTATTCTATAGAAGTCAGCAGATCTGATGTTTACTGGTTTGCGTGTAGGTTTACTGGTTTGCGTGTAGGTTTACTGGTTTGCGTGTAGGTGGCATCCCTTGAAACTCTCCTTGGTGGGTGCCGAATCCGTAAGGAATATAACTACAAGATTATCTTCTGCGACTATAGTTCTAAGTTTGCATGCCAATCAGGAAACGCTTTAAAGAATGCGCTTAAGAATTCTTTGAATTCTCTACTTCCCTTTCCTGCAACAGGATTCAGATAGTTTTCGGTCGCTGACAAATTATGTTTATTGAAAATTTCTTCTACAAATGATTCAATTAGAGTTTTTTTATCTTCTTTACCAAATCCAATCCATTTAGACCAGGCATGATTAGATCGCAAATAACTAGAATATATTCTTCTTTATTATTTGTAAAATGCTTTAGAGCCTCTAAAGAATCATTAAAAGTGAAAACCGAAATTCCATCAATCCCACGTAAAGCGTCTGCAAATAGCATGCTAATGTCTGACTCATCATCTACTATTCCTACCATCCCTTCATTAGGAGATCTTTGCATATATTCTATCTCGTGACACGAACACTTCAAGCCTAGTATGAACTATTTAATAGAAATACGAATGATTTGATATTTTTAATGTTATGATTTTTGATATTACCTGCTGGATAACAAGGATTATTCCGCCGATTATTGTAGTTATTTTTCTCGGTCACATTACAAACATACTTCACTATCAAATTCGTTCCATTCTCCACAGTTTTTACAATGTGAATTGCTTTTGTTTTGTATTCGGAGTAAATACAGTCTTGCTTATCCACCTCCTACCGCACCTGCAGCCAGTAACTTCGGACCATGACCAAAAAGTACAACTACAACATCAATAGGTAGCTGTATAGCTTTAGTAGAGTATAACTTTACTAAAGCAATATGCTGGTTGAGAAGAAATAGTAATTATATCTTTACAACCACACATATTTTTTGTTCCTTCCTTTTGGATTGATGTAAAATAGACTTGTATTTCAGAGATGTAACCGAGGTAAGGCAAGTTCTTATACTAAGTGGCATATATGTGGTTGCTCTTTTAACACGATCATACATGCCGGTGGGATTCTCTACGCTTGCTCTTCCAGTCCCACCGGTTGACTAAATTATTTTATATTATGTTGTGGTAGTTAAAGTACGCAATACTCTGCCGGTGGGATCATTCATCATTATTGGCTTATCATCTGGTCTCATCAGTTTTATCGATTCATTTTTTCTGATCGATTGGCAAGTGATGAAGTGTACTCGAAGACTTGAATTAAGAGAATAACGATATTTGATGAAACAGTTTAGAATTCTAACAGAAAATAACCGCATCGATTCACAAATTCTTATAACATTCTACGCAAGCCATTATATAGTATGTAGTACAGGAAAATTATAACGTCTAAACACAGCAACTGGTGGGGAATTGGTTGTTCTTGTTCATTCAATCAAATTAACTCCTCCCATCAGTTGTTAATTAATAACTTCCTTATAGATTTGGTTACTATAAAAATATTTGTATTCTTAGGACGTTACTGTAACAATATTCGTATCCTTGGGAGGTAACATTAAGAAAATCTTAATTTATTCGTTGAGATATAGTAATAGTATTACTCTTCATATTTTACGGATCCGATCTTCCGAATATGAGGTTAATTGAGGTCTAAAAGGTTATACTATTAATTAAATTGTGTTGAGTTTAAATCATTTTATAATTTGTTGGAGATAACATGGTAACGCAACCATTCATTAGGGCTGGTGGGTTATTGGTTGTTTGTGTCTTGTTCATTTCCACCAGTTCTTTTGATTGATTAAGTCTGAATGGTTATAATATAAAGTAATATTAAAATAATTTACCACACTCCATGCAATGCTTGGCTTCTTTTGGATTTTCTTTTTTACAATCTGAACATATCTTATTATCCTTATTCAAGTCCCTAATCACTGCATCATATGTGGCTTTACATGAGAGTGTAACGAACATTAAGAAGAAAGGATTAACCATTGTTTCAATTTTTGTTTCTCCAGTTGATTCGTCCATAATTTCATTAATTACAACAAAATTTGGATTGTCTTTATAGTCAAGATAATAATCCTTGGGTAATTTCTGATAAATCTCAGTGAATTTGTCTAGTATTTTCTCTTTTAAAAAGGGCCCTTCCGGAAAAGTTTCATTAAACCATCTCGAGATTTCTTTATATCTATCTAATTCCATATTTCTATATCTCTGAAGAAATCTGTGGTTAATTACAGTTTTTGATTGATGCAATTTTTTTTACCCGCTAATATGACTCGAGTTTTAGGGTTGATGTATTGGTCTAGTCGAAGAACCCATTTAATTTGACCTAACAGAAAACATGCTAGACGCAATAAGGTTAAGTTTGAAATGTTATAGCATTACTTGATATTTGATTTTATGCCGTACTGGTCTTAGAATCCTTTTATATTTAGCATGCTCAAAATAGATCCTGAAAGAGATAATCCTATTCTTTGTAATAATGAGCGTATCGCTTGCTATCCTCGGGGCTGTAACGATAACTCCATTGAATCTAGCACAAGAGACTTTTGCAATTAAAAAAAATTGCTCAGGTAATAATGACTGCTGGTGTTATGA
>Ga0137367_10003366_pt1 | contig 12906 bp, 8 predicted proteins | sample SagtaG_14_FD_104939 | JGI IMG/M metagenome (GOLD analysis project Ga0137367, IMG submission 104939) | Vadose zone soil microbial communities from Sagehorn Ranch, Mendocino, California, USA - Sage1_L_80_16 metaG | ecosystem: Environmental > Terrestrial > Soil > Vadose zone | place: USA... | reverse complement strand
CGTTGTGCGTTGCTGCGGCAGGCGCTTGAACAAATGACCAAACTGTCAATCCCGCCCGATGTCCAATGGGAACTGCTAGTGGTCGATAACAACAGTACGGATGCAACCCCGGATGTGGCGAACTCTTTCGAGAGTCGCCTGCCTATACGTCGCATATTTGAACCAAAGGCGGGTAAGTCATACGCTTTGAATCGCGCCATTAGCGAAGCCAGCGGAGATTACATTTTGTGGACCGACGATGACGCACTGGTGGACAAGCTTTGGCTGTCGGCATACTACACGGCCTTCAAGCGCTGGCCCGACGCGGCGATCTTTGGAGGTCCGGTGGAACCAGCCTTCGATGGCGTGCCACCTCCCTGGCTGCTTCAGGCCCTGTCCAAGGTCACGCATGCTTACGCTGGTCTAGATCTTGGCATCGAGCCTTTTTCGCTAACCCAAGACGCAGCGCTTTTCGGTGTGAACATGGCGGTACGTAAGGCAGAGCAAGAGCGCCATCTTTATGATACAAAGCTCGGTCCAAGGCCGAACAGTTCTCTGCGTGGGGAAGACATAGCGCTGGTTCGGGCCTTGTTAGAGGACGGCGTCGAAGGTCGCTGGGTGCCGGCGGCACGTGTCCGGCACGTCATATCTAAGGAGCGGCAGACTGTGCGCTACCTGCGGGCCTTCTATTATGGGGTGGGCCAGAGCTATGCAATGCAAACAGATGATGATCAAAGCTGGGTTAAGCTCTTTGGCAAGCCCCGTTGGTTGTGGCGACGGGCTTTGGAAGCTGAACTGGGATACTGGTTCCATCGTCTCCTCAATAGGCCTGAAGCATGGGCTGATGACCTGAGAAAAGCGAGCGAGGCCTGGGGACAGATGAGCTGTTATGACCTACGGCGCCAACGAAGTAGCGAACCATTATAGTGGGAGAACCTGCAAGCATGGCGCGCCGCGGTTATCCACGGATCGCGCCTATTACTCAGCGCGGCTCCGGCCGCAACCAAACCTCAAAAACATGAACCACGCGCATCACACGAAGTGAAATCACACGAAGTAACACTAACAACATTTCGTGTCAGTTCGTGTTCTGGTTCGTGTAGTTTCGTGGATCGATTGTTTACTCAAAAAAAACTGCTCAAGAAAACAAGAAGTTGACCGTTTGTTTCACAGATTAGAAAGAAAGAATAACAAGCGGAGGCCTCTGAACTTTTTTTGGATGTAGTAGTTTTTGAATCTGCGAAATCTGTGGATCAAAGCTACTTCACAGGATTCTCACATTCGCAATTCGAAATCCGCAATCCGAAATTCACTACATCAGTACCCGAAATTCAGTTAGGGGCGTCCCTTGCCTTTGCCTCCCTGGCCTTTTGACTTCTCATTTGCAGCGCCGGGCTTCGGAGCCGGTTCTTGCTTGCGTTCTGCCTTCGGCTGCTGCGGCTGCGGTTGACGCGCGGCAGGCTGTGCTACGCGTTCAGCCCGCGGTTGCTGCTCAGCCTTGCGTTCCGCCTTCTGTTGTCGCGGATGTGGTTGCTGGGCAGCAGGCTGCGCTACGCGTTCTGCTCGCGGTTGCTGCTGAGCCTTGCGTTCTGCCTTCTGCTGCTGCGGATGAGGTTGCTTCGCGGCTGGCTGTGCTACGCGCTCTGCCTGTGGTTGCTGCTTGGAGTTGTTGGCCTTGCGCTCGGCCCTCTCCTGCATTCTCTGCTGGTTAGCTTGGTCTTGTCTTTGTTGCTGTTCAGACTGGCGCATTTGCGTTCGAGCAGCGTTGCCTCGAGCTGCTGCGGAAGCAAACGGGGCCTCTTGCTTTTTGCCTCCCTGGTCTATCTTAGGTACGGTGGTTTCGCCGGCAGCTTGATCTGACCCCCGGGCCTCATTGCCATGACGCTCATCTCTAAACGTGAGCTTTTGATTTTTCGCCTTTTCAGGAACAGATTCCACCCGCAGTGCTTTCGCCAAATCTCTTCTAAAGGGCGGCGCAAATGGCGCGGCGCTGGTTACTACCGACGTGTCGTGAAGTTTCTTCGCGATTCCCGGCGGCAAATCAATTTTGCCGCGGCCCCAGGCGGAATGCACCACTGCGTTTCGCAACGGAGTCAACGTAAGTGGGTCCAACACCGGCCGCACCTGTACGAGCATTTGCGGATTGGCTTTCTTAAAGCTTTTAGAATCGATTATGCGGTTGAAATCCTGCACAGGCACAACCGTTACCGCGCCGGGCACATTAAGGTTAACAACCTGCTGCTGTATCACCTCTGTTCGACTCAGATAATGCGGTTGCCAGTTTGCGTCGTAGTAGCGCGGAGCATATGGATCGCCAGGGCCAAGTGGCACCCAGCCAATCTCGTTCGCCTGCGTTAGCGGAACAAAAGCTACCAGCGCGGGTGAATATAGCGGGGTCGTGTTGACTGCGTCAGGAATCCAGTACCACTGGTTTTCAACATTGGCCCAACGACCGTAGTGATACGGAGCGTAGCCCCACGGCTCCGATGAAACCCACGTTGGTCCATATCCAGAATCAGTGATCCAATAGCCTTGCTGGTAGGGCGCCCAATTGCTATCTACGCGCGGCCGCCAACCGTATCCGTAGCTGCTAACGTTCTGCCAGTCGCCGTAATAATCAAGATCGTAGACTCCGGGTATCGTGTCAGTCACATATCGATAACTGACGTAGCGCCGGTAAGGATCGTAATAGTAGGGGTCACTAGAATAAGCATTATAGTCGCGGTAACGACCATCATAGTCTCGGGGATATTGATAGCGGTAGTAATCGTCCACCAGGTAACCGGCGTTGCGCCCGTCGAGTCGTGACAAAACCAGATTCGCCGCAGTCTGGCCCACAAGCGTCAGCATTTCACCTTTGCCAATCTGTCCCCTGCCTCCCAGACCAACCACCTGCGCCAGGCCGCTAAGCACAGAGACGATAGCGCCGTTGTTGCCGTCCAGGCCGATGTTATAGAGCCCAGGCTGATCAAAATCGACCGCACCATAGGGCGTTGCTACTTCAAACAGTTCACCGGGAGCTAGATGACCTATATCAAAGATTGCCGAGCCATCGCGGAGTGCAAGTTGGGTTCGACGGTCATCAAGCGATAACACATCAAGCGATGTGTTTGGATTAAGCCGGACAAAATTTCGTCCGCTAAACGCCAAACCTGCGCGCGAGTTATCTCTTGTGTAAATGCGGTCTCCAACCGAGAACGGATCATTGGGTGAAGCAGGAACCCACTGCAAGCCGCTTCCATCATTGGCTTCGTTACCATCGGGACCATTACTGAGCGCGACCTCTCCGTCCACTCGTTGAATGCGAGCAGCATTCGGTAGGGCCTCGGCCGAAACAGTTTGTTCATGCTTGAACCAAAACGCGACCGCTAAGCCAGCCGCCAACGCGCACACAATGGCCACTACCGTTAAATGTGGCCAGACCTTCAATGTTTTCATAAAGCCCCCTCAAATCTTCTGGTGTTCAACTACAGGTTCAACGCTGATTTCAAAAATTAATAGGCCGCAACAACCATGCCCAGTTTTGTAGGGAAGACGCTTTGGTTCGGGCCTCGTTGGGGAGCCGAGTGTTTGCTTGCAGATATTTACAAGTATCAGAATCAGCACTCGCAACTGTATTAGAGGATTAATGCAAGAGAAAAGCGTACCCAATAACTTCAAATATTTATTAGTCAATGCTCCTTTTCGTACGCTTCTTAAGCCATCTGGTGCGATAGAACTCGAAGCTAACTCCGCGGTCGCAACGAAATCAAAATCATAAATCAACCGACTTCCAACACTACAAACCTCCGACACGTAACGGCTATGCTTCACCTCAAGCTTTTCTCAAGAATTTCTCAAGGGCGATAAACAAAATAATAGGCGTAGTTTTAGGCAGCCATTTCCTGCTTTGTTTGTTTGGCAGGGGCCGTTCGGCGCGGTCCTGCCTTCACTCCGGTCGCCGCTGTTTGGGAGTCAAATCATGAAACTCAATGCTCGAAGGTCATTTGAAACGGGATAACGACGGCGACCTTTGGAATCCATTAAGTCTTTCCGGGCCCAATGCGAGTAGCGATCACGAGACGATCGGCTCTGGGCCATATCCCGCTTCGTTAAGCGCATTGTCTACGCCATTGAACCAGGGCCAGGCTGTTTACTACTGCGCCCAAACGTGGCCCGTTGGGGCCGCTGCCTGCCAGCGCAGCGATACCCTGGGCATGAGTTATGGACCAAGCACTTTGCCCTACGACGGCCAAACCACTCAGTGCCGCGGGATACACGGCCATGTCCGCGTTGGCCCGGATGGCACGGTGTATCTGCCCTGTGCGGGACTGTAACGGCAACGCAGGTATGGCGGTGAGCACTGATGCAGGTATTACCTGGACAGAGCACATAGTTCCGAACAGCAAGACGCAGACGCATGGCAGCGATCCTTCAATTGCAATAAGCGCGAACAATACGGTCTATTTCTTCTACGTCGCGGATCAAACCTCGAGCCCCCAGGATCCCACCGAAGGCCACATTCGCGTGCAGGTGAGCACCAACCACGGCGCGACGTGGGCCAAAGATACCGATCTCGGCATGACCCACGGAATCAAGAATGCCGTCTTTCCCAAGGCTATGTAAACATTTCGTCTTTTCTATTCCCTTTTTCAATAAACCGGAATTGAGGATGAAACCCTATCTAAATGGGTGGTGTGCCAATCCGATAAGATAGGTTCGATGTCCCTGTAATGAACCGTCCTCCTTTATCAGCAGTCTCGTTTTCGAGATAGCTTCTGCGCCAAAAAGCATTTCATCAAATTATGATGAAGAATAGCTTCTGGCACACGGATAGCTTAAGTACTGTGGCTCATGTACAGGCTGATCCTGGGAAACAAAGATGGTGTGCACAATCTTTCAAATGCCCAGACGTTCGCAGTCCTTAGCATTGACAAGAAAGATGTGAGGGAGGAATCATGGCGGAAACCTGGTATCGCGGCCAATCGACTACTGTAGAACCTTCATCGCCTGGAGGGTCGATTCATGACTTCGGAGACGGGGTTTATCTGACCAACTCGAAAGCGGTAGCAGAACTCTACGCGCAAACCCGGGTGGCGCATGGTGGTGGCCAACCCGAAGTGCTCACGATCACTCTTGGGCGAAACGAACTTGGCCGCGTGTTGGACCTTAACGTTGATCCACGGTGGCAGCAGTTTCTTCGCACACCTCAGATCCCGAACAGGCCAGATACAGCGCCCGAGAATCTAATCCGGATGGCGAATGAAAACTACGGGCGGTTCTTCGAGCAGTTCACCAGGCAAAACAACATTCGCCTGCAGAACTACGAGGCCGTTATTGGGCCCGAATTCGTGCGCGGCGGCACTCAACTTTGCATCCTTAATCGAAATGGTCAGGTCTCGCCGCTGGGATTGCAGATCAGGGCGCGGCTGCAGCCGGTTCAGTTCTCACCTGGTCCACAAGACCAATCAATACCTATCGTTCCAGTACGCAATCTCGTCCAGCAGAGTCGCGTGCAAGGAATTGTCGGCAACCAGGCAGCAATGGCCTTGCTGGGCCAATTGCTTGGAACTGCGATCCAGTCGATCGGCGACTTTGGTATCCAGTGGCGCGTGCAGAGAGAGGTGGAGACAACCTACGCTCAGACGATCCAGCACATGCTCGCACGCGGCGACGGCGTGCTCGTGATCATCGCGCTTCAGGAATGGATTCAGCCCGATTTCAACGGGATGCGGGGCCGCGGATTGCTCAGCGTGTACGTGCAAGGTGGCCCAACGCAGGCAGCCGCCCTGGAAAACTGGCGTGGCGTTCCCAGACTTCTGCAAGGACCAGCCAAGGGATGGCGAGTTTTCGAGCGGTACGCTTGGATCGATCCAAGTCGTTAAACGGCGTGTGAGCATCGCTATCGTATACGGACGATGAAGCCGGCGTCGCCGGTATTGTTCGGCATCGTCTGACTGAGATTGCCCGTGAACGACCAGCGGATGTGCGTCACGGTGCGGTCGTAGCCCGCTGGCGCGCCGCCGGCGCCGCTCGCAGGCGTGTAGGTCCAAGTCGTACCGCCATCATTTGAATAAGCAATAGCCACAGTCAATCCTGTTGTGCCGAGGTTGGTAATCACCGAACCAAGTTTGAAGTCGGTGTTAGCCGACACAGGATCGGTTAGGACGAAATTCTGTGCTGCCGAGCCCCCGGCATTGGTGTAAGTGATCAGATAGGTGAGATCCGTGTTTGGCAATTGCGGCTGCGTCGTACAGTTGGGTGGGCTGCTGCACGCCTTAAGAAGCGAGACATCAGGCTGCGCCCCTGCTACCGTCACGTTGCCGCTGAACTCTGAAGTGTTGCCGCCGACGGTCGCCGTTGCAGTCAGAATGGTATTGAAGCCGACACCCGCGGGCAAGGGGATGCTAAACCTGAATTTATTCGTGGTGTCAGTACCAACGTTTAGTCCGTTGACGGGGCTGGTGTAAGTCCCGGTCGTCGTATCCGTGTCGCCAGCGGCGCCTTCGGTAAGCGTGAGCAAGTAAGTCTTTCCTTCGCCGAAGCCGCTGACGTCTACTGGCGATTCGGCGATGAACAACTCGAGGTTCGCACCGGGAATGGCGTAGCCCGTCAGCACTAGATTGCCGCCCAGGACTTGCGCGCTGACGAGCACCGGGAAATTCAACAGGCCGTTACCACCCGCATCGGCGTCTCCGGCGTCGTTGATCGTAACGAACGGATTGGTGCCTTTATTCTGATTATCGCCTGCGCCGAGCAGATCTATGCCGATTTGGTTGCTGCCTGCCGCCCCGGCTTTGTTAAGGATCGTGCCGTTGCCGAAGATTGAGTTCTGCGTGATCCTGTTATTGCTCGAGTTAGCTGTGACCATCACTCCCGCGCCGTAATTCGCGGTGATGATATTGAGATCTACCGTGTTGCCCGCGCCGTCGAGGCGAATGCCAGGCGTCTTAACGCCGGCGCCCGCGCCGATGCCATTGCCATTGATCGTGTTGTTCTGGATCAAATTCCCGCCGCTGCTCTGGTAACAGTCCACGCCGGCAGCTTCGTTGCCGGCAAAGAGGTTGCCGCGAATCGTGTTCGTGCCGCTCGTGTTCCCGCTATCGAGTCCGCCGAGGTCCGAGTTGTTAATGCCGTTGCCGCGCACCTCATTATTCTCGACTAACCATCCGCTCGAGCCTGAACCCAATTCAACGCCATTGCCGGCGCTAAAGCCGATCAGGTTGTTGCGCACCGTGCCGCTATCCGCACCAGTCGAGCGAATGTTATCCCCACCGGAGCGCGAGGCGCCGGGATCGGCGAAAGTCGCGGCGCTTGCGCCCAGAACGTTTTGTTCGAGCAGTGTGTTCAAGAAATTGTTGCCCACTCGGATATTCGCGTGCGCGTCATTATTGGCGCCGTTGCCGAAGCCGTAAAGTGCCAGTCGCCGGATCGTCGTGTTGCTCGCCTGCACGTCGAGGCCGATGGCGATAGTGCTGCCGTCCACGATCTCGAGTTCGGGCCGTGCCACCTGAGAGAGAGGCAGCGCGCTGACGCCGACCGTGCCGCCCGCTCCCAACTGCCCAACGTTTGTGTCGCGCACGGTTGTGCCGTTGGTGCTGTCGTAGGCGGTGCCGTCAACGGTGGTGTTGTCGTCAATGATCGCCGCGAGCGTGTTCGTAATAGAGAGTTGCCAGTAGGCTCCAGCATTGAGAGCAACAGCCGGCACAAAGCGCATCGTGTTTGGGCCCGTGACGGCGTTGGCGTTCTGAATGAACTGGCGCAGACTTCCCTGTACAGTGCGACTTGTATTAGCAGCGTCGTCGTCAGCCGAGTCGCCGGCGCGCAGGTTAGTTACGACGTTGAAGCTGAAGCCGAAATTAGCGTTTGTGATATTGCCGGAACTCACGTCCGCGCGCGCCAGATGCTGATAGTTGTTGTTGGCCGGTGTCGTATCAGCGGTGACGAAGTTGTCTGAAACGCCAGGTTGACGCCCCCCGAATCGCGCTCCCACGTCGAGGGACGATGTACTCGAATTATCTCCGTAAGTCTGCTCAGCCCACGCCTGACCGCGGCCGGCGATCAGACCTGCGCCGGGCGCCACACTCTTGGAATCGATGGCCACGAGATAGGTGTTGCCTGTTGCCAGCGTGGAAACTTCAAAGCTGTAATCACCGTTGAGGTTCGTCGTGGTTGCTGCGAGGTATGTGTCGCCGGTATCAACTACGCCGTTGTTGTTAACATCTGCATAAAGCCGCACGTTCACGCTCTGAGCACGCAGTCCGTCTGCCAGGCTGCTGTCGCCGTTAACATCTTCATAGACGGTACCGGAGATCAAGCGCAGCTCTGTGGAAAAATCCAGGCCACATCCAACCGGGCGGGTCGACGGCGTGAGAGTAAAATTCAGATACACTGGATCGCAACGGTAATGGCCAGTTTGAATCCGGCGATGAGCCAATCGCCGGTGTTCGTCTTTACCTTAACAACGGCCAGACGGTTACTACTGATTCAGCCGGACTGTACAACATTCCGTCAATCGGGGACGGCTCGTATGTCATCTCCCTCGATCCGATGACAGTGCCTACGGGATACTCATTGGCAGACACAGGCGTACGCTCCGATCACAGTTGGACGCGCATGCTGCGTACACCGCTGGGCGGTGGCTCGATGCTGCGGCAGAACTTTGGCCTTGTTCGAAAAGATGGGGAAAAGGTAGCGAAAGAGTCCGCGCCCGAGCCCCTGGTCGTCAGCCAGGCTGCACCCCTTGATTCCGCGTCTCAGAAGTTTGTCGAGGTGGCGGAAACACCGCTCGCCCCCGGCACATATGAAATGGAATCGACCGAGAAGGTTGAGCCTGTATCTCCGGGTGAAATCAAAGTTCTCAGCCCGGTTGCGGACGAGGTCGTCCTCGACCCAGCAATGCAGGTGGAAGTGAGAGTGGCCGCGGGCTGGAAAACGTCGCTTGAGCTAAACGGCTCTCCAATTCCTGACAATCGCGTTGGCAAGACCGTGGTTGATCGCAAGCATAGTGTTGTGACCTACACATATGTCGGTCTGAACCTCGCGCCCGGCTTGAATAAAGTTATCGCCACGGCAGTGGGTGACGATGGTCGTCGGGGCCAACAGGTCGCGCTTATGTTAATGGGCCGCGGCTCGGTGCGTTCTATTCGTATCGCCGCCGATCGGAATGAGATTAGCGCGTCTGGCCACGACGAAACTCTGGTCCGGATTTTTGCGGAAGACCAGTGGGGAAATCCGGCCATTGACGGTCAGGTGGCGATTGAAACTGCGGGCGGTCAGCTACCGTGGTCTATGAAGGGATGTGCGGTGTGGTGACGGAGGTCGACTTTTTGAGTTTGCTGGACAAGGCTTACAAGCGCGCCAAAGTCCTTGATTGGATTGAAGCTGGAACCTATATTTGATGTTAAAGTTATCTAGGTGGTACAGGGAGACAAACCATGAGAAGTCTGCTCTTGTTGTTCGCACCCATTCTGCTGTTTGTTCCTACTAGTCAGAAGCCACCCGTTTCTGATGGGGATTCTCCGGTCGCGGTTTTGAGTTTTGAATGGTCAAAGAGTCGACAGACACCCGAGAAATCCACCGGGCCAGCCTCGCCGGCTCAGCCTGCAACGCAAAATCGCAACTTTGAACGACAACGGCGTGCTCAGGCTCCGGCTGGCGAAAGGGATCCATATGACGATTCCGTAGAAAGGCGGGGTGCGGAGTTGGAGAGAATCGTCCAGGAATCGCGCTCCGGCAATCCCGTAGATGGCTTTACTTTCCGAGTAAAAGTTCGAAACGCAAGCTCGAAGGTTATTCAGTCCCTCATCTGGGAGTATCAATTCACAGAGTTGTTGAATCCAGCAAACGTATCAAGCCGGCAGTTTCTCTGTGGCGCGACTTTAAAGCCTGAGAAGGGCGCCGAATTCCGCGTCTTCAGCACGACTGGCCCAAGCAATGTGATTAGCGTCGCAAGCTTGGCCAACAAGTCAGGCGATCTTTTCAAACAGACCGCCTTAATCGATTTCATAGAGTTCACTGACGGCTCACTTTGGCAGAGGAAGGATTGGAATTCTGATGCAGCCAGACGAGCGTTTGAAAACCGTGGACCTACAGAACGAGTGTCAACCCAATGCATAGGTCTGTGACTGGTTAGTTCCTATATTCAAACCGCGCGACATCTGACTCGCCAAGTATGACGGTGTCGCCGGAAGTGAGAGCGATTTCTTTCACGCGGGCGGACTTCGGGTCGTTGACGAAAGTGCCGTTGCGCGAATCCTGATCGATGATCGTTACCCGCCCCTCTCGCACACCGATCCAAACATGGCGTTTGGAAATGCGTGGATCAGGAATCACGATCTGCGAAAGGTTGCTGTCGCGACCGATGCAGGCACCTTCAGTAGTTAGATCAAACTGCTTTCCGGCAAGCGCCCCGGAAACGAATTTGATCGATCCAAGGTTGACATCCGACGTGTCTCCGCTGGGCGCAATCGCAATTGTTTGTCCCAGATCGACTGTCCTACTGTGGTCTGCGGCGCCAGCGGCGGGCGAGATTGGCGGCGAGTGCATCGGCGCAGCTGCCTTGGCAGGCGAAGGTGAATAGTTTGGAGTTGGGGAAGGTGAATAAGCCGGTCGCGAGGGCGACGGGAGGGGCGAACCCTTGCTGGATACTGCTGCTCCGGGTCCGGCAGCGCTCGCGTCGGCGCCAGCCTGAGCTTTGCCCTTGCGCCGCATTATTAAGAAGACGATGAGTCCTATTAGCAATAGGCCAAGAATCAGAAGAAGAATGGCGATACCACCGCCTACCAACCACCAACCGGAGATCCCAGATTTGTCTTTGCCCTCGGTGACTGACTGCTGACTGCTCTGAATCAGCCGGTCGACTTCCGAATGCTGCGGGAAGAGGCGTTTGACTTCTTCAAACTTGGCAATTGCACTTTTGAATTGATTGTCCCAGTAGAGTTCCAGCCCTTCACGGTACGCGATGTCGGATGGTCCCAGTTCGTTGGCAACTCCACTCAGGAATTCCTTAGCTGTGTTTGCCGCGACCACGAAGTTAAAGCCCTGAACTTCCTGGCCAAAGACAGTATTTCCCCGGAAAGTTTCAAGACCAATTACCTCCGCGGCATCGTTCAAAACGGGGCCGCCCGAATTGCCGTGGGTCGCTGACGCGCTAATCTGTAAAACGGGAGCGCCCCCTTCCGTTGATTTCCGCGCCGAGACCTTGCCGTCTGTGATTGATGCTTCCAGCTCTGATTTACGACTAAGGATATTCGGATCCGAAGAGTCGGCAGCGCCCGGATAGCCGATCACTGTGACGTGATCCTGCAATTTCATTTTGTCGGAATCGCCAAAAACCAGCACCGGAGCGTTTTTCACCTCAATTTTAATGATGCAGACGTCTTTCCAGTTTTCTCCTTCACCAGCGGGCGCTCCGTAGTTCTTAATCTCGAAAGGGTAGGGGCTGCCGTCTGGAATTACGACGTGGTGGATCATCTGATATCCCGTTACATCCGTATTTTGCACAATAAAGTTAATATTCTCCCGAGTCAGCTGTCTCGGATCCATATTGTAAGCTCTCGCTACCTGCTGGATATAAGCACTAAAGAGCAACTCTTTCGCTTTGTCGTCGCCGTCATGAAATACCTGCGTCACGTGGGCATTGGTAGCAATGTAACCATTGGGATTAATGAAGAAACCAGAGCCTGTACCGATGTGGGAAACTTGATAAGTCTTTACTTTAGTCGTATCGCGGGGATGATAGTAAAAGCTCCCGTACGGCCCCACGTATACCTTCACGACTGCGGGCTTGCAAAACATTGACAACCGCTCGCCATCCGATACGGCCGCCACTGCGATAAACCCTCGCTGCATTGGCACTAGAGCAACGACCAAAAACAGCATTAGTAAGGCAGCGAAAAAAGTTCTGCGCATCGGAAAAGCTCCTTGGAAATTCGAGTTAAGGTGTTTCAATCGTTTGGCGTTTCGTATTTGAAAGCATAACAGAGACCTCCTGCTGAAACACCAGGGCCTCTGGCTTCTTGAAATGCATTTTTTAAAGCGGCAGCGTGCGGAATCGTCTCAGATCAGGGTTGCGGCTCGGTGCCGTCGGTTCTCTAGTCAAGTACCTGCTTCTAAAGGAAATCACTCGGAAAGTCAATAGGTGCAGCTTTAAGGTAGTGGCGCAGTTTGATATTCAGTAGCTTCTCTTGAATGGCTTCAAGTCGGCGCCAGAGCTGAAACGTAGGAGATAAGCGACGCGTTGACACGCGTATCGCTCCCAGGCGTGATCTGTTGCCGTTGCTAGCCTGAGAAAAACTTGATGACGTACTTCGCCTGGCCTTCAGTAAAACCCTTAGCCGGGCCGCATGCTAGGTCACTTCCTAGAATGTGCAGTTAAAGGATTTCATTGCCTTCCGCTGCTGTTCGGCTGCGGTTTTGCACGCTTGAGCCAACGTCGGCTTAGTCTGAGGATTAGCTGCAAGTTTTTGCCATTGACTGCGCCACGTATCGAGACTGGCCTTGTATTGGGCACGGGCCGCTTGCGGTACATGTCCACTAACGCACGCGTCATACTTGGCGATGAAATCGTCACACTCCGGCACGCCAATCTTTCCCCCCGCGGTAGTCGAAGCAGGCGGGATTGTCGTCGCTGGAGAGCTTGTCGTGGTTGCAGGTCTATTTGTGTTGGCAGCAGCGTTGTGGTTGTTAGAATTGTTTGCCGACTGGCTGCATCCGATTAGAACGAGTGCGAACAGAACAAATAACATGAGAGAGATTAGTTTCAACATCTGGTGCTCCTACATGGTTCGACAGGGGGACTGCCTGAACGAACTCAAAGGTTTGAAAAAGCACTGGTAATAATACACGAGATGAAACTTAATTTGGAGGTTAAGGCGAGTTTGTGAGTCCAAATGGTCTGTTTTGTTCTGCGATGATAACTTGGACCATGGGACCAGATGATTGATT
>Ga0137367_10003365_pt1 | contig 12906 bp, 10 predicted proteins | sample SagtaG_14_FD_104939 | JGI IMG/M metagenome (GOLD analysis project Ga0137367, IMG submission 104939) | Vadose zone soil microbial communities from Sagehorn Ranch, Mendocino, California, USA - Sage1_L_80_16 metaG | ecosystem: Environmental > Terrestrial > Soil > Vadose zone | place: USA... | reverse complement strand
GCCAACTTCATCGGCTCAGCCACGGTGGGTTACACCATCAGCGATGGCGACGACGGCACCAACTCCGCGCTCATTACCATCAGCGTTACCAACCGGCCGCCCGTCGCTGTCGACGACTCCGCCAGCACGGCCAAGAATGTGCCGGTCAGCATTCCGGTCCTGGTCAATGACAGTGACCCCGATGGCGATGCCTTGAGCATTGTCAGTGTCAACCCCACCAACGGCGTCGCTTCCATCGCCGGCACTAACGTGCTTTTCACACCGACGACCAACTTCACCGGCACGGCCACCGTCGGCTACGTCATCACTGACAGCGACGGGGGCACCAACTCCGCCCTCCTTACCATCAGTGTCACGAACCGCCCGCCGCTCGCCCTCAATGATTCGGCCAGCACCTCCAAGAACGTGCCGGTCAGCATTGCCGTATTGGCGAACGACAGCGATCCCGATGGCGATGCCTTAAGCACTGTCAGCATCAACCCAACCAACGGGACCGCGTCCGTCGCGGGCACCAATGTGGTTTTCACTCCCACGACCAACTTCATCGGCACCGCCACGGTGGGTTATACGATCAGCGATGGCGACGGCGCCACCAACTCCGCACTCATCACCATCACCGTGACCAACCGTCCACCCGTGGCCAATTCTCAGAGTGTCACGACCGCCGAAAACCAGCCGGTGACGATCCAATTGACAGGCAGCGATCCAGACGCAGACCGGCTGAACTTTGCCATTGTGACGCCGCCCGCCAATGGTGTATTGAGCTTGCTCAACACGAACACTGGCGCCGTGACCTACACGCCGTCGACGGATTGTGCCGGCACCGATAATTTCACGTTCCGGGTCAACGACGGAACGGGGAACAGTGGAATCGCGACCGTGACCGTGGCCATCGTGTCCCAGGCGGACATCGCGGTGTTCAAGACCGGCGGCACCAATGCCGTGGCCGGCACCACCGTGACTTACACCATCACGGCGACCAACCTCGGGCCGTCCACGGCCACCAACGTGGTCGTGACCGATCTGCTGCCATCCAACGCGACGTTCCAAAGCGCGTCCGGCGGTTACAGCTTGAGCATTGGCGCGGTGACCTGGTCGGCCGTGACCCTGGCCAAAGGAGACAGCATCAGTTATACGATTGCGGTGACCGCGTCGGCCGGCGGGTCATTCGTCAATACGGCGTCGGCCGCCGCGGCCACGCCGGACCCGAGCACGAACAACAACAATGGCTCGCTCCCGGCCTCGAAAGTGACGACGACCGTCACTCCCGCAGCGGACCTGATTGTGTTGTTGACTGGTCCGACCAATGTGACCGCCGGCGCAAGTTTCACCTATTCCATCCTGTTGACGAACGCCGGGCCTTCGACCGCGACCAACGTGGTTTTGACGGATCGGCTGCCGACCAACCTGGTTTTTGTCAGCGCCTCGGGCGGGGGCGTGTTCTCGAACAACATCATCACCTGGCCGAGAATTGCCTCCCTGGTGTTGGGCGGATGGACGAACTACACGCTCAGCGTCATCGCCCCCAACCCGGGCCAGTTCACCAACCTGGTGGCGGCGGCCTCCAGCACATTGGATCTGAGCCTGACCAACAACAATGGCACAACGCCCGCCGCCCAGGTCCAGACGGTGGTGGCCCCCACGCAATTGAACGCCCTCGTTGGCACGCCGCTCTTCAATCCGCAGACCGGTCTGTTTGAAGAATCGGTGACGGTGACCAATATCGGCACGGCGCCGGTCAGCGCCATTCGGTTGCTCGTTGGCGCACTGCGCACGGGCGTGATCCTGAGAAACGCGGTGGGCACAAATTCCGGCGTGCCCTACGCGCAATACACCCTGCCGTTGAATCCGGGTCAAACCGTGACCGTGCTCCTGGAGTTCTATGTGCCGGATCGTCGCCCCTTTAGCCACACCTTGACCCTGCAAGCCATGGTTCCGCCGCCGGACTCGCCGACGGCTTCCGGGGGCAAGACGGTCGCGCGGGTTTTCCAGGACACCCGCATCCCGGGCGACACCCGATACGTCATTGAGTTCAACAGCATGCCGGGGCGGACTTACACCCTGATTTACAGCGACGATGACATGAAGACGTGGAAAGCCGCCACTCCATCGGTCACCGCCAACGCCAACGTCACCCAGTGGTACGATGACGGTCCGCCCAAGACCAGCAGCAAGCCGACCTCCGTCGGCCGCCGATACTATCGGGTCGTCCTCGAACCGTGATTTGCTCATGAAAAACGATCGCTCCCTTTTGGCCTTCCTGGTGACGAGCGCATTACTTTGCGCGACTGCGGCGGCGGCCGATCCCAGTGATGACGCCAAGGCAAACATGACGAATCGCATTTCGCTTTCGCTGCGGTTTGGCTTGGGGATTTCCGCCAGGTTCAAAGGCATCGGTGGCAGCCTCCAATCTTCCGCCGCCCCCGCCAATGGCCGGAAAACCCCGGACGGCGATCGTTACAACTACGACGACGGTTACGTGCTCACGGATGCCAGCGGCAACGCCGGCAATCAGACCTGGTATTGGGGTTATGACAACTCCAGCCAGGTTTCGGGCAATAACATTTTGTTCGACCGCAGCACCGCGCCCGGACTTCCGGCCAGCCGCACGGCGCGGAGCGAGCCGTATATCGGCGCGGAACTGGCCTACAACCGGCGGCTGGGGGTCAAGGAAGACTGGCATAACCTGCGTTACGGCCTGGAAGGCGCGGTGAATTGCCTGCCCATTTCGCTGAATCTGAGCAGTCGCTTTAGCGGAAACCTCACGCGGGTGACGGATACCTACCCCTATACTCCCGGCACCACCCCGCCCACCGCCCCGAGCCAGGGCACTTTCAACGGCCCGGGTTTTGTGATCGGCAGCGCCCCCATCAGTTCCACCACTACGTTCCTTCCCGCCACCGTCCTGGAACGCGACCGATACGAAGCGAACCTCTGGGGCCTTCGCCTTGGCCCGTCCCTGGAATTTCCGTGCTGCGATCGCTTCCGGGTACACTTGTCGGGCGGGCTGGCCGTCGGGCTGTTGGACAGCAGCGCGTCCTGGAGACAAACGATCACCGTGACCGCTGAAGGCCCCGCCACCCTGGGCGGTCATGCCGACAAGCTGGATGTTCTCTGGGGCGCTTACGCTGGCCTGGATGCAGCGTGGCAACTCAGCAACCACTGGAGCCTCGACGGCGGCGTGCAATTCCAGGACCTGGGCCAGCACAATCAAAAGCTCGGCCTTCGCCAGGTTCAACTCGACCTCAGCCATTCACTCTTCGTGCTCGCCAGCATCAGCTACAGCTTTTAAGCCGCCCGTTCGTAGTCCCGCCTTCAGGCGGCTCCGCGATCCCAACTTTGCGCGACGTGACGGCCGCCTGAAGGCGGGACTACGAACGGCGCGCAGGCGCCGAAAACCCTTCCGCTGCGCGGGGCGAGCTGCTACAACCCGCGCATGTCTTCCGCAATGAAGCTGGGCTTCCTCGGCGCGGGCAAGATGGCCTCGGCCCTCGCCAAAGGGTTCATTCACGCCGGGCTCGTCCCCGCCGAATCCATCCTGGCCAGCGACCCGGTCGAAGCCGCGCGCCTGGGCATCGCCAAGGAAGCGGGGATCAAGACAACCGCGCGCAACCTGGACGTGCTGAAATTCGCGAACGTGCTGTTGCTGGCAGTGAAGCCGGACCAGGTGCACCACGTGCTGGCCGAAGCGCGCGAGGGTTTCGCCCCGCCGCACCTCCTTATTTCCATCGCCGCCGGCGTGCCCCTGGCCAGATTGGAGCACGCCCTGCCCGCGGGCACGCGGGTCATTCGCGTCATGCCCAATACGCCGGCCCTGGTCGGCGCCTCCGCCTCCGCCTTCGCCCTCGGCGGGTCGGCGACCGCGGAGGACGCCGAGCTCGCCCGGACCCTTTTCTCCGCGGTCGGCGTGGCTTACCGCGTGAACGAGGCGCTCCTCGACGCGGTGACCGGCTTGAGCGGCAGCGGGCCGGCTTATGCTTTCCTCATCATCGAAGCGCTGAGCGACGGCGGTGTCGCCGCTGGTTTGCCCCGCGATATCGCCACCAGGCTGGCCGCGCAGACCCTCCTGGGCAGCGCCAAATTGCTCCTCGAAACCGGGCTCCATGCCGGCGTGCTGAAAGACATGGTGACCAGCCCCGGCGGCACGACCATCGAAGGCCTGCACGAATTGGAAAAGGGCGGTGTGCGCGGCGCCTTAATCAACGCCGTGCGGGCGGCGACGGAGAAATCGAAAAAGCTCGGGCAAGGATAAACCCGGCCGGGCCAAAATGGACCTCGAGATCTGATCTTCAGCGCAGCGTGGCATGAGCCTTCCTCCTCCCTCCCCCAAGCAAGCCAGGGTCATCTGGCTGGCCCTGACGGGAATGGCCGTGGCGGTGCTGGTGTCCCTGGGCGTGGCCGTGGTGTGGGGGTTGGGCCAGATCCTGGAGCTACTATCGCCGGTTCTCTGGCCACTCGCCGTCGCCGGGGTGGTGGCTTATCTCCTCGACCCGGTGGTTGATTTTCTCGAACAGAAACGCATCCCGCGAACCCGGGCCATCATCCTGGTCTTTGTCATGGCGGTGGTGCTGCTGCTGGCGATGGTGGCCAGTGTCGTGCCGCAACTGGTCACCGAGACGCGGGATCTCGCCGTCCGAATCCCGAGCTACACGCAACGCCTGCGGGAAGGAGTGGAAAAATGGGCGACCAACCCGCCGGTCTTGTTGCGCAAATTCATGGGCCGGGAAAGCACCGCCGGGCGCGCGACAAACGCATCGAACGCGACCAATTTCGAGGCGGGCGCGAGTCAGACCAACGCCCCCGGTGCGCCGCCCGCCGCCGCGGCGCCGGCCTCCTTTTGGGACAAGGCGCTCGACAAAAACACCCTGCAAACCGCCACCGGCTGGCTGGCCAAAGTGCTGCCGCGGGTCGGTTCCTGGTTGTTCGGACAGGTGACCAAAGTCGCGGCCTGGTTTGGAGTGGTGGCTGGCCTGGCGCTCATCCCGGTGTATGCCTTTTATTTTCTGCTGGAGAAGCGCGGCATCGAGTCGCAGTGGACCGACTATCTCCCGCTGACCAAGTCCGATTTCAAGGATGAACTGGTCTTTGTGCTCAGATCCATCAACGGCTATCTCATCGTGTTCTTCCGCAGCCAGGTGCTGGTGGCCATCTGTGACGGGGTGCTCTACACCATCGGATTCCTGCTGATCGGCCTGCCCTACTCCGTGTTGCTGGGAGTGCTGGCGATCGGTTTGACCATGATCCCGTTTCTTGGCGCCATGGCCACTTGCGCCGCCGCCCTCATCCTGGCCTTCGTCCAATACGGGGATTGGCAGCACCCCGCCCTCGTCCTGCTCGTCTTCGGCATTGTGCAAACCCTGGAAGGTTTGGTGATCTCGCCCAAAATCATGGGCGACCGCGTGGGATTGCACCCGCTGACCATCATCATCGCGGTCATGGCCGGAACCACCCTGCTCGGCGGCATCCTCGGCGGCATCCTGGCCATTCCGCTCACCGCCGCGGGGCGGGTCTTGATGTTTCGCTATGTCTGGAAGAAACGAGAGGCGTGAAGCCTCGATCACTTCCCAAAAAACTCGCGGACATTCTCCACGAGGAATCTCACCTGTGCGTCGGTCAACTCCGGATAGATGGGCAGGGGTAGAATGCGACGGGAGACGGCCTCGGCGACGGGGAAATCACCCTCCCGCCAACCCACCCCGGCATAGACCGCCTGCAAGTGCAACGGGCGCGGGTAGTAGATCAGCGTCGACACGCCGCGGTCGGCCAGGAACTGCTGCAACTCATCACGCCGATCCGCCAGGACGGCATAGACGTGGAAGACATGACGGTTGGTCGGCGCGGTCACGGGCAGTTCCAGCGGCAGGTCGGCCAGACCTGCGGTGTACTGGCCGGCAATCGCGGCGCGCCGGCCGTTCCACGCCTCCAGGTGCCGCAACTTCACCCGCAGGATGGCCGCCTGCAGTTCGTCCAGCCGCGAATTGAAACCATGCAACTCGTGGAAATAGCGCCGCTCGACGCCGTGGACCCGGAGCATTTTCAAGCGCCTGGCCAGCGTTTCGTCGCTCGTCAACACCATGCCGCCGTCCCCGGCCGCCCCGAGGTTCTTGGTCGGGTAAAAGCTGAAGCAACCCAGCCGCCCGAGGCTCCCCACCGGTTGACCGCGGTATCGCGCGCCGATGGCTTGCGCGCAATCTTCCACCAACTGGATGCCTTGCGGTTGGGCCAGGACCTGCAACGGATCCATCGGCGCGGCCTGCCCAAACAAATGCACGGGGAGGATGGCCCGCGTGCGCGGGGTGATCTGCGCCGCCACCTGCGCCGGATCGAGGAGAAAGGTCCGTGGATCGATGTCCGCGAAGACGATTTTCGCGCCCAGCTGGTGGATGGACTCCGCCGGGGCGATGTAGGTGAATGGCGTGGTGATCACCTCGTCGCCCGGCCCGATGTCCAGCGCGCGCAGCGCCAGGGTCAACGCGTCGGAGCCCGAGTTCACGCCGACGCCGAAGCGCGCGCCGCAAAACGCGGCCAGCTCCTGTTCAAACGCCGCCACGTTCGGCCCGAGAACATAACGCGCCGAGGCGAGGACCGATTCGACCACGGGCAGCAACTCGTCCTTCAGCGCCGCCTGCTGCGCGGCCAGGTTAAGAAAGGGCACTTGCACAAAGGTCTATGGGCCACTCGCATCCCATTTCACTGAGGCCGATACTCGGCCTTGGCCTCGGGCATCCAGCTTTTCAGTTGCTGGATCCGGGTTCCGTCGTCCGGGTGCGTGCGCAAAAAGACCGGCGTGCTGTTCCCGCCCGCCTGCTTGCTGTAGGCGGCGAACCGTTCCCAGAACGCCACCGCCGCCGCCGGATCGTAGCCCGCGCGCGCCATGTAGACTAACCCGCGATGGTCTGCTTCGGATTCCTGATAGCGACTATGCGGCAGTTCCAGACCCACTTGCGAACCTACCCCGTACAACTGTCCGAAGGCGGCGGTCCAGCGGGGATCCGCCGCATCGACCACCGCCCCCAATCCCTGGCCCACCAGCTGCGTGGCCAGGGCGCGGCTCATCCGCTCCGCTCCGTGATGCAACGTCGCGTGCGCCACTTCATGTCCCAGCACGGTGGCCAGCCCCGCCTCATCCTTCACGATCGGCAAGATCCCCGTGTAGACTCCAATCTTCCCGCCCGGCAGGCAGAACGCGTTGGCCTCCTTGCTCTCGAAGACGACAAATTCCCACTGCGCGTCCGGCAGGTTCACCACCGATTTGATCCGTTCACCCACCCGGCGCACCATCTGGTTGGCCGCCGCGTCCTGGCTGATGGGAACTTCTTTCTTCATCTGCCCGAAACTGCTCAGGCCAAGTTGCATTTCCTGGTTGCCGGAAATGAGCATCAACTGGTGGCGTCCGGCTTCGTTGGTCACGCAACCGGCCGCCCCGCCCAAAACGCCCAGGGCCAACGCCAGGCGCATCGTTGGAACCACTCGCGACACTTTCATGGTCTGGATCAGACCAAACTTCGCGCCAAGCGACAAGCCCACGTTTACCCGGGACCGCTGCCCCGGAGTGGCGCATGGCGAAGATCTTCACCAGGAAAAAATCGCCGACTTGTTAGCCGGAAGGAGTTCGGAAACACATCTACCTTCGCGCGCTCCGATTACAGCCACGGTTCGAACGACTGCTTATCGGAGGCACATCCACGGTGTCCGGACCGGGGCTTGTGACTGTTCCCGTGAGAGGTTCAACCGCTAATCTCCGCTAATCTTCGCTCATGAGACGAGGAGCCTTCAGTGGTTGGCTGGTTGCTTCGGGACGTAAGCGACGCCACTTCCTTAATGTTTGTTCCATTTGAGATTGTGAGCTCCGTTTTCCTCGTCTTTGTCCTATTAGTGCGGATTAGCGTAGATTAGCGGTTGCAGAAAAGCGATTGCAGTTTAGCGGCTGTGAAAAGACGTTACAAACTGAATGAACCGCAAATCGTCGGTCGTCTTCGCTCATACCGGATCGAGCGTTCAGCGGTTGCTTCGGCACGGATTCACGGATCACCGGATGATTTCCGGTTGGCGCCGGGCCGCCCTTTGCCTTAGAGAAGAAGCAGCGCCTTGCATGGTCGCTTGTCATGAAAGTCAACCTCGCTTACGGCCAGGGCTATTTGGCGGTCGATTTGCCCAAAGACCGAACCACGGTGATTGAGCCGACGCACACGGCGCCGTTGCCCGACGAACGGGCGGCGGTAATCCACGCTCTGGAACATCCCATCGGATCCAGGCCGCTCCGGGAGCTGATCCATCCCGGCGACAAGATTTGTCTCTCGTTCACCGACATCACGCGGGCCACGCCCAATGAGCGACTCATCCCCTGGCTGCTGGAGCATCTGGCGGCGGTGCCGCGCGAGAACATCACCCTGCTCAATCAACTCGGCACCCACCGGCCGAATACCCGGGCGGAGTTGGAGAAATTGCTTACCCCCGAAGTCGTCCGCGACTATCGCGTCCTCAACCACGAGCCGGAAAATCTGGCGGCGCACGTGCCGCTGGGCACGACTCGCGACGGCACCCCGGCGTGGATCAACCGCCTGGTCGTCGAGGCCGACGTGCGCATCATCACTGGTTTTATTGAGCCGCACTTTTTCGCGGGCTTCAGCGGCGGCGTGAAGGGGATCATGCCCGGCACGGCCGCGCTGCCCACGGTGATGAGCAATCATGGCGCGCAACACATCGGCCACCCTCAGGCCACTTTCGGCGTGATGGAAGGAAACCCGCTTTGGGAGGAATTGCGCGACATCGCGCTGCGCGTCGGACCGAGCTTCGTGCTGAACGTGACGCTGAACGAGCAGCGCCGGATCACGAATGTTTATGCCGGAGATATCCTCAAGGCCCACCAGGCCGGCGCCGAATTTGTCCGGCAATCCGCCATGCAAAAAGTGGAGGCCCCATTCGATCTGGTGGTCACGACCAACAGCGGGTATCCGCTCGACCTGAACCTCTACCAGGGCGTCAAAGGCATGAGTGCGGGCGCGCGCATCGTCAAGCCCGGCGGGACCCTCATCCTCGCCTGCGAATGCCGCGAAGGCGTGCCGGCCGGCAGTCCGCTCGATCAATTGCTGCGCCGCGCCTCCGGCCCGGAGGAGATCCTGGCGATGCTCGCCACGGCCGGCTTCGTCCGGCCGGAGCAATGGCAGGCGCAAATCCAGGCGCTGGTGCAACGCAAAGCCACCGTGCTGGTCCACAGTTCCCTGCCGGACGCGGTGGTGCGCGCCTGCCATCTCACACCCTGTCCCGACATCAGTGCCAAGGTGAAGCAGTGTCTGGAGTCGGGCGGAGCGGACGCGCGGGTGGCCGTGCTGCCGCAAGGGCCGCTCACCATCCCGTATCTGGCCTGAGCCAGGATTGCGGATTGCGGATTGCGGATTGCGGATTGCTCACAGCTCGGTGGCAGTCGCCGCAAGGAAACGGAATCTGCAATCCGCAATCCGCAATCCGCAATCCTAGGTCAGGCCGCGATCGTGTAAGCCTTGATCTTGTTGTAGAGCGTCTGCCGGCCGATGCCGAGGCGCTTGGCCGTTTCGAGCTTGTTGCCGCCGGTTTCCTTGAGCACCTCGATGATCTTGTTGCGTTCCATCGCTTCCATCAGGGTGAGGTTTTGATCGCCCGATTCGCTGCAGGAGAGCGTTTCGCCGATCGAAAGGTCGCTGATTTCGACGCAATGGCCTTCGCACATCAGGACGGCGCGCTGAATTTCATTCTGCAGCTGGCGGACGTTTCCGGGCCAATCGTATTTGCGGAGGCGCTCGCTGGCCTCGGGGCTGAAGTCGCTCAGTCCCCGGTCGGCTTGCGCCGCGAAGCGCTTGAGGAAGGCGCGGGCCAGGGGCAGGATGTCGTCGCGACGATCCCGCAGCGGGGCCAGGTGGATGGAGATCGCGCTGATGCGGTAGTAAAGGTCCTCGCGGAGCTTGCCGTCCTTGATGGCGTCCTCGACGTGCCGGTTGGTGGACGCGATGATGCGGCAATCGGTCTTGAAGCTGGTGCGGCCGCCGACGGGGCGAACTTCCTTCTCCTGGAGCACGCGCAGTAGTTTGCTCTGCGTGTCGATGGGCATTTCGGACAATTCATCGAGCAACAGGGTGCCGCCTTCGGCCTGGCGGAAGAGGCCCTTGCGATCTTCGGTGGCACCGGTGAACGAGCCTTTGACCGACCCGAAGAGTTCGCTCTCGATCAGTTCGCGCGGGAGGGCCGCGCAATTGATTTTGATGAAGGCCCCTTTGTCCCGCTTGCTCAGGGTGTGGATCATGTCGGCCACGACTTCCTTGCCGGTGCCGCTCTCGCCGGTGATGAGCACAGAGACGTCGCTGGGCGCGATTCGCTCGATGGTTTTCATCACCGATTTCATCTGGGGCGAATGGAAGATGGGCGAGCCGTCCCCGCTCATGCGCTTGAGGGCGTCGATCAGCTTGCTGTTTTCCTGGGATTGCTGCTTTCGCTCCAGGGCCCGTTCGACCAGGTTGAAAATTCCGTCGTTGTGCGGCTTGGTCTGGAAGTGGAAGGCGCCGCGCTTGGTGGCTTCGACCGCAAAATCGAGGGTGCCGTAACCGGTGAGCACAATCGCTTCGGTGTCGGGCCACTGCGACTTGAGCGAGGTGAGCAGTTCCAGGCCGTCGGCGTCGGGCAGTTTCAAGTCAATCAGGGCCACGTCAGGCTGCTGGCCGGCGAAGGCCGTCTTGAGGCTGGCGCCGTCACAGGCTTCCAGGACGTCGTAGCCGCGGGCTTTGAAACTGTCGGCCAGGAGCGTGCGCAGCTCCTGCTGATCGTCGACCAATAAGATTTTGTGCTTCATGACATTGTTACTTCACTGCTCACCGCGGCACGCACGAACAAAAGTCTTGAACAATTCCAGGTGCTCGGCATGCCGCGCGAACAACCTTTCCGGATGGAACTGCACGGCCAACAAAAACGGCAACAGGCCTCTCGCATCCGGTGCTAATTCCATGCCTTCAACGATTCCGTCTCGGCTGACGGCCGTTGCCCACAAAGGCCTGGCCAATTGCGCGACGGCCTGGTGATGTGAACTGTTCACACCCAGCCGCGTTTTGCCCGCAATCCTCGCCAGCATTGAACCAGTCTCACATTTCACCTCGTGGACCACCTGGTCCTTTCTGTCCGTGCGGCTGTGGTTCAATGCCCGCGGTATCTGGAGAGGTATATCGGCAAACAAAGTGCCTCCTAAAGCGACATTTAAAATCTGATGTCCACGGCAGATACAGAGCAGCGGTTTACGCTGGCGCAACACCTCGCCGATCAACATCAGTTCAAACACATCCCGCTCTGGGTGAGCGCGGTGCACGGCCCGCGCGACCCGGGCCGGCAGGCGCCTGCTGTACAGTTTTGGGTCAACGTCGTCGCCTCCGGTCAACAGCACCCCCTGGCACCGGCTGACCCCGGCGGCCACCAGGGCCCGGTCGGGTTGGCACGGCAGCAACCAGGGCAGACCACCCCCGGCCTGGATCGCCCGGGGATAATTCATGGACAGGCTGATCGAGTAGTCGACAAACTCGGCACCTCGATCATCGGTGCAGCCGGACATCAGGATCACTGGCGGTCTGCTCGTTGGCATCTAACCCATCTAACTCATCTAGCCCATTTAACCCATTCAACTCACCCATCGCTCCTCAGAACTTCGCCTCCGGAAACCGTTCGCGGATGGACTTCTCGACCCGCTGCACTTCCTCTGGCCGCAACAGGCGCCGCTGCACGCGGCGACGAACCCCATCCAGCAACTCGAGCCAGTCCGCCAAGGGCGGTTCCTCAAGTTCCTCCCAGCGCTCGAAACGACGCTGGCGGATGTAGAAATTCCACCGCTTGCCGACGTGATGGGCATAGACCTGGACCTTCTCGCCCTCGTCGGTTGCGCGGACCCAACTGATTTCGCCTTTGCCCATAGTAGGGGTGGGGGGTGAGGGTGGAGGATACAGGATGCGAGATGCAGGATACAGGATGCAGGATACAGGATGCGGCACATGTGATGCGAGAGGTGGCTTGCGAGAGCAAATGTTTGCACCTGATCCTGTATCGCCCATCCTGCATATCGCCTCCTGCATCCCGCCTCCTGCATCCCGCCTCCTGCATCCCGCCTCCCGCATCCTGCATCCGGCCTCCTGCATCCCGCATCCCGCCTCCCGCATCCTGCATCCGGCCTCCTGCATCCCGCATCCCGCCTCCCGCCTCCTGCATCCGGCCTCCTGCATCCCGCATCCCGCACCCCGCCTCCTGCCTCACCGATTACTCATCTGGCAATTCCACACTCGCCACGGCCATCGCGGCAATGCCTTCCTCGCGCCCGACGAAGCCGAGATGCTCGTTCGTCGTGGCCTTGACACCCACACGGTTGATGTTCAAACCGAGGGCGCCGGCAATGTTTGCTTTCATGGCCGGGAGGTGCGGAGCGATTCTCGGCTGTTGCGCAATCAGCGTCGCGTCGATGTTGACGATCCTCCCTTCCCGGGAGGCAACCTGCCGGGCCGCTTCCTCCAGAAAAACTTTACTCGGCGCGCTTTTCCAGCGCGGATCGTTATTGGGAAAAAAATGGCCGATGTCCGCTTCGCCCACCGCTCCCAGCACCGCATCGCAAATGGCGTGCATCAGGACATCGGCGTCCGAATGGCCCTCCAGTCCTTTGCCGTGCGGGAATTCCACGCCTCCCAGGACCAGCTTTCGACCTTCAACCAGTTGATGGACGTCGTAGCCGATACCGACATGATTCATGGCCGCCAGTATAGGCTCGGGAGACGATCGACCAAGGCTTTTGTGCCGGCCAGGCAAGGCCGTTAATGAGCAATGAGCAATGAGCAGTGAGCAATGAATGGGACTCACGCAACCGAATCGGGCATTGCACATTGCTCATTGCTCATTGCTCATTGCTCATTG
>Ga0137367_10003363_pt1 | contig 12913 bp, 14 predicted proteins | sample SagtaG_14_FD_104939 | JGI IMG/M metagenome (GOLD analysis project Ga0137367, IMG submission 104939) | Vadose zone soil microbial communities from Sagehorn Ranch, Mendocino, California, USA - Sage1_L_80_16 metaG | ecosystem: Environmental > Terrestrial > Soil > Vadose zone | place: USA... | reverse complement strand
GGCGATCTTCACAACGGAATCGCGCGTGATGCCGGGCAGAACGGACGATGATAACGGCGGTGTGATCAGCTTGCCGTCGCGCACCACGAAGATGTTCTCGCCGGACCCTTCACTCACGGTGCCGTTCTGATCAAGCGCGATGCCTTCGACATATCCGTTGACTTGGGCTTCCATGCGGATGAGCTGCGAGTTCATGTAATTCGCGCCGGACTTGGCAAGCGCCGGAAGCGTGTTAGGAGCAATACGCGTCCATGAGGAGACGCAGGCATCCACGCCGGAGTCGTCCTGGGTCAGATATTTCCCCCAGGGATAATTCACGACGTAGGTTTCGACCGGGCACTTGTTGGGCGAAACACCAGCGTCTCCGTATCCGCGAAAGATGATGGGGCGCAGGTAGCAGGGCCACACGCCATTCGTGGCGATGACCTCAACCATGGCGCGAACTAGTTGGTCACGAGTGTAGCCGACATCCATGCGATAGATTTTGGCGGAGTCAAGCAAGCGCTGCATGTGCTCCTCGGCACGGAAAATGGCTGGGCTGCCGGACGGCGTATAGCAGCGAACGCCTTCGAATACCGACGAACCGTAGTGGACCACGTGGGACATGACATGGATGTTCGCGTCTTCCCAGCGGATCAGCTTGCCGTTATGCCAAATCTTGTCGGTTTTTTCGAGGGCCATGGATGGGTGCTCCTGTCGGCCCGTTGCATCTCCGGAGTGGGAGCTTGGAAAGCGAAACGGGACTAGATTGATTATAGCGTGGGAGGGAAGCGACAGGGCGGTGGGCAGTTGTCAGTTGCCAGTTGTCAGTTCTGATCTGGTGGCGCAACCGCGGGTCATCGCTGTTCTGAGATTCTTAAGTGCATGAGGCCATAGCCGGGAACAAATGCGGGTGAAAATCCCCGATCGGACAGACGGATTGGTTTCGTTTAATTCTTAAGACATCCCGGCTATTCTGGTATGCACCTCGAACCGGTGACTGACAACTGATCACTGGCAACTGACAACTGACAACTGCACTACTTCGGCCAGAGCCACCCAAACGTCCCGGCGGTTAGCAAGCCGTAAATCAGGCCGTCAATCACGTGCTTGAGCGTGACGCCCCAAGTCTGGCCCTTCCAGATCGAGTCCTGCAATTGCCCCAGACCATACGCCAGGAATGCCGTGCAACCGGCGACGCGAAAGACTTGCAGATAGTTGGTCCCGGGAAGTTGGGTGCGTCCAGTGAGATACGCGGTGAAGATGCCGACCACGATGCAAAACAGGAACCACTGCAACAGATACTTTCCCAGCCCAGGTGCACCGCTCGGACGAATGATGACATGGCCCACCGGCCCGCGCTTGAACTTTTCGATGACCGCGGGCGATTTCATGTCCTTGTGACTGCAGAAGGGGAAGTTGTACATGCGCCCGGGCGTTACGCCGGCGGAGCGCAGCGCGTCGGTAACCTTATCTTCGTCCGGAAGCTGGCGGTAGTCGCCTTTGTGGATCGGGATGAGCATGTGAATGATCGAGCTGGCGACAAAAACGATGACAGCGGAAAGCAAAATGGGTAGCCACAACGCGGTAATTGGGACCATCTGGTCCTCCTGAAAGTCAGTTGAGTAGGGGAAAACGGCGTCCCACGAGACGCGCCACAGCCTACGCTGGAAGGTTGGCCGCGTCAAGTTTTTGTTGGTTTTTGCCGATGTTTGTTGCTGTGGGCTTTCGGGATGCAATGGCCTCCAGCCGCAAATCGTTCAGTTTCGACCGATGAGCGCGAGAACCTCTTTCGCCGCTTTGCGGCTGGTCATTTCCGCCGTTCACCCACGGCTTACGCCGATTCTGAGCCCCGAAGGGGCGGGAGAATAAAGCCCACGGCAAGGAGTTCCCACCCTCAACAGGATGGCGTTTCTCAAGCGTACTCTGGAGCGCACGCTTTTCAAATCTAAACTACTCCCACGCTCTTTCCGGAGACTTATTAAGTAGGTCAGACGTTTTCACATTAGCGATTGGTCAGACGTTTCACAGCCCATCGCGCGGCTTCGGCGATGGATGGTTCGGGATCACTAGTTGCGCTTTCCACGAGCGGCAACAGGCTGGAGTCGCCGCTGTTGCCAATCGCGATCAGCGCGTTGCGGCGCAATCCATTGCGCTTAGCGCGCTTTACTGGAGAGCCCCGGAAGGTCTCGCGAAAATCTTCTTCAGAGATTTCGGCGAGCCACGCGAGTGCAGGATTCACAAAGCCTTCTCGCGGTTGAAACTCTGGGTTCGCGGTGGCGGGGGCTTTGCGGTTCCACGGGCAAACGTCCTGGCAGATGTCGCAGCCGAACACTTGATGACCGATTCCCTCCCGCAAATCTTCGGGAATAGATCCGCGCTTCTCGATGGTCAGATAAGCGATGCATTTATTGGAATCGAGTTGGTGCGGTGCGACGAAGGCGTGAGTAGGACACGCGTCGATGCACCGTGTGCAGGTGCCGCAACGGTCAGGCGCGGGCAGGTCGGGCGTGAGTTCAAGAGAGGTAATAATCACGCCGAGAAATAGCCATGAGCCGATTCCCTGGTTGATGAGGCAAGTGTTCTTTGCGAGCCAGCCGATGCCCGCATACTTCGCATAAACGCGCTCGACAATCGGGCCGGTGTCCACGTAAGAGCGCGTCTCGATTGGGTCTGGAGCGAACAGTTCTTTCAATTTGCTTTCGAGTTCGCGCAGACGACGGAGGACGGAGTCGTGGTAGTCCTCGCGACTCCAGGCATAGCGGGAGATCCATCCGCGGGTGGGTTCGATTACTTGAGTCGAGTAGGGATGCGTGGTGTTGTAGTTGATCGCACAAACGACAACGCTGCGCGCCCACGGAAAGATGGAATGCAAGGAAGCGCGGCGCAGTTGGCCGGAGTCGTCACGGGATTCGAGGTACTTCATCTCTCCGGCGTGGCCGTCCGCAATCCATTCGGGAAATCGCGTGAGTTCGGGGAAATGTCCGACCGGCGCGATGCCAGCCAGGTCGAAGCCGACATCCGCCGCGGCGGATTTGATCAGGCTGGGTAGGTCGTGACGCACGTCTCAATTATCGCGTAATCGAACCAGACGCTGCTCCGTGCTCCTCCACCTATGCGTCTAAAGCCGGTAACGCACTTGATCGATTTTGGAGGATCGGGCAAGAACTCAGGCGAAATAGGCAAGCGGTGAAGGCTCAGCAAAGTATGCTTGCCTTTTAGTCGGCTGCGAGATCGGCACGCGTTCGGCTTGTCTTGCAGACGAGAGGTGATCCCGACGGGTGTCCCCCGCGAAGGAGAAACAATGCAGAAGCGCAAACTCGGAAAAAGCAACCTGGAAGTTTCGGCCATTGGACTCGGCTGCATGGGAATGAGCTTCTCTTATGGTCCGCCGAAAGACAAGCAGGAGATGACCACTCTCCTCCACGCCGCCGTCGATCGCGGCATAACCCTCTTCGACACGGCCGAGGTGTATGGTCCATTCCTGAACGAAGAACTCGTAGGCGAAGCGCTCGCTCCCTATCGCGGAAGAGTCGTGATTGCCACCAAGTTCGGCTTCGATCTCAGTGGCAGCGATAACCGGCCCGGAGCACCACCGGTGAATAGCCGTCCTGAGCACATCAAGGAAGCCGCCGAGGGGTCGCTCAAGCGGCTCAAGGTCGGTGCCATTGATCTCTACTATCAACACCGCGTTGACCCTAACGTGCCCATCGAAGACGTCGCCGGCGCGGTGAAGGACCTTATTCAGCAGGGCAAGGTAAAACACTTCGGGATGTCGGAAGCGGCAGCCAAGACGATTCGCCGCGCTCACGCCGTTCAGCTGGTCACTGCCGTCCAAAGCGAATACTCGCTGTGGTGGAGAAGGCCTGAAGAGGAAGTATTGCCGATGCTCGAAGAACTCGGAATCGGATTCGTTCCCTATAGCCCGCTCGGGAAAGGATTCCTGACGGGAGCGATAAAAGGGGATGCGAAGTTCGACAGCACCGACTTCCGCAGCAAACTGCCGCGTTTCACGCCTGAGGCTCTCAAGGTGAACCAAGCCATGGTTGATCTGCTCGGCCAGATCGCGCAGCGAAAGGAAGCAACACCCGCCCAAATTGCGCTCGCTTGGCTGCTTGCGAAGAAGGCTTGGCTGGCTCCGATCCCAGGCACTACCAAGCTGAATCGTCTCGAAGAAAACATCGGAGCGACGTCTATCGAACTTACGTCAGACGATCTCCGCGAGATCGAAAGCGCGTCGTCGCAAATTCAGGTGCAAGGCGCGCGCTACCCGGAGGCGATTGAGCGCATGACTGGGTTGTGATTCTGCGAAGGCTGAGGCTCTTATAATCACGCGATGGCGCTGGTAACTTTCTTGAGGGGTATCAATGTGGGCGGGCACAGGACGTTTCGCCCCAGCATGCTCGCGAACCAACTCAAGGACTATGGTCTCGTCAACATCGGTGCGGCTGGAACATTTGTGGTCTGCAGTTCAGTCGGCCAGAAGCGTCTGCGCTCCGAACTGCTCCAGCGTTTACCATTTGAGGCTCAGGTGATGATGTGCACTGGTGAGGAACTGATCGCGGCCGCATCGAATAACCCGTTTGACGACAAGCCGCCGCGTTCCGGCATCGTTCGCTTCGTGAGCATACTGAGCAAACGGCCCCAGCTTTCGCCGTCGATCCCGGTTTGTATCCCGGCAAAAGGAAAGTGGCTTGTGAAAATCCTTTCCAGGCACGATAGATTTCTGTTCGGCTTATACCGGCGTGAAATGAAAACCATTACCTGTTTAAGCAAGATCGACGGCCTCTTCGGAGTGCCGGCTACGACCCGCAACTGGAATGTGGCCCGTGCAATTCTCAAGGTATTGGAGAAAAGTTAGTGACGGGCCAAGGCTATCCCACGAGTGTTCGACGGTTGCCCCACCCTTCCCGCGTTCTTTGCGGGAGGGTGGGGAGTTTGACTTGCGGAGGCGGAGCCAAATACCGAATGCCCACCCTGTCGCCAAGAGCGCGACAAGGGTGGGGCAACCCAGGAGAAGGGAGCGCACAATGACGACGCGAAAGGACGCTCTGAGAGACCGTCTTTCTCGATTTCGCCAAATCAGAATCACTGTCACGGGCCGAAAAACAGGACGCGCGATCTCAAATCCGATCTGGTTCGTATTCGAAGACGGCAAGCTGTACCTCCTGCCGGTCAAGGGCTCAGATACCCAGTGGTACAAGAATGTGCTCGAGAACCCGTCGATTCGGATCGACGCGCGAGGCGAAAAGGCAGAACTTCAGGCCACCCCTATCACAGACGCGAAACAGGTGGCGTCCGTGATTGAGAAATTCCGTGCGAAGTACGGAGCGGGTGACGTGAAGAAGTACTACTCGAAGTTTGACGTTGCGGTCGAGGCCGAGATGCAATGAGGCCAATAACAAAATTTGAGTCCGAAAACTGATTGCAGAACGTTCTGCTGTTATCATCGCCGTCCATTGCTGGCCAGGGATGGGCGATGAGAATTCCAGAAGCGTTGGAACGTTTGCGGCGACTCGTTTCGTTCTAGTTCTCGCGTTTGGAGGATGTCCATCCCTCTCCAGATGACCCCTCTCTGCCTCCATTTCTCACAAGTTTCTGCTTGACAAGCCTCGTTCGATTATAATAACCATATGGATATATAACCATATGGTGATTTTGTGCAAACGACTCTAGACCTGACCTTTGCGGCCCTTGCCGACCCAACTCGCCGGGCGATCCTGGCGAGGTTGGCCGTCGGTGAAGCATCCGTCAATGAGCTTGCGGAGCCCTTCAACTTGAGCCAGCCGGCGATCTCGAAACACCTGAAGGTCCTGGAGCGCGCGGGGCTAATTTCAAAAGGACGGGTGGCACAGCGCCGTCCACGCCGCCTGGTCGCCCAGCCTATCGACGAGGCGACTGCCTGGTTGCAGGGATATCGCAACCCGGGAACGCTTCAGCTCACGATGCCGAGCGATCGAGAGATCACGATGAAGAGAGTGTTCGCTGCGCCTCGAGATCGTGTTTTTGCGGCCTTCACCGAACCCGAGCTTCTGAAGCGGTGGTTCTTTGGAAAGCCCGGTGGAACCTTGGCCGTGTGCGAGGTCGCTCTGAAACCCGGCGACCCGTTCCGTTACGTGTGGCGGGACCCTGACGGAACCGAAATGGGCATGAGCGGTGTTTGTCTGGAGATCAAAGCGCCAGAACGCATCGTCGCCACGGAAAAATGGGATCAGCCCTGGTATCCGGGGAACGCGACCGGGACGATCACTTTCACCGAGGAAGGTGGCGTAACAACTTTGACCCAAACCCTGCGCTACGAGTCGCAGACAGCACGCGACATGGTCCTGGGAACGATGATCGAGCATGCAATGGCACTGGGGTATGACCGATTGGCAGAACTGCTGAAGTCGCAAATTCTCAATCAGGAGAAGAAGAAATGAACCCGCAATCAGACACTCAGGTTCCACCGCGCCGTATTGGTCGAAGCATTCTGGCCGTGCTCGCCGGAATTGTCGTAGGAATCGTCTTATCGTTGGGAACCGATTTTGGCCTGCATGCAATTGGATTCGCTCCGTCGATCAAGGACGGGTGGCCCAACCACCTTCTGGCGCTGGCCACTGCATACCGTTCGATCTACGGCATCTTCGCCAGCTACGTGATTGCCCGGCTGGCACCGAACCGGCCGATGGGCCACTCGCTCGTGGCGGGTGCGTTGGGTCTGGTGGTGAGCAGTCTGGGTGCGGCCGTTGCGTGGAGCACGACCGTTGGTCAGCATTGGTATCCAGTGGCGCTTGCGCTGACCGCCCTACCCACGGCGTGGATCGGCGCAAAACTGCGGCTGATGCAACTGCAGACGGTCCACAAAAACTGGGTAGCCGAGGAAATGAGCTGAGCCATGACGAAGAAAGAAAAACAAGGTGTGGTGATCAAACCGTCTGAGTCAGAGAAAGTTGACGCCTACATGCAGGGCCTCAAGCATCCGCTCACAGACGTAGTCGCGGCATTGCGGAAAGTCATTTTGAGCACAGACCGCGAGATTGGCGAAGAGATCAAGTGGAACGCGCCGACATTTTTCTACGCGGGAGAGATGAAGCCGTCTGATCCCAAGGAGTACAAGCGATACATCATCGTCTTCAACTTGTTCCGGAAAGACTGTGTCAGGCTCGTTGTCTGGAAGGGATCTCGCCTGAACGACAAGTCCGGATTGTTGGAAGGCGATTATGCGGACGGCAGGCGGCTGGCGCTGTTCCACAGCATGGCAGAGGTGAAATCCAAGAAGTCCTGGCTGCAAGCGGTGATCAAGAAGTGGCTGGAGACGCGGGAGAAGGGTTGATCGGTGCAACAGGCCAGCGTACGACCTACGAATCGACAGGTTCCCGCACGAGTGCGACGCACGACGTGGCACGCATTTGCCAACGACCAAGGACCAACGACCAACGACGGCTTCTACACTCCCAGCTTCTTCACTTCCTCGTTGTAGTACTTACGGTAAAGGATGTCCCACTCCTGGCTGCCTTCGAGGATGGTGCGCTTCTGGCTTTCGATCTTCAGGCGGGCGGATTGGTCGATCCGGGCTTCCTGATTCAGAAGGTCTTCGATAATCTTGCGCACTTCGAGGCGGATGGTGTTGCGGTCCTCGACAAAATCGAGTTCATCGATCGTGGCCAGCGCGTCGGTAACAACGTGAGCAACTTTGTTGGCTTTGTCGCGGCTGAGCCTCATAGCACCGCCTTGTACTTGCGCACCAACTCGTTCTTCACCTTGCGGAACATTTCCTGATAGTTCGCACCTGTCTTGAGCATTTCATCGGAATAGGCTTCGAGGATCACGCGGACTTCGTCGTTGATGCGGTCTTCGAGGGAGAGCTCTTCCAGCATGGCCGCGTGAACTTTCTCGGTAACTTGCGGCAAAGACTTGGTTTCTATGAACTGAGTGGCAGCCAGTCTTTTCACGGTCTCGCGGGCCATGTAGCCCACATATTCTTTGGAAAGCAGCATGTGTGATTTAGGGAGGTGGAATGAAGAAAACAGTTTAGCAGAAAAAACCGGCGTCAGGCTTCAGGCTTCGGGGAACTGTCGTTGGTCGTTGGTCGTTGGCAATAGCCATGTGGGAACGGGTGTCGCGCCCCGTACCGTCCAGTCAAGCGAAGCTCGACTGACACGATAGGGTCTGTCTTGTGCGTTGGCCAGGCTGAGCACATAATCTTCTACATGAAGGCTGTCCTACTTGCCTTGCTGTGCCTGTTAACCATGGGAACGGCATTTTCCCAGCAGATTGGTACCGTCGATCTCACCAAGCCAAGAACGACTAAGGCCCGACAACAACAGGAAAAAACGACGTTGCCTGCGGATTGCACCCAGCCAACAGGCGGCATGGCTAATGGCGCCGTGGTGCCGGATGACAAGCAACAGAGACCGATATCCTTGGAGATTGTGAAGCTCAGTAACGAAATCCTCGATGTCGGCTCCGAGGTTCGAAAAAGGCTCAAATCCCGACCACCTCGAATGGGAACAGGCAAATTTTGAGATTGTGCTGCGGGATAAGCAAAACCACACGATTCCACTGACGGGCGCAGAGGTATCGCTGTATGGAACGAAGTTGACTCAAGGAACCGAGTTAACAATCAAACCCGGCGAGTGGGTCGCTGCTTTCGTCAACTTCAAGGTGGAGGATCTATACAACATCACTAGCCCCAGTGAATTCCCGCTCGGAGAATCGAGGTTGTTTGTGGAGTGGCAGCAGGCATCTCGAACCTGGGACCGTTTGAAATGTGGATGGGGTAGCACATACTTCGACAACAGGGACTACACGCAAGAGCATCCCGAGTTGGTGGTTCAGGTCAGTAGAACTGGATCAAGCAACAGCGAATGATCTTCAGTTGCTTGATGTGAACTACTGTCGAGCTTCGCTCGACCCGGACCTTTCGACTTCGTTCAGGGCAGGCTTGCAAGAGTGCATCCCCACATGGCCATTGCCGGTGACCAAGACCAAGGGCAACAACGGTTCTCCCGCACGACGCTCGACGTGTGACGTGCGACGGTTTAACCGACGACCGACGACCTCTCCTGACACCTCCCATCCCCTTTTGCACTACAATTACCCAATTACCCATGGCGCAGCTCCCCGACGATCTTGCGACGATGAAAGACGACATGGTGGCCTTTGTTGAAGGTCACGGCATGCGCCGCTTCCCTGGCTTCGTCGACCATGAAGAAGTCCAGACCGTGATGTGGAAGCCGGCGGACGACGCCGAAAGCTGGAAAGACTTCGTCGAACTGGCAAAGACAGCCGGTTCACCCTTCGTCACCATGGACTCATGGCAGCTTGAACGCACCGAACTGGACGAGATCATTCAGCGGTTGAGCAACGCCGAATTCACCAGCGACGAAGACCTGGAAGACGCGCGCTGGCTGAAGACCTACCTGGGCAAGACCGGCTTTCTGCAATTGGGATTCGCCTTCCAGGGCGTGATGATGCTGTATGAGGCGTCCACACCGTGGTACGACCACTATCAGCGCCTGGTGGAGGTTGCCGACGACTTCGGCAGCATCGCCATCGACGAGTCCGGCACAGACGACGAGCCGTAGAATTTATCGGGCGATCTCTTGATCCGGTCATCGGATGATCTGAAATCTAAAACACTCTGTCATCCTGAGCGAAGTTAGAGGATTCGCTGCGAATCGTCTAACGAAGTCGAAGGACCTGCTGTTTGCCTGCGTCATCATCGGCGCATGCAGGCATTCTCACGATCCCACGCTCGGCATTTGAGAATACCTCGAAACGCCTGTTTCCCCTTAAAGCATACAGAGGTCCTTCGACTCCGGGAATCATTCGCAAGCGAATGATCCCGCTCTGCTCAGGATGACATAGCTAAAGTGCATAATGGATCGTGCGCTGGAATCTCAGAGAAGCTCCATCCGAACGAGTACATGTTATCGCGGACGCTGCTGCTGCGCTCGTCGGGGCGGATCCTGCTCTTCGATCTACTCTTGCGAAACTTCTTCTGCTGCGCGGCATTGATTCGCCGGAAGCTGCGGTGCAGTTTCTCTCGCCCTCGATCGATCACCTTCACTCGCCGTATCTTCTGACCGGAATGAAAGCGGCAGTCGAGCGACTCGACGCTGCGATTGAGCGCAAAGAAGGCATTCTGATTTACGGCGACTATGACGTAGATGGGACGACAGCCGTCGTCATTCTGAAGACCGCCATTGAACTGTGCGGCGGCGAGGCGGACTTCCACGTTCCGCACCGCATTCGCGAAGGCTACGATCTGCGCGGAGATGTGATCGAGCGCGCTGCGGCCGGCGGCATTCGCCTGGTGATCAGTGTGGACGCAGGGACTCGTGCGTTTGCGGCGGCTGAGAGCGCTCGGCACGCCGGGATTGATCTGATTATTACGGACCACCACCTACCCGGGCCGGACGGACTGCCGCGCGCGCTGGCGGTGGTGAATCCGAATCAATCGGGATGTGAGTATCCGTGCAAATCACTATGCGGCGCCGGAATTGCGTTCAAACTGGCGCAAGCGTTGCTGGAGAAGCGACTGTCCCGCCGCGATCAGAAGCCGTTGTTGGTCTCTTTCATGAAGATCGCAGCGATTGCGACTATTGCGGATTGTGTGCCGCTCCATGGCGAAAACCGAGTCATTGCCAGCCTGGGACTGAACGCGTTGCGATCAGCAGTGAATCCTGGGCTGAAGGCGCTGCTCGAAGGAGCGCGGCTGGGTGGGAAGCCGCTGAGTTCGGGCGAGGTCGCATTTCGAATTGCGCCGCGCATCAATGCCGCCGGCCGCATGGATATTGCTCGTGACGTCATTGATCTGTTCAGCACAAAAGATGCAACCAAGGCTCGCGAAATAGCCGAGCGGCTCGACAAGCTCAACAGCGAGCGCCAGGAAGAAGAACGCCGCATTGTGGATGCGATTAAAAAACGTATAGCCGACGACGCAGTTCTGCGCGATGCCTTTTGCATGGTGATTGATGGCGACGGCTGGCATCGCGGCGTCATTGGGATCACTGCAACGCGCGTCGTCGAGCGATATGGGCGTCCGGCGCTGGTGGTCTCGATGGATGGCGAGGAGGCACACGGGTCCGGAAGATCGATTCCCGCGTTTCATCTTCTGCAGGCGCTGGAGTCGTGCAGTTCCCTGTTCAGCCGCTTCGGCGGACATGCGCATGCGGTGGGATTCTCGTTACCCTCGTCGAGAATCTCGGAACTGCAGAAGGAACTGGATACCTACGCGCGGGCACGGCTTTCGTTGGCGGACTTCGAGCCGGCATTGAATGTTGACGCAGAGCTTCCGATCGAGTCGATCACGCCAGAGCTAGCAGATGCATTGCAGAAGCTGGAGCCGTTTGGAACCGGGAATCCGCAACCGGTATTTTGCGGCACGGCGCGATTAGCGGAGCCTCCCAGAATCGTGAAAGAAAAGCATGTGCGGCTGAAGCTGGCTCCATCGTCGGCGAGTGGCGCGGCCGCTGGTTGGCGGCAGTCGCTCACCTACAAAGCCATGGGCTGGCGCTTGGCGGAGAAAGTTGAGCAGGAAAAGCTGCTGCCGGGGGATTTCATCGAGATCGCGTTCACAATCGAGAACAACGATCACCCAGAGTTCGGCGGAATCGAGTTATCGTTGCGCGATCTCAACCGCTCCGCCACACAGAGTGCCGCGAAGCAAGCGGCCGCGACACCGTAAGTTTACGACGCCAGCAGCTGATTCGTGTTCCGGTCGGCGCGGAATCGGAGCAACGCGGCGATGTTGCCGACGCGATCCAGCGTTTCATCTGGCGGCAGAAGCACGAGTCGCAGATTGTTGCGCAGAACGACTGGCACCAGCGCTTCGCAGACGTCATCCAATACACGTGTGGTTCGGCCGCAGACGGGGCAGTACGGTACCAGGTGCGAATCCAGGTGCCGGCAGTTTGTACACTCAACGGCGCGGGCCGCGTATTCCTGCGACATGATGAGAGTGTCGACCTCTCCTTGTTCCGTGGCGCGAAGCACTCGGCGCAGTCCGGTCACGCCGCGACGGTTGGCCCGGGCTTCATCCAGGGTCTCGCCGAACAATGAATGATGGTGTTCGCGGAGTGATGCTCCCTTAATCCGCTGCGCCTCGGAGGCGGCCTTCTCGTTGGTCATGGAGCCGATTTCTCCAGAAAAGTGTCCCAGTGTCTTTCTGGCCACCTCGGGATGTAGTTGGCTGTGCAGGCTGGGCCAATTCACATCGTTACAACCAAAGACGAGCGCGTCGAATTGCTTGCGCTGCGCAGCATTCTTCAGGAACTCAGCCAAATCACGAAAGTGGCGGCGAATCTCGTCTTCGTGGTGACGTTGCGTATGCCCGGCGTCATAACCGGCGTAGCCATCGCTGCGTCCGTGTCGCGGCATGGGATTGTTGACGGACATTTCTTCCTTCAACTCGCCGAATTCCACCGCAAGGACCCGCGCGTTCTGACGGTCAGCGAGGGCCACCCACAGCTTCGGATATTCGGAAAACAACGCGGCCAGCGGCTTCAGATGAAAGCGGCGATTCACGAATAGGCGAGTAGGGAATGAAACTGGCGGCACATCGAATTCGTGCCAGACTTTTCGGGCGGAGCAGCTGTACACAACCTTCGCTGATCCATGGTTCCCGCGCAGAGACTCGACCATTCGCACAATCCGATGCAGGTCGTCGATCGCAGCCTGCGAGCTATGGTTGAGTTCGAGCTCCTGAATCGTTCTCCGAACCAGCTCCTTGGCTTGAATCCCCTCCTCGCGATGCGATTTGTCTTTGGGCGTTGCCGGCTGATAGTAGAACGTGATGGCAAACTCACCGGGACGGCATTCAAAATCAGCAAGTCGACGCAGGTCTTCCCGAGAAACCATATGACACCTCGCTTTATCGCGTAGCAGTTGCTTGGAGCAATTTTTTTTGGAATGGGTTGTTCGCGGCGAACCCGTTGCGGAGTGTCTG